>Ga0206125_10001665_pt1 | contig 25313 bp, 35 predicted proteins | sample Helgoland_Spring_4_FD_148598 | JGI IMG/M metagenome (GOLD analysis project Ga0206125, IMG submission 148598) | Pelagic subsurface seawater microbial communities from Kabeltonne, Helgoland, North Sea - Helgoland_Spring_Bloom_20160331_1 | ecosystem: Environmental > Aquatic > Marine > Epipelagic ... | reverse complement strand
GCTTTGATATGGATCACTCAACAATCATCTATTCAACACGACAACACGAACACAAGTATCACGTTGTCGTTGAACAGCGTCTCAAGCACTTTGATCTGTATTGTGCTGTGTATGATTTCGTGAGCAATCTAATCAAAGAGAAGAAGTTCGATCAGTACAATGCAATTCTGAACGTGCGTGAAGAACTTGAGCGTCACAAAATAATTGTTGACGATCTCAACGACGTACTTGCAGAATCAGAGAAGCAGTTGAAGTCTTTACAGAAACAAGTGAAAGATCTCAACAAGTACAAGATTGCATTCACGCAACTCAGAACAAAGATGAATGAAACAACATGACGCATTCAAGATCTCGCTGATGCTTCACGAGAATGATGTCACAGCATGGGTCAAAAAACAAAAATCAGACAGCTATATATGTCAGTTCATAGTTGATCGCAAACTCTACACCATAGATGAAAGCACTGAACAATTATTTTCGTAAAAGAAAGCACAGAATGTACGTCAACAAGTACATCAATGAACTGCGCTGGGATTCGCTCAACATTATGATCTCAGCGTCTGCAACTGACTGGACAGATGCAACGACAAGAGTTCTGAACAGCAATGCAACGCTGATCAGAAAGTACGAGAGAAGAAGAAGATGGCTTAAATTTTAAAAACAAGAACAATGACAACAACAGAAAAAGTGTTCATCGAGAACAAACACACTCTCGGTCATTACGCATTGAAAAACACAAAGAGCAACAATGCTTTCCAAAACCCAATGAAAAGCGCGTATTCAATTGATCTTCACAAAGACGATATCGTCGCGGATATTGGTGCATATGTCGGAGAATACGCTCTCTATGCGTCAAGATTCGCAAAGCACGTCAACGCATTCGAAGCGTCACCAGTTACTTTTGAAGTTCTCAAGATGAACGAAAGAGAAAATACAACGATGATGAATCTCGCTGTTGTAGGCGATGACTCTCAACAAGTTGAACTTCATCTTTCAAATGGTATTGGAGCAACAAACTCAATCGTCAAATCTTCACGAAAGCATGAGAGCGTGATTGTTGAAGCGATCAGATATGAAGATGCAGTCAAAGACGCTTCAGTTGTGAAGATCGATGTTGAAGGAGCGGAATATTCTTACAATATCATTCAGCCAAATTTGAGAGCAATCATTCTTGAGTTTCATCCGATGAGCGGTTTTGATTGGCGATCAAGAGCGAATCTGATGATCGAAGAACTACAAGATCATGGCTTTGTACCTGCAATCAAATTGCCTACATTTAAAAACGGCTGGGACACAAACAGCGCATTCATAAAAAAATAAAAACAAGAACAATGACAACAACAGAGAAAAAACAAACGCTTGATCAACTGCTCAAAGCACACGATTGGCACTATCAAAGAACAGAAGACTCAAGAGTCTACAAAAGAGGATCAGAACAACGCGCTCGAATCATGAGTCTCGTTCAAGAACTCAAAACAGATGGCGACTATCTGTTCACGAAGTATCACAGAAGAGAGTTTCCAGATTTGTACTGATCATGATTTTGCGAGATTCAAAAGAATGGAACTACTTCATCGCGCTCGTTGACAGCAATGTCGACGCATCTGAAGCACTACAAATGACGAGAGAGAAGTTCCCTCGTTCATTAGTAGATCAAATGAACAAAGACTTGAGAAAAAATGGTATCGAGAGAGACTGAGCAGATCATCAACACAATCAGAGACGGACTCTCTGCATGGCGTGAATGCTTCAAAGACATCAACAACGACGAACGACTCAGAGCAACAGAGCAGATCTTGACGTGGTTCGACAATCAAAACTTCAAAAAGAATGAGTGATCAAATAGACATGTTTCCGACGTTTGAGAACGAATGGGAAAAAGAATGGCATTCAATGCCAGAGTTCTTGCAAGAGAACACAGAGCCAGTTCAGCAGATCATCGTGTCATTTCAGACGTATCATCACGTCAAGATGTTCGCACAGATGATCGATCAGAATCTGACAGCGAACACAAAGAGCGTGTGGTTTCCTAAGAAAGAAACACTTGCGCCAAAGTATTTTCTGTACATTGATGAAGATGAAGAAAACACGCTTTTCATATGAAACAGACAAAATATCCAATCTACATCATCAGCAAAGGTCGTCACGAATCTCGACTCACAGCGAAAGCACTTGAAGACATCGGCATCAACTATCGCATTGTGATCGAAGCACAAGAGTTCGATGACTATGCTTCAGTGATTGATGAAGCGAAGATCTTAGTACTACCGTTCAGTAACTTAGGGCAAGGCTCAATACCAGCACGAAACTGGGTTTGGGAACACAGCATTTCAGAAGGACACAAAAGACACTGGATTCTTGACGACAACATCTCTGGCTTCGGTCGTCTCAACAACAACAGAAAGATCAAAGTGAAAACATCAGCGACGTTCAGAGCCGTTGAAGACTTCACAGATAGATACGAGAACGTAAAGATGAGCGGAATGAATTATCGCTTCTTTGTTCCAGAAGGATCAACGAGAAAGCCGTACATGATGAACACAAGAATCTACTCTTGCATTCTACTGAGCAACGACATCGAGCATCGATGGCGCGGTAAGTACAACGAAGACACTGATCTCTCATTGCGTATCTTGAAAGACGATCACTGCACACTGCTCTTCAATGCGTTCTTCTGTGATAAGATCGGAACGCTCAAGATGAAAGGCGGCAATACAGAAGAAGTGTACGCTGACTCAAACAACAGACGCGACTTCGCTGAGAGTTTAAGAGAGCAACATCCAGATCTTGTGAAAGTCGTTTGGCGATACGAGCGTTGGCACCATGAAGTCAACTACTCTGTATTTAAACAGAAACTTCAGCGCGTTGACAACTACGATCAGATCGTCAGCAAAGGCGTTGACAATTACAACATGAAGATGATCAAGCTGAAATGATTTCTCGAATCGCAAAAATCCTCACAACGATGAGCCTTAAATTGTCACAAAACAAGATGCTTATTTGCATCATTAACGAGCGTTTAAGCATATAATGAAGAGTTTATACATCAATTTGTATGCAGAGACATATAACCTTTAACACCAAAGAGAAATGAAAAGAGATTATTTAGCGAAATACATTCCATTGGAAGAATGTCGTTATCCGAAAAAAGAAAACCACGAAGCATTCGACAAAATGATGGGATACGCAATGCAGACCGTCAATGAACTGGCAGAGAAAGCCAAGGAAATAAACCGCAACAGCATCATAGCATTAAACAACCGCGACCTCAAGGAGAACGGTATAGAAAGAGACTAAATGAAAATATTAGAACTACAGCAACGATCTGAAGAATGGTTCAAAGCACGACTCGGTGTCATCACTGGCTCACGCGCAAAGAACATCTTCAAATCAAACAATCTCTCATTCATCGATGAACTGATCGCTGAGAGAATGACGAGAATCATTGAAGAGACGTACACGTCAAAATTCATGGAGCATGGCATATTGTTTGAGCCAGAAGCATTGAAGACATACAACGAACGCACGAACAGCAATGCAACAGAAGTTGGCTATTGTATGCACGACAAATACGATTGGCTCGCCGTGTCGCCAGATGCATTGATTTTTGAGAACAATATCGCTGTCGGTGCAGTTGAGATCAAATGTCCTTCATCAAGAAAGCACGTCGAATACATGCGACAGAATAAGATGCCGAACGAATACAAACACCAGATCTTTCACTACTTCATTGTGATTGAAACATTGCAGTATCTTGATTTTGTTTCGTATGATCCGCGCTTTGATCAGAAAGATCTGCATGTTGTAAGAATTACGCGTGAAGAGATACAAGAACAACTCAACGAGACGTTCGCTGAGTATATTAAATTTTTCAGTAAGTTGAGCAAGTATGAAAAAGAGATCAAAGGACTTTGATGCAAGATGCTGGAACTTGGCGAAGCGCCATTTCATAGCTTTGGGAAAATCGCACATCGTGAGAATGATTGAACGTTCTGTCGAATTAACAGATATTAGAAACAATGAAATGGATTCCTAAGAACTTGAAAGAACTTTCAAAACTGGCAACTGAGTTGAAAGCAGAGAAACATCCGGACTTTCCGCCTCATGCATTAGTGAAGAAGAAGTTCAAAGACACGACTGCGAATGATCTCACAAAGACGATCATCTATGACATGCATCACGTCAGAGAAGGATGTGCGTATCGCATTAACAACGGCGCAGTCTATGACGTAAAGCGTCAAACATACAGAAAAGGAGTTCAGAGAAAAGGAGTGCCGGACATCATCGGAATCATCAACGGTCGCTTCATAGGCATCGAAGTTAAGATAGGCAAAGACAGACAATCAGCAGATCAGAAAGAGATCGAGAAAGAGATCAACGATTCTGGCGGTGTGTACTTCATCGCGAAATCATACGATGACTATGTTGAGAAGATCTCACAAATATGATTCACGATGCTCACAAGTACGGTGCATTGACTGAATTGCGATGCGCGGCTGAACTTATTAAACGAGATTGGCATGTTGCATTTCCGTTCGTGAATCAGTCAGCAGTTGACTTGATCGCGTTTCGCGAATCGCAATTCGTTACTATTCAAGTTAAAAGTGGAACGATGTTAGCAAACGGACACGCTCGAATCATCATTGATTTTAACAAATATGAAGGCGTTGATTTCATAGTGTGCTATGACGTACACAATCGAAGGTGGTTCATTTTCCCATTTGAAGAGTTGCGCGACAAAAAATCCGCGACATTATCACCTAAACTACACGAGCGCAATTGTGACAACTGGTCTTTGATCAGATAAAACCAAACAAACACAATGACAACAAAAGAAATTGCAAAGAAATATATTGCGAGTGGCTTTTCGCCGATACCGATCATTGACGGTGAGAAACGCCCTTCGATTAAGAACTGGCAACAATACGCTGAAGAGCCTATGGGTTTAGAAGAAGCGTCACGTCTGTTCAACAACACACAATCAATTGGTCTCGTCATGGGCTTCGACGGCATTCAATGTCTCGACATTGACTCAAAGCATTTCACTTCAGACGAGTATGAACGATTCTGTGATCATCTTGATGAAGAAGCATCTGATCTCAGATCAAAGATGATCGTGCAACGCACCCGCTCTGGTGGCTTTCACTGGATCTTCAAGTGCGATCAAATCGCGGGAAATCAAAAACTTGCAAGAAACAAGAAAGGCGAAGTCACGTTCGAAACACGCGGTCGTGGCGGACAGATCGTCGCCTTTCCCTCGCAAGGCTACAAGATCGAAGGCAAGATCACAAACGTCACACGCATCTCTGAAGAAGAGCGTGACATTCTGTTCAGAGTTGCAAGACTCATGGATGAGGTGACGCCTATTGTTGTTCAAGAAGTAAAATTGCAAGGCGATCAACAGACAGATGATCATACACCGTGGGGAGAGTTCAGAGAGTCACACACTGCACTTGATGTCATGCTTCAGAACTCGTGGACAATTGTAGGTGAGTCTTCAAAATATGTTTATCTGTTGCGTCCGGGAAAGACAGAGAGCAAAACATCTGGTGTCATCTTTAAAGACAGCGGATTGTTCTGGCCGTTTACAACGTCGTCATCATTTCAAGCGGAGCAACCTTACGACTCGTTTCAATGTTATGCGGTATTGAATCACGACGGCAATTTTCATGACGCATCTGTTGAAATAGCAAAACTCGGTTATGGCAAAAAATATGAAGTACACGATGATGAGTCATTTTTTGATATTGAAGAAAGCACTGAAGAAGAAATTGATGAAATGCATCAACGTCTTCTTGACACAGAAGTTGATTCAACGATTGTTGTTGAACAGCCAGAGAAGTGTATTGATATCGTCATCAATCAACAATCATACATCTTCGGCACTCTCGGCAACTTTTCTCTCATACAAGGAAAAGCGAAATCACGCAAGTCATACTTCATCAGCGCACTCGCATCTGCTGGTCTATCAACTCAAGACGTTGCATCAACATTCAGAGGCTACATTGACGACAAGATCGTCGTCTACGTGGACACAGAGCAAGGTGACTATCATGCACAGCGTGTCAAGAAAAGGATCTTGCAACAAGCACAACACGCAACAAACATCAACAATGATCGACTCAGATACTTCAAGTTCAGATCGCTGGACTCAAACAAAGAGCGACTCAAGTTTGTCGAGTTCATCATTCAAACAATCGACAACATTGGACTTCTGATCATTGACGGAATCGCTGACATCGCATCAAAAGGTGTCAACGATGAAGAAGAAGCAACAAAGATCGCGTCGTCACTACTTAAATGGTCAGCACAAAAGCAGTGTCACATCACAATCGTTCTTCACGAGAACAAACACGACAGAAACGCAAAAGGTCATCTCGGATCATATCTCGTGCAAAAAGCAGAGACGACGTTCTCAGCAAAGAAGAGCGATCGCAACAAAGACATCACAGAGATCACAGCAGAGTACACGAGAAACGCTGAACCGCCAGCTTTAGAGATGACAATCAACGCACTTGATGAAGTTGAGTTCGCAGAGATCGAAGAGGATGAGTTCTACAATAGAACGAGAGTCTTCACAGATGAAGATAAGAAACGCATCACTGCAAAAATCATCGGCAAGTCTAAAGGCGACGCATTGATCTTCATCAGAGACACAGAAGACTGCAAGAAGAAAGACGCTGAGAAAGTGTTGTCACAGCTTGAAGACGAACACTTGATCATGTATGTTGGAAAGCGTCCGAAGTATATTGCGTACTATGACACAAACATCAACACAGATATTCAATTATGAAAAGAAGCAAACAACAAGTCAAGAAGATAGAAAAGAGAATGTTTGAGTATCTCTCTGAACATTATGATCTCAGCTTTGCAATGACAGAGAACTATGCACGACTCGACGGCGTACTGATGAAAGACAACAAGATTCATCGCATCGCTGAAGTCAAAGTGCGTTGGATGTCATTACAGACGCTTAAAAACTTTGGATCATATCTTATAAGCTACGACAAACTCGAAGCTGGTAGAGAAGCGTCAAGAGCGTTCTGTGCGCCGTTTGTAATTCTGTTGTATCTTGTTGACAGCGACAACATCTGTTCAATCAAGATGACGAACGAGAAAGGTCAATACATCACGCCGTTCAAGAAAGAAGTCACGCGCACGAACTACGACATTGATGGTGGTTCTGTTGACAGACTGAATGCATACGTTCAACTCGACAGACTCACAATCATCAAATGAGCGACAAGAGAAGCATGATCGCGCAGTTGATTATTGAGATGAACATACTTGAGAAGCGCGAGATCAAGCGCAAAGAAATGATTGATCTGATCAAAGAAGTGAATCAGTCTCAAATGATTGGTCACGCTTGTCGCTTTGTCATCAACTCTGAACAAGTGATCACACACATTCAGAAGTACAGAATGACAGCAGTAGAGAAGAATTTTGAAAAAGAAAAGATTGAAAGACTAAGAAATGGCCAGTAGACGCAAATGCAAGAAGTGTGATGTGATCAAAGATGTCACTGAATTCGGTAAACTCTCACACGGGCGCAACGGCAAACGCTCTCAATGTCTTGAGTGTGACAAGAATTATCAACGTGAATACAGAAGCGCGAAAGCAAAAACACCGAAAGAAGATGAAGAATATCTACTAAACAGCGAGACAATGAACAATCACTTCTACATACATTTTGGCTTTACGGTGCATGACAAAGAGAACTGGCGTCTTGATTACACGAAATACTATGAGAAGCCATTGATTGATAAGTTGAACGCATTAAAGAGAAAATAAAATGATTAAAGAAAACAAAACACTATTCGCTGACGGCTTTGATGAAGCAATGCTCGGCATCACTGACGACTCTCGCATTGTATACAGCAAAGTTCAGATGCTCGAGATCTTAGTGTCTCGTGATGAGATGAGTGTTGAAGAAGCGATTGAGTTTCTCGAATACAATACATGGAACACATACGTCGGCGACTACACACCAATCTATGTGAATGACTTTGACTCTGATGCAGAAGAAATCGAGCAATACTTGACACGATGAAAGATCTGAATTTAAAAAGAAATAAAGAACGATTGATCAAGATCGCTCTTGAGCGTCACGACACATACAAAGAAGCGGCTGAAGCGTTAGGCATAACGACACGCGCACTGCTATTCATTAGAAAAGATTTGAGAGATGCCGAGCAATCCAAGTAGAAAGCAAAGACCGTGGTTGACTGGTCAGAACGTGGCGTCTCACGATCGCAAAGAGCGCAACAAGTTCTATCAAACAACTCAATGGCGTAAACTTCGCAACATGTTCATCAAAGAGAACCCTCTTTGTATTGAGTGTGAATCGATCGCTCAAGTTGTCGATCACATCGTGTCGATCAGAGACGGAGGCGACTCGCTCTCATGGGATAATTTGCAATCAATGTGTCATAAATGTCACAACAGAAAGTCTGGACGCGAAGCCCACACACGCATAGGGGGGTGAGAAATGTAAATTGCAGAATATAAAACAATCACCGACCCCAAGGTTTAAACATGGAGTCAATTTTGAGGGGTAAAAAGTGAGCAATAAAATGATAAAATATGGGCAAAGGTAGGAAGCCAAAACCAACAGCAATGCTCAAAGCATCTGATACATTTCGCAAAGACAGACACGAGAATCGACTTGAAGCGAGTGGAACTCCACAGCAACCAGTCTTCAGCGACTCAAGAGATACGTTCGATTGGCTCGTCAAACATCTTGATGATCTTGGCGTTCTTGCAGAGATCGATGCGATCGCTTTGCAGATGATGTCAGATGCTTGGGAAGATTACTGCGCGAGTCGTGCAGTGATCAGAACATTGGGCCCGACATACACGACGACGAATGCTCAAGGCGATGAGATGCACAGACCGAGACCAGAACTTGCGTTGATGCAACAAAGCTGGGACAGATTGAAGAAGATGCTTCCAGAGTTTGGACTCACAGCATCATCAAGAGCAAAGTTGAACACACCAGAGAGAGTTGAATCTCTTGATGATTTATTAAACGACTAACAATGAGATACGACAACGACAGAGCAGAGATCAGAATCAAGTTCATTGAACGCGTGTGTACACACGTTAAAGGCGATCTTGCCAGCAAAGCGTTCATTCTTGAAGAGTGGCAAAAAGAATTCATTCGAAAATTGTACGGCACAATCAATGACGATGACACGCGTCAGTATAGAACAGCGTATGTTCAGATTCCGAGAAAGAACGGAAAGTCAAATCTCTCTGCGGCGTTAGCACTTGCAGAATTGTTTGTCGGTGCAGAGAAAGGTGCTGAGATCTTTTGTTGCGCTTCATCTCGTGATCAAGCGAAGATCGTCTTCGATGTGTGCAAACAGATGATCAAAAATTCTGCTGTACTTTCAAGATCGTGTCATGTGTATCAGAACTCAATTGTGATGAAGAACTCAAACTCATTCTTGAAAGCAGTCGCGGCGGAGGCTGGAACTCTTCACGGAGCCAATGCATCCATGGTGATATACGATGAACTACACACGGCAAAGAACAGAGAGATGTGGGACGTCATGGCGACTTCTATGGGTGCGCGAAAACAGCCACTGATGATGACGATCACGACGGCTGGAATGTTTGATCCGAACTCGATCTGCTATGAACTTTATTCATACGGAAAGAAAGTCCGCGAAGGCACAATCGACGACGATACTTTTTTGCCTCTTATATATGAAGCAGAACCAGATGATGACATACATATTGAAGAGACATGGCGAAAAGCGAATCCGAATTATGAAGTCAGCATCACGAAACAATACTTCAAGAAGATGGCGAAAGAAGCGAAGACACTTCCTTCGTCAGAGATCGCATTTCGTCAGTTGCATTTGAATCAATGGGTTTCATCACTCACTGGATGGATCACAGATGCTGAATGGATGGCTTCATCTGGCGATGACATTGACATCGAGCAGTTGAAGAATCGTCAGTGCTATGCTGGTTTGGATTTAGCACAAACAGAAGACGTGTGTGCTTTTGTTATGGTATTTCCTTTTGAGGATGGATCGTTGAAAGTGCTTCCGTACTTTTTTGTTTCTGAGAGTGCAGTTGAAAGAAGACGAAATCAAACTGGTGGATCATACGACAACTTCGTCTCTCGTGGTGAACTCATCGTCACAGACGGCAACTCAACTGACTATGATGTCATCAAGAACAAGATCATTGAATGTGCAGAAGCATTTGAGATCACGTCGATTGCATACGATAGATGGAATTCAAACGTTCTGATCAATCAGTTGAGCGATGCTGGTATCATGACAGATCCTTTCGGTCAAGGTTTCATCTCAATGACAGCACCGATAAAAAATGCTGAAGTCTTGATCAAGAAGCAGAAACTTCATCACGGAGGAAATGCAATGCTCAGATGGATGATCTCGAATGTTGTCGTCAAGAAAGATGATGCAGAGAATGTCAAGTTCTCGAAATCAAAAGCTGGTGATAAGATCGATGGCGTTGTCGCTTTGATCATGGCACTCGGTGAAAAGATGACGATTGAGAAGTCTGATCACACTTCAACTTCTGTGTATGAAGAAAGCGAGATTCGGTTCTTGTAGTTGTGAGTTTCTTGTGAATTGTTTTTTTCTCCCGCTATATATATAGCTGGAAGAAAATAAAATCATGCAGTTGTCTCTTTGTTTGTTTTTCTGTTTGTGTGTGTATACACACACGCACAGAGAAAGCAAACTGCATATCAGCGACAAGTATCAGATGATTATGAGTATTTAATACTAAAACGAAAGAGTGTTTGTACTCAATTATCAAATAAATGTCACTTTTTTCTTGTGAATACTTGTGAGTTCAAAAAATAGCTGTACATTTACACAAGTAATAACAACAAAAACAAAAAACAAAATGACAACAACAGCAACAATCAACCCAGCAATTTTAGACGTTTACACAATGACTCAGAACTTTGATGCAGAAACAGCAAAAACATTGTTCTCAAACACATTGAAAGCCAACTACGATTTATCACTTGAAACTTCTTCGGTTGAAGAGTTCGAAGAATTCAACTTGAAAGTGTACGCAAAAAGCGCAGTTGAAAGAACAGCATCAAGAATCGCTGAAGACACGATGATCTTCAAAGTTGAAGAAATCAAGAACTACGGAAAAGAAGATTTTGTTGGAAAGCGTTTTTATCAACTACGCAAATGGGACAACAAATTCTTCTTCAATGATCTTTCAGTCGGCGGATGTATTCACAACAGAGGTTTTGTCCCAGTATCAATCGTAAGAACTGAAGAGAATGTATTCAAAGCAAAGTTTATGAATCACGTATTCGGTGAAGGAAAGCGCATCGTCAAATCAGAAAAAGGCCGCACATGGATCAATCATGAATCAAGATTCGAGATCTGGACCGACATGTAAGAAACAACAGAGAGAGCGACGCGAGTCGCTCTCTTATTAAAATAAAAACAAAATGACACTACAAGACAGAATCAACATGCTTGAACAAGCGCAAGATCATCTATCTGAAGCGATCGGGTTAATCACACAAGCACTTCAAGACACAGAACACGAGCGTCACGCTGACGCATACATCATCGCTCATCTGAACAACTGGGTAGACGCTCAAGGCTACGACACTGGAATTCAGCAATACATCGAGCAGATCATGAACGAATAGTCGAGCGGACTCAAAACGCTTTGTTTTGTTGTAGACACGGTTCAGAAATCTGAATCGTGTCTTTTTTATTCATTCGTAGATAGTTAGCTTTGAATTGAAATTTCATTCAAAGACATCAGCGCGTGGCAGAAAATCAAAACTTGTTCTCTCGAGTTCTTGGAGCGATCAGATCAAACCCGAACAGACCGTCGACATCACTTGCAAACCCTGCTGAGTGGTTGTTCAGCGACAACGAGAGCAAGACTGGAATACCAGTCACAGAAACGACAGCGATGCAACTCTCTGCTGTCTTCGGCGCAGTTCGTGTCATATCAGAGACGATCGCGTCACTTCCTTGGGATGTCAAGACAACACAGAACGAAATCGTCAGAGACGCAAAAGATCATCCGGTTAACAAACTGATTCACGAGCCGAATGCTATGATGACAGACTTCACGCTTCGCGAAGTGTGTCAAGCGCATCTCTGTCTTCACGGAAACGCTTTCATCGTTATCAAACGAAACACTTCTGGACAAGCTGTGCGATTGATCCCAGTACATCCAGAACGCGTAAAAGTGAAAGTGTATCAAGATGAAAAATTCTACACGATAGACGACAAAGAGACTTTTGACGATAGTGAAGTGATTCACATCGTTGGGCTTGGATTCGACGGTATCGTCGGAAAGTCTGTCATCGAAGCGGCTCGAGAATCAATAGGACTCGGACTCGCGGCTGATCGCTTCGGCGGTTCATTCTTCGGCAACGGAGCAAACATCTCTGCTGTTCTGACACACCCGGGTAGATTGTCAGATGAAGCGTACAAGCGCATGATCAGATCATGGCATCAACGCAACTCTGGACTTGACAACTCTCACAAGACTGCAATTCTTGAAGAAGGAATGAAAGTCGAGAAGATGAGCATCAGTCCGCAAGAATCGCAGTTCATCAGTACAAGAAAATTCGCAGTTGAAGACATCGCAAGATTCTTCAGAATCCCACTCGCATATTTAGGCAGTCTTGAGAACTCAAGCACAAGAGCAAACATCGAAGAACAAGGAATTCAGTTTCAGAGAAACACGATCCTTCCGTGGGTTAAACGTTGGGAATCTGAGTTCAACAGAAAACTCTTTGTCACAGATTCTGAATACTACATCAGATTCAACATGGAAGGCTTACTTCGCGGCGACATCAAGTCACGATACGAAGCCTATACAAAAGGACGTCAATGGGGCTGGATCAGCGCAAATGATGTCAGAAGAATGGAGAACTTGACTCCGATCGAAGGCGGTGACGCATACTTGCAACCGTTGAATATGACTGAAGTAGGATCAGCACAAACAACTGAAGAGAACGACGATGCCGTACAATAACTACCCAGAAGCGGCGACAAACAATGCAAAACGCGCTCTCGATCATCGCGAGAAGCACGGCTCTGACTGCGGAACACCCGTAGGCTGGCAACGTGCAAATCAACTTTCAAAAAGAGAAACGATCTCGAAAGACACTCTTGTCAGAACGTTTTCTTTTTTGAGCAGAGCAAAAGTTTATGATCAAGGCAAATACTTTGATGAAGATCAAAAAGAGATTTGCGGATCAATCATGTACGATGCATGGGGCGGTGATGCAATGCTTCGCTGGGCAAAAAGCACAATTGAAAAAATGGAAGACAAATCAGAACGTCATATCAAGAACGTTGTCGAGACTGATGATGAGATCGTCATCACGTTCGGCAAAGGAGAGCAACAAGAAGATGTCTCAGAAGACGCCTCTGCTCTTGAAAATCGCGCAGAAGCAGATTCACTCTCTGTCGGTGACTTCGTTCGCTGGTCGTCATCTGGCGGCTCTGCTTACGGTCGTATCATACAAGTCGAGCGTGACGGAGAAATTGAAGCAGATTCTGGATTCAAAGTCAAAGGATCAGAAGATGACCCAGCCGCGCTCATCAGAATCTATCGATTCGACTCAGAAACTGATGCGTATGTTGAGAGAAAACCAGCGTTGAACGTTGCTCACAGATTCAGCACACTTGAGAAGTTTGATGCTGAAGTTCGCAAGAGTTCAGTGATTCGTGAAGAGCGTGAGTTCAGAATGGAAACTGCTGAGTATGAAGGCAACACGATCAGAGGCTACGCGGCGGTGTACGGATCTGACAGCGAATGGATGGGCGGTTTCTACGAACAAATAGAACGCGGAGCATTTGACGATGTTCTCGACAATGATGTTCGTGCGTACTTCAATCATGACGAAAACTTGATCTTGGGCCGTGTCTCTTCTGGCACACTAAGAATCAGCACAGACAAAAAAGGTCTCTACTATGAAGTAGATCTACCGAACACAACATACGCGAACGATCTGATGGAACTCATGAAAAGAGGCGACATCAATCAAAGTTCGTTCGCATTTTTGATCGATCGTGATCGTTGGGAAGAACGCAACGGCACAACATATCGAATCATTGAGAAAGTATCACGTTTGTTGGATGTTTCACCAGTTGCCCAACCGGCTTACCCCGACGCAACAAGTGAACTCAAGCAACGAGATTTGGCATCAGAATCTGAAGCTGAAGCAAAAACAGACACGTCTTCTGAAGACGCTTCTGTTGAAGTGAAAGCAGAAGAGAATGATTCCGACATTTATGTTTATAAATTGAAAACCCTAAATTTTTAGAAAAAGATGAAAAACATCGAACTACGCGGACAACGCGCTGAGTTGATCAAAAATGCAACGGAAATCGTTGAGATCGCTCAAAAAGAAGGACGTTCATTGAACGCTGAAGAAAAGTCGAAATTCGACAAAATGGAAGCAGATGCAAGAGGCATCAAAGATCAGATCGATACGCTTGAGCGTGCCGCTGAGATGAAAAAAGAATTGGCTGCAAATACTGAGGCGCGTCAAGCATCTCCGAAAGCAACACGCACTGAAGCGTTCGGCAAGTACCTACGCTCTGGCATGGGATCATTAAACGCTGAAGAGCGCAACATGATGGCTGAAATGAGAGGTACTTCTACGCAGGTAGCTGGGACCGATTCCTTAGGCGGTTTCCTTGTGCCTCAAGAGTTCTCAAACGAGTTGGACATGGCGACATTGTTCACTGGTGAAGTTGAGCGTCTTGCAAAGAAATTGAACACTGCTGGTGGCGCATTGTTGGATTACCCAACAATTAACGACACTGCAACGGATGCTGGTTTAACTGCTGAAGCGGCGGCTGTAACCGTTCAAGACATGACATTCGCAAACGCTCAGTTGAGTGCCTACAACTACGCAAGCCAAGTGCGCGTTTCAATGCAGTTGCTACAAGACAACGCATTCGATTTGAATTCTTTCCTTGCTGAAGCAATGGGTGAAAGAATCGCTCGTGCAACAAACGGTGTATTCACAAGCGGAACTGGCTCAAGCCAACCACAAGGGATCATCACTGGCGCAAGTTTAGGAAACACTGCGGCCTCTGCAACTGCAATCGCGGCTGATGACATCCTTGACTTGATTCACAGCATCGATCCAAGCTACCGCAACAAGCCAACATTCGGTCTTATGGCTCACGACAACGTGATCGCGGCCATTCGTGCTTTAGGTCTTGGCTCTGCAAATGACTTCCCGATCTTTATTCCTTCAATGGAAGCGGGACAGCCAGACAAGTTGTTCGGATATAACATCTACTATAACAACGATATGGAGTCAGCAATTACGACTGGCAAGAAAACATTGTTGGCGGCTGACTTCAGCAAGTTTGTTGTTCGCTCTGCTGGTGGTGTTCAGATGGTACGTTTGAATGAGCGTTACATGGATGAACTCGAGGTAGGATTTGTTTCATATGCTCGTAAGGACTCAAAAGTTCTTGACACTCGTGCAGTGAAATACTTGGCTCAAGCCTAATCATGAAAGTCAGATTTTTGAAATCTGTCTCTGGAAATGGATTCCACTATCGCAAAGATGCGGTAGTGGAGCTCCATTCAGAAGAGATGGCGCTCGACTTCTTGAATGCAAAGTTTTGTGAAGTGATCGCTGAACCAGCGAAGACACGCGCAAAGAAAGCAGTCAAGAAAACAACGAAAAAGGAAACACGATAGACAATGGCATTTGATATTGTAACTGCGGCGGCCTCTGAGCCAATCACTCTTGCTGAAGCAAAGAACTTTTTGCGTGTTGATCACTCAGATGACGACAGCTTGATCAATGCTTTGATCACTGCGTCTCGACAGATGTGTGAAGAGTACACAAGAAGAATTCTTGTCAGCACGACAATTGATGAATATTTTGACAAGTTCCCTACAAATTCATGGAACAACTTGTCAAATCTGATTTATCTGTCAAGAGGACCAGTCACTTCAATATCTTCAGTCAAGTATGTCGATGAAATTGGATCTGAAGTCTCATTGACTTCTGATCAGTATGTGACTGACTTGATCTCAGAACCCGCAAGAGTGCAATCAACTGCTGGTTGGTTTGCGGCTGCTGGTGTAGTGAATCAAGTGATCGTCAGATACGTCGTCGGCACAGATGTCTCAGCGATTCCAAAACCGTTGATTCAAGGAATGATGCTCGTCATCTCTGATCTTTACGATCAACGCGCTGACAGCGTGAAGAGATTGCCGACTGCTTCAGAGTATTTATGGAACCCGTACAGAATCTTCACATTCTGATGATCAAACAAGCTGGACAACTTGATAGACGAATCACGCTTCAGACGTTTACGTCTTCAACTGATGCATTTGGACAACTCAACAAGTCGTTCACAACACTTGCTTCAGTATGGTCAAGAGTCGTTGAAAAGTCTGGATCTGAAAATGAGCAGTCTGATCAACTCGTTGCAGTGAAAAAAGTACATTTTTTCATTCGCTATCGATCAGACATCAATGAACAGATGCGGATCGTCTACAACAATAAGACGTACAAAATTGAAGCGATCATCAGCGATGAATCAAGAGATTCTTTTCAACGTATTGAGACAAGACTCACAGACTGATCATGGGAACAACTGCTGAAAGAATGATGTCGAGAAGTTCTGTCAAAGGCAAGAACTTCATTGGTTTTGAAGAAGACGTTCTCATGCGTGAGTTTCAACGTGCATTTAAAGAGCTTGACGCTCTTGCGAATAGTGTTCAGACTAAAGACATCAGAAAAGTTCAGAGAGCGTCTCTGAAGCCTATGGTGGCGCGTTTCAAAGCGAACATCACTGATGAATCAAGTTTCAAAGTGTACAGATACGGCGGTGTGTATGCAGAGATACCGAAAGGCACACTCAAGAAGTCGATCGGTATCATCAACACGCGAGTCAGAAAACATCAGACTTTCTCTTCGCTCTCAGTAGGTGCGAGAGTGAAAGGCAGATATTCTGATCCAGAAAAAGGTGGTTGGTTTGCTCACTTTGTTGAATACGGATTCATCAATAAGTACGGAGAATATGTCAAAGGAGCCAACTTTGGCTTTGCTGAAAAAGCAAAAAAAGGAGGGCTCTCTCTCGTCAGAACAACATTCAAGTCTCTGATGAAAGCGTTTCTTGATAAACAAGTAAAAGCGTCACTCAAATGATTGGTAAGGTCATCAAATACAAGTTTGACAATGATTCTGATCTGAACACTTTGTTCAGCGGTAGAGTCTATCCACTCGTTGGCGCGCAAACAGCACAACATCCTTTCGCGATTTATGAGATTGTTGTCAATGACGCACAGCGTTCAAAAGACAGCGACTCACATCTCGATGAAATGAATGTCAGAGTGACAATTGTTTCGACTTCATATGCTGACACGCAGAACGCAGTTTCGTATATTAGAAGCGCATTCGTTCGCATGAATGAAACGATTGAAAGCATTAAAGTACAATCATGCTCATTCGACGGTGAGCGCGATTTGTTTAGTGATGACGAAAGAACTTTCTCTTCTCAAGTAGATTTGATATTTCGCGTTTCACTTGATTAATAATTGAATAATAAAATAAAAACAAAAGAAAATGGCTGCAACAAGCATCATGAACTCAACTGACGTTGTGATTCAAATCAGCGAAGATGGCGGAACAACTTACGACATCATCGGCCGTGCAACATCGGCATCATTAAGTGTTTCAATGGAGACACGCGACACAACTACAAAAGACTCTTCTGGATGGCAAGAGAATCTTGAAGGTCTCAAAGCGTGGTCACTTAGTGGCGACGGACTTGTCACCTACTCAATCTCTGGAGATTACGACACACCAGACGATCTGTTTACTTTGTTGTCAAACCGTACACTTGTGAAAGTGAAATTCGGTTCTGAAACAAGTGGTGAGATTGACTACACTGGCGACGCGTATCTCGTAAGCTACGAACAAGAAGCGGGGGTTGAAGAAAACGTGACATACTCGTTCGGATTTACCGGAACTGGCGTATTGACTCAAGCGTCTGTCGCTTAATACTAAACAACAGAGAGAGCATCGAGAGATGCTCTCTTTTTAACAACATCAACAAATATGGTTCAGATAATAGAAACAAACGAAAGAAAACACGCAGTCAGATTTGGGTTCAATGCACTTCGCGAATTCAGTAAAATGACTGGAACAACTTTGTCACAACTTGAAGACTTAGGCAATGACATGACACTTGATCAAGCGATCACGCTCATGTTTTGCGGTTTCAAAGATGGGGCAAGAAAAGAGAAAATACATTTTCGCTATGACGTTGCAGATATTGCAGATTGGATTGACGAAGATGAAGAACTGATTGAAAAAGTGTTTGCTGTTTTTGAAGAACAATACAGCACGAAGTCAGAAAAAAAGAAATAGGCCGACGCGATCACAACAAAAAGAAAGCGACTTGGGACGATCTCGAATCATTCGCGTTCGGCCAGATTGGGCTCAGACCTTTTGAATTTTATGATTTGCTTCCGAGAGAGTGGACAAATTTAGTCAGCGGATTCAATGAGCGAGAGAATAGAAAAGAACAAAGTGAATGGGAAAGAACGCGTTGGCAAACAACGCTTCTGTTGAATGTTCACACAAAGAAATCGATCAAGGCAAGAGATTTGATTGTCTTTCCTTGGGAGAGTAAAAACAAAAAGCACAATATCTGGACGAAAGGAGAGATCATTGATGTCATAAACAAAAGAAACGAACGCGCAAAACTAAAGCATGGCCAATCTCTCAAGTCTTAATTTTCGCCTAACGGCAAACATCGCGCCATTCAAAAAAGGGCTGACAAAAGCAGAGCGATCAATGGATCGACTCGGCAAGAAGATGCAGGCAACCGGCAAAAATATGTCGATGAAACTGACTGCGCCACTTGTTGCTCTTGGTGCTGTCTCTTTTAATGTCTTCAAAGGATTTGAAGCAGAGATGTCAAAAGTCAAAGCGATCTCTGGTGCAACAGCAGAAGAGTTCAAAATGCTTTCAGACAATGCGAAAGCATTAGGCTCTTCAACAATGTTCACTGCTCGAGAAGTAGCGTCTCTTCAAACAGAGTTCGCAAAACTCGGTTTCAGTGCAACAGAGATCACAAAAGTCACTGAAGGAACTCTCGCTCTCGCTCAAGCATCTGGTTCTGATCTCGCAAGAGCGGCAGAAGTCGCTGGTTCTACACTCAGAGCATTCGGTCTTGACGCATCAGAAACTGGTCGCGTCACAGATGTCATGGCGAAATCGTTCTCGACATCTGCACTCGACATGGAGACATTCGCAAACTCAATGAAGTTTGTCGCTCCAGTTGCAAAAAGTGCTGGAATGAGCATTGAAGAAACATCAGCGATGATGGCTGTTCTCGCAAATGCTGGTATCAAAGGCTCTCAAGCTGGTACTTCACTGCGAAGAATCATCTCAGAGATTGGTGCTTCTGGAAAGCCAACATCTGAAGCACTGAAAGATCTCGCTGAAAAAGGCATCGGTCTCGCTGATGCAAAAGATGAAGTCGGTCGTTCAGCACAATCAGCACTCTTGATTCTTGCTGAAGGCGTTGATCAGATCAAGCCATTGACGAAAGAGTTTGAGAACGCAAAAGGCTCTGCAAAATCAATGGCAGACGAAATGGGCGACAACGCTCTCGGTGCTTCAAAGCGTCTCGAGTCAGCAATGGAAGGTCTCGGAATCTCTGTTGGTGAAGTTGTTGCAGAAGCCGTTGTTCCTTTGATTGAAGGATTCGCAAATCTTGCAAGTAAATTGAACAAGGCTTCACCAGCAGTGAAAAAGACGGTTGTCGTCTTTGCGGCGTTGTTAGCTTCAGCCGGTCCGCTTTTGTTCTTGACTGGCGGTTTGATCAGAAATGTTCGTCTTCTGAGATTTGCAATGATCAAATCAAACACGGTTACAAAGATTGCGGCCGCAGTTCAAAGAGCGTACAATTTAGCACTGACAGCAAATCCGATCGGTGTTGTCATCGCGGGATTGGCAGCCTTCGCCGCTGTTTTGATGTTAGTCAACAGACGCAAAAAAGAAGTTGTTGAAACACAGCACAAATTGAGCGAAGGCGCAAAGAAAGATATTGCAGAAACTCAAGTGCGCACGACTCAAGCGAACAAGTTGATGAATGCGATTCAAGATCAGAACATCGCGCAAGATCAAAGAAAAAGATTGATCACGAAACTAAACACGGAATATGGTGATCTTCTTCCGAATCTGATTGATGAAAAAGACGCGACAAATGACATCGCAACCGCTCAAAGAGAAATGAACAAACAAGTCGCCAAAAAGATAGCATTGATGGCGGCTCAAGATGAAATGACAGCGGTCACAAAGAAAGCAGTTGACGCACAAACGCAATTCAACAAAACTCTTGCAGTCAGTGATGAACTTGCTGTTCAAATGAAAGAACAATTTGGTCGCATTCTTAGTGACGGCGAATTGGAAGACGTGATCAACAGCTATCAAAAATTTACACCAGAACAACAAAAATTGGCATCTTCTGTCGGTGCTACAAATGCAATCTTGAAGTCTCAAGAAATCGCTTTGAAAAACGCAAACAAAGCAGTTGTGAAAGTCGGCGAAAATGTTGACAAGATTGCATCGAGCATGGCAACGGCTTCTGTTGAAATTGAAGAAGTTGAAGACGATCTTGACGGACTTGGCAACGGCGCTGAAGACGCAGAAAAAAAACTGAAAAGACTTGCGAACATCAACTATGATGGCATGGGGGATTGGTTCGATAAGTCAGAAGAAAATCTTGCGAACACAAGTGACGCGGCAGATGAATTCGATCATTCATATCGCAAAGCATATGAATCAGCAAAGAGATTTGCTTTGAAATACAAAGAACTGAACAACGCAGTTGCTGAACTCATGCATCGCACAACGATCGACACAATCGCAGGAATGGCAGAGATCGCGGGTGCAATGGTAATGGGCGAAGCGTCATTTGCTGATATGGGATCTTTCTTACTGGGTACATTTGCTGGGTTGTTAGATCAACTTGGGCGAATGTTTATTCAATACGGGATCAGCGTTGAAGCATTTGTCAAAGCATTGGCCGCTGGGCCAACGCCAATGGGCGCCGCTTTAGCAGTGGGCGCGGGTATTGCAATGATCGCGGCCGCTGGTGCGATACGAGCGAAAATGTCGAAAGCGTCTGAAGGTGATATTCCAGCACTGGCTGAAGGGGGAATTGTGACGGGACCGACTCTTGCGCTCGTTGGCGAAGGTAGAGAATCAGAAGCAGTTCTACCGCTCTCGAAATTGAATGCGCTCATGAATAACGGCGGGAACGGCTCTCAACGCGTTGAAGTCGTTGGTCGCATCTCTGGATCAGACATACTACTTTCTCAAGAGAGAGCATCACGCAACCGAACAAGACAAAGAGGTTTTTAATATATGGCGAATCCAAAACTCTTTTCCGAGTTCCGCAGTAGCTACGGACATTTTTACTTGATTGAAATTTGGGACGACGAATATACGGGAACCGACCCCGACCAATTCAATGTCACGGGTGATGGTTTTGAATTGAACTATTCGGGGCAAACGGACAACATATATTCCCCAATCATTGGGTCGTCGGTATCGTTTGGAATGTACGTTCAAGATTTAGCAACAACCGCGTTTTTGAACACGCTCAAACAATACCAACAAGACCGCTATTTCGTCAAGATTTGGAAAGGTGAATTCAGCGGTGAAGATGCCAACACGTGGTACAATACAAGCAAGGTTTCCGACGATGGATTGGTGATGTCATTTTCACCCGATGAGGAACAAATGGTGTACCTCGACTTTCATTGGGGTGGCTACATCGTGCAAGACATCATTGAAGTTGAAGATGTTTCGCAACCTTACATTCTAAACATCCAAGCCACGGACGGCATTTCAAAGTTAAAAGACACTAAATGTGGCACGTCATTCTTTAGACAATCCACGAACCAATTTATCAACGCATTGGACCAAGTTGGTGTGTTGGGAATATATGGAAGCGAACACCCCGTGTTGGCCGTTGTGTCGAACTGGTGGGCGCAAGAAATGACCTACAACGCCAACAACAATCCGCTGGATGAAACGTGGGTTGATTTCCACGCGTTTGACACGATTGATGAACAAGGTGTTTACACCAACAAAAATTGGTTTGAAATATTGTCACAAATATGCACGATTTTCGGGTTGCGTTTTTACTATTCAAACGGCCAATACCGATTGGAACAATTGTTCCAGCGTGACGCATCGTCAATGATTCAACATCAATACAAGAAGGACAAAACAAAGATTGACAACGCGTCGGTTTCTTACAACAAGACCATCGACCAAACGTCAAACAAAGCGCGTTTGGCTGGAAATATTTTCAACTTTTTGCCCGCGGTGAATGATGTGGCTATCACATTGAATCAAGAACCAAAGGCGATGAAGGGGGTGACGTGGAAAAATGGAGTTGACCCGAACTTGGCGATTGGTTTGGTTTCATCCGCGTTGCAGAATCAATTGACGTTGGTGTTCAATCACCAAATCAAATTGTTTTTAAATGTCAACGTTAATCAAAACAACATCTTTGCGAAGTTAAAATTGAATATTGAATTGTTTGATTTTGACAACAACGTCACCTACTATTTGAAAAGAACATTCAGCGGAATGACACCATCGACACCCGTATGGACCACAACACAATCGGGTTCGGGGTACGAAGTTTTTGTTGGCACGTTCCAAGAATTTAGCGGTCAAGTGACTTTGGGAAATTCCGATGTCATTCAAGTCGGTGGACCAACAACGATTGTGACGCCGCCAATCCCAACCGATGGCGACATGACAATCAATTGGGATTTTGTTGGTTTTGTAAACACGAATGGTTCCGTTCGTGGATTGAACGTCGGGAATTCGTCATCATACAAGATGACGTTGCAATCCGTGGCGACATCATTCGGCTCAATACAAAATCAAACAACAAGAATTCGAGCCGTGTCGCCAAACGCTGATGTCAATGGATTGATTTCTTATGAACTGCCCGAAACAAGTGTGTTCACTGGGCAAGGTGAACGCGGTTCATTGGTGGAGCAAATAAACGTTGGCGGGTTATTGATAAAAATTCCTTACACGAATTGGCGCGAAGGGAATTCCGGTTCATATAAAACAATCCAACGATTGGTGTGTGAAGAATTTTTGAAACTGATGGATGAACCGATTCAAAAATACATGGGGCGTTTTTATAGTTCCCACGATTTCCGTCAACGATTGGTTTTTGATTCAAAGAATTGGGTGCAGTTGGGCGGAACGTATTCAGCAAACACGGATGAATGGGATGGCGAATGGTTCGCAATAAGTCGCGCGTCTATCACGCCAACGTTTGATGATGTGACAACAATCACGGATGTGATTGCAGTCGGTAACGTCAACGGCTTGACGGGCAATTCATCATTCGAAGGCATTGACGCCGTGAATGCTGATCTGAACTCTGTTGATGTAACTACGAACGCAAACGTTGACGGCAACACAACGCTGGGCGGAACGCTTGGCGTCACTGGCAATTCAACACTGGCGGCCACATCGGTTGGTGAGTTCACAACAACGGGGCGCGTGAATGTGACATTGAATGAAGTGACGGGAACGCCAAGCGGTTCGGAAACATTATCATCGGCCAACAATTTCAACTTCATTGATTTTGCAAGTGGTGAAAATGGAACGTACACATTGAATTTACCATCATCAGAACCGGGATTGATTATGCGATTCAAAACGGATGACACCATCGCCGCAAACAAAAACATTTCATTGACTCCGCAATCGGGTGAACGCATTGATGGCGAAGATTCGTACTCAATGCAAAGGCCCTACGATGGTGTCACATTGATGGGCGGGCCGAATGGCGATTGGTTTGTGATTCAGAAAAAAGAGAAGTGATCTGATCACGCGTTGATAGTTAACTTTACAAAACATATAAAGACGAAGATGAATGAAACAATCTCAATTCTACTACCTCCTCCGGAGAGGGTTGTTCAGCGCGGGTTCGGCAATTATCAAAAATGGACTGGTTATGTTTAACAAGTTCACGACTGCTGGCCTCAATTTCCCAGCCCAAGGCTCGGCCGAATTCAACGGGACGAGTGATTATATACAAACGGACAACGCGTTCAGTCATACGAACCACACGATAGCGGCTTGGGTTTATGCGGATGATACGGGAAATAGTAAATTTATTTTTGATAACCGAGACGCGTCAAGCGATGGTATTTTGTTGTATATGCGCTATTCGGAGGCTCCTATTTACGCTTGTAATGGTACGTCAATAGTCGCAACTACAACGCATCCAAATGAATGGATTTTCGTTACTGGTACCTATGATGGAAGTACAATGCGTCTATATATAAACGGAAGCGAGAATATAACGAGTTCGGTAAGTTTAACGATAAACACCGAAAGCGATTCAACGATAGGCAAACAAAACTATTCGGATGCTGAATGGTTTGACGGCAACCTCGCCAACGTCGCATTTTGGAACCGCGCACTTTCAAGCGATGAGATTAATTCCGTGATGTGGAAAAGCTACGAAGCATTAAGCGGTGCGGAATCAAACGGCCTTAAGGCGTGGTATTCTTTGGATGATATAAGCGGCACAAGCGTGCCGGATTCAAGCGGTAACGGGAACACCGGTACGGCTAACTAAAAAACATTTTTTTATTATGGCAGTACAAACAACTTTAGTGAATAAGCCGTTTTCACCGCGCGGCAATGACCAAAGCCCTTTGGCTTTTAATCGTGCTAAACTTTATAGCGGGAAGGCCCTTTCTTTTGATGGGGTTAATGATTATGTTGATTGTGGGACGTTAGATGTAACGGCTTACACCGCTATTTCAATGTCCTTTAATTTTCAGTTAGCAAATATAACCGACAACGGACTGCGTTTAGTATCTCTATTACATAGCGGAACGGATGACATAAGAATAGAACAAGGATTAAGCGTTTTACGGATTACATTAGATGACGGAACCGCTTACACTTTACAAACGCCATCGCTAACGGCAAACGAATGGAATAAATTTGATATGACCTTTAACGGCACAACGCTTGAGGGTTATATTAATGGTGTTTCAATCGGTTCAATATCCGCATCTTTTAATTTCAGCACGGCTAACGGATTGTTGAATTTGTTTAAACATACTGCGGCATCTTCATACGCTGAAGGTTTGATGGCTGGCTTTAAATTATTCAACACCGCCCTAACCGCCGCACAAGTGGCCGACCTATACAACAACCCCGAAAAGGTCGTACCTACTGGAGTGGATAACACCGCTTTAAAGTTATGGCTACC
>Ga0206125_10001664_pt1 | contig 25346 bp, 20 predicted proteins | sample Helgoland_Spring_4_FD_148598 | JGI IMG/M metagenome (GOLD analysis project Ga0206125, IMG submission 148598) | Pelagic subsurface seawater microbial communities from Kabeltonne, Helgoland, North Sea - Helgoland_Spring_Bloom_20160331_1 | ecosystem: Environmental > Aquatic > Marine > Epipelagic ... | reverse complement strand
CAAGTCCTCCGCGTCGTCCGTAGACACTTTACCCCCGACTCATTTCATTCGCTACCCTTAAGGCGGGGCTCAGAAGCATCTTCGCGTTGTCGTGCTTTGTCTGACCTCGGACTTCCAGTCCCTTACTACTTTTATACTTTCAACTTTCCCACACCAGCAACGCTGGCCCCACCTCACTATTCACTTTGTTCATTTTTTCTTGAACAAAGCGACGATCGCCTACATCTTCGCAACTTTCCGCTAAGGTATTTCCCTTATGCAGTACAACTCTCTCCAGTTCCGCTGGCCCCTTTTTCGTCGCTGCGCAGCCCCGCGACCAATGGCGGCAGCGTGTCAGGTTTCTGGCGCGTCAAACTTCTCCTCGCTCAGAATTAGCTGTTAATTGAGCATCAAGCACCTGTTCAGCTTACGCATTCAAGTATTATGAAAATATTAGTTACAGGCGGATCCGGTTTTATCGGGTCCAACCTCGTTCGTCTGCTCGTTGAAGAGAAGGGCGAATCTGTCATCAATCTCGACAAGCTGACCTATGCCGGCAATTCAGAGTCGCTTGTTGAACTCGAGGGCAATCCAAATTACACCTTCGAACAAGTGGATCTCTGCGATGCCGCTGCGCTCAAAGCTGTCTTTGCAAAGCACCAGCCCGACGCTGTTATGCACCTCGCGGCCGAGAGCCACGTCGACCGCTCCATCGACGGTCCCGGTGAGTTTATCCAAACCAATATCGTCGGCACCTTTAACTTACTTCAGGCAAGCTTAGCCTATTGGCGAAGCTTGCCTGAAGCAGTTCGAGTTGAAAGTTCGAGTGTCGAGACTGACTCAGAGCCTGAGAGTTGTTCTTCGCTCGAACTAAAAACTCGAACTAGTAACTGTCCGACAAAGTCGGACTTCCGACTCCTCCACGTCTCCACCGACGAAGTCTACGGCTCGCTGGCAGCCGATGCGCCTGGCTTTTCCGAGACGCACGCTTACGACCCGCACTCACCCTATTCCGCTTCCAAGGCCGCGTCCGACCACCTCGCCCGCTCATGGGCTGACACCTACGGCCTGCCGGTGCTCGTCACCAATTGTTCCAACAACTACGGCCCGTATCAATTCCCCGAGAAGCTGATCCCTGTCGTGATCCTAAAATGCCTGCGCGGCGAGCCGATCCCAGTGTATGGCAAGGGCGAAAACATCCGCGATTGGTTGTATGTCGCAGACCATGCCGAAGCACTCTATACCGTCGTCACAAAAGGCAGGGTCGGCCAGACTTACAACATCGGCGGTAATAACGAACGGACAAACCTGGAACTCGTTCAGTCGCTTTGTCAGCTGATGGACGAGCTCAATGAATGTGGAAATTGGAAAGCGGAAAGTGGAAGCAAATCCTACGAAGATTTGATAACCTTTGTGACAGATAGACCCGGCCACGACATGCGCTATGCGATCGACCCCACCAAAATCCGCGACGAATTGGGCTGGGAGCCTAAAGAAGACTTTGAGAGCGGCTTCCGCAAAACCGTAAAGTGGTATTTGGAAAATCAGGACTGGTGGCAGAATATTTTATCTGGCGACTACCAACTAGATCGATTAGGCAAAGCCTAGTTCGAGTTGCTAGTTCTAGTTGTTCTGACGATTTATTGGTTCCCTTACGTTCACCACTAGAACTATCAACTAGAACACGCGCAATGCGGGTAAAAATATGAGTTCTTTTGAAGATTTACAAGTTTAGCAGCGATCCAAAGCTTTGGCCGTGCAGGTCATCAATATGCTATCAACTTCGAAGAACTATGGCTTAAAAGATCAAATGATACGCAGTGCAATTTCGATCCCTTCAAATATTGCGGAAGGTGCTGAGCGCAAAGGGTCGAAAGGAATTTGCTAATTTTATTAGCTATTCAACCGGATCCTGTGCTGAACTAATAACTCAGATCATGATTGCAAAAGAGATTAATGGATTTGATGACGACAAAGCTGATACGTTGATCGCGGAGTGTCGTGAAATCAGCAGAATGCTTCACGGCCTAAGAAAATCGCTCAGCTCAAATAAAGACACGTTTGCTTCCACACAACCAAAGCAAACTAGCAACTAGAACTATAAACTCGAACAACGACACAGTCGTTCCCCCTATGAAAGGAATCATACTCGCTGGCGGTGCCGGCACACGTCTACATCCCATCACGCTTGCCGTCTCGAAGCAACTAATGCCGGTCTATGATAAGCCGATGATTTATTACCCGCTGTCAGTGCTGATGTTGGCTGGGATCAATGAGATCCTGATCATCACCACGCCCGAAGATCAGGCAGCGTTCAAGCGCCTCCTCGGTGACGGCGCCGAACTTGGTTGCCGCTTTGAATATACCGTACAGAAAGTGCCCAATGGTTTGGCTCAGGCCTTTGTGCTTGGTAAAGAGTTTATCGGTGACGACAAGGTCGCGCTGGTGCTTGGTGACAATATTTTCTACGGTTCTGGTTTTGGTGAACTCGTGCGTAGCCACACGGATCCAGACGGTGCGGTTGTGTTTGCCGCGCCAGTGCACGATCCCGAGTGCTATGGAGTCGTTGAGTTCGACGATCAGAAGAATGCCATCTCGATTGCAGAAAAACCGTCTGAGCCGAAATCGAACTTCGCAGTTCCTGGCCTCTACTTTTACGATAATGATGTCGTTGAAATCGCCGAAACGATTGAGCCTTCCGCACGTGGCGAATACGAGATCACTACGGTCAATCAAGTCTATCTTGAACGTAAGAAGCTCAAGGTCGGCGTGCTTAATCGCGGCATCGCGTGGCTCGATACGGGCACCTTCGCTTCGCTCAATGAAGCCTCCACCTTTGTCCGTGTGATCGAAGAGCGTCAGGACACCAAGATTGGCTGCATCGAAGAAGTGGCCTATTATTCAAAATTTATTGATCGTGAGGAGTTGCTTGCTCTTGCGTCGAAGTTCGATAAGTCGGGCTATGGGGATTATTTGAAGCGTGTTGCACACTTATGAATCAGAAGAAAAAAGTTTGTATTGCAGGCAAAAATGCAATTGCGGTCGATGCGATGCGTTACATCTATTCAGACTTTCAAAACGAAGTAGAATTGTATGTATTGCCAAATAAAAGTGATAAAGGAATTAGTCAATGGCAGCCATCATTACGTAACGAGGCAAAGCTCCTAGGCATTCCAGTTGTAGAGTTGGACGATTGTTACTTAATGGATGGCGTGCTCTTCATATCGTTGGAATACGATAGAATCATTAAGCCCGAATTGTTCTGCTCGGGGGCGCTGTATAATATTCATTTTTCTATGCTTCCTAAGTATAAAGGAATGTACACATCGGCCTGGCCTATTTTGAATGGGGACTCTACCAGTGGAGTTACTTTACATGAAATCGATAGTGGAATTGATACTGGCGCTATCGTTGGACAAGTGGAATTTCCAATATTAGGAATGAGTTGCCGAGATTTGTATTTCGCATACATGGAGAATGCTCAAGTGCTTTTTCGATCAAAATTTAAGGATCTGTTGTCTGGTGAAATTACTTCAATGGTGCAAGAGGCTATCGGGGCGACATACTATCCGAAATCTAGTATAAAATATGATGCGCTTGACTTGGACTTTTTTGCTACTGCGTTTCAAGTGTGTCGACAGTTTCGTGCATATTCATTTAGAGAGTTCCAATTGCCCAGATATAAAGGAATGAACCTAGGCGAGGCTGAGATTTTAAGTACGCGAAGTAAGTTAAGGCCCGGGCAACTTGTTTTCCGCGATGAAGAGCGACTGATTGTAGCAACCGTAGACTATGATGTAGAACTGAAAATCGATTTTTTAGGGCAGCTAATTCGGCTTGCAGAATCGTTAAACTTGCAGGGTTTAAACGAGGTTTTCTCGCGAGTGAAAGACCTCAATGAGCTTGGGCCGCAAGGGTGGAATGCTCTAATGGTTGCTGCATTTCATAATAATCTTGAGGCAGTTAAAGCATTAGTCGCTAACGGTTCTAGTTTGGGCGCTGTAAATTGTAATGGAACCACAATATTGATGTATGCCAAAGATGGAGCGGAGCGTGCTAAGGATTTAACGGTGCTTCAATGGCTGTTGGAAAGCGGGGCAGATATAGAAGCTGTGGATCAACGAGGCAAGACTGTAATAGATTATTGTTTAGAAAATGATCAGCAATTCACTTTGGATTGTCTACGTGCGCATCAAGTTTTGTAGTGGCGTTTCATCCATGGTTACAATTCAGCAAAAGCTCTGTAGTCAGTTGGATATTCATGAAAACACAACTAATTAACTTTAAACCGCTTGGCGACGAGCGCGGCAGCTTAATTGCGATCGAAGCCGAAAAGTCTGTGCCCTTTCCAGTCCGTCGGGTCTACTATATTTTTGGAACCCAAGAGGGCGTTGAACGAGGCTTTCATGCGCATAAGGCATTAAATCAAGTCGCAGTTGCCGTGACAGGCTCCTGCGAGATGGTGCTCGATGATGGTGAAACCAAAACAGTGGTGCTTTTGGATTCTGCGGAAAAAGGTGTCTTAATTGGGCCAGGGATGTGGCATGTGATGAGGAATTTCTCCCCGAATTGTGTATTACTGGTTATTGCGGATCAGCATTATGACGAAGCCGATTATATCCGTAATTACGACGAGTTTAAGGAGTGGGTAAGCAAATGATCAAATTCCTCGATCTCAAAAAAGTAAACGACGCGCACGGAGCTGAAATCTCTGAGGCGATTCAACGAGTGCTGGACTCAGGTTGGTATCTCCTCGGGCAAGAGGGCCAAGCTTTCGAGCAAGAGTTTGCGACATTCTGCGGTGCAAAGCACTGTCTCGGCGTCGCTAATGGTCTCGACGCCTTGATCCTGATTCTCATGGGGTACCGTGAACTCGGAATCATGCAGGAGGGCGATGAAGTGATTGTGCCTGCCAATACTTATATCGCTTCAATTCTCGCGATCAGTCGTGCGGGGCTTAAACCTATTCTGGTTGAGCCGGATGAGCGCACTTACAATATCGATCCAACTTTGATTGAATCGGCCATAACAGAGCGCACCAAGGCGATTATGGCCGTCCATCTCTACGGGCAATGCGCGGATATGGATCCCATTAATGCGATCGCAAAGAAGCATGGTCTTAAGGTGATCGAAGATGCCGCTCAAGCACACGGTGCAACCTATCGTGGCCGTAAGACTGGATCATTGGGCGATGCTGCGGGCTTCAGCTTCTATCCGGGCAAGAATCTCGGCGCATTGGGCGATGGCGGCGCGGTGACTACCAGTGACGATGCTTTAGCCGAAGCGATCCGCGCCTTGCGCAACTATGGCTCGCAGAAGAAATACCATAACATCTATAAAGGTATGAACAGTCGCTTGGATGAGATCCAAGCCGCGATCCTGCGCGTGAAGCTCAGATATTTAGATGCCGACACTGAAAAGCGCCGTGACATTGCCAACCTCTACCTGTCTCAGCTTTCAGCCCTCAGTTCTCAGGTCTCTTTGCCCCATGTCGCAGACTATGGCACTCACGTGTGGCACCTGTTTGTCATTCGCCACCCACAGCGCGATGCCCTTGCAGAGCACCTACGCAAGGCAGATGTCCAGACCATGATCCACTACCCTATCCCGCCACATCAGCAGGTGGCACATCCTGAATTGGCAGGATTGGCGTTGCCGCTCACCGAGGCGATTCACCAAGAAGTGCTGAGTTTACCGATCAGTCCTGTGATGGCTGCTGCGGATGTTGAGCAAGTCCTCACGGAATTATACAATTTTTCTTAAAACTCGTTCGCCATCTTATTTGGAGGTGTCTGAATTTTATAGTGGGTGCGCGCAGGCACCTCTTCCGTGGAAGAGCATTTGGAACGGCAAGGTATTTTAGGGGACAGCTGGTTTTGCCTAATACCTGCAGAATTGCTGTTCCAATCACTATAACCGAGAAAGGGCGAGTCGAGCTTAGAGAAGGAGTTGGTTTAGGTTTTGGCGAAGCTCCTAAGCTGGGAAACGGTGCTATTCTATAACAAGCAAGGAAATCGAAGGCTCGTATTGTGATCGGATCTAAAACCATCACGAGTAATAATATAAAGTATCGTTGCCAATCAATTGATTGAGATTGGAGAAGGTTGTCAGTTAGGGGATTTATGATTCAGATTTTCACGAGATCAATCCTTTGACGAGAAATGAGTCTTCGGGTGTATGTTCGCCTGTTGTGATAGATAAGAATATTTGGCTGGGGAGTCGTTTGATAGTGCTTAAAGGGTTTCAGATCGGCAACGATTCTGTTATTGCTGCTGGTTCAGTGGTGACGAAGTCGATACCAGCACGTTGCTTAGCCGCAGGTATTCCTGCAAGAGTGATTCGAAATATTTAAATGAGTGAATCCAAACAATCGTATTCTATAATCATGAAGTCCTCCTCCCTAATTGGAGGGGCAGAGGTCATCAATATCTTGATTGGTATGGTGCGGATTAAGTTCGTTGCTGTTCTGATCGGCCCGCTCGGAGTAGGCCTCGCTGGAACCTATCAGGCCTTGATTGGATTGATTGGTGCTTTTGCAGGCTTGGGATTACATACGAGTGCGGTGCGTGATGTGGCTGAGGCTGCAGGATCTCAGGATGATGATCGTATCGGCAGGACGATCCTAACCCTACGTCGGATGTGCTGGCTCAGCGGTTTATCCGGTGCGGGCTTAGTCGCAGTCTTTTCGGGGCCATTGAGCCGATTAACGTTCGGTTCGCTGGAGCATCAGTGGGATGTCGCTTTGGTCGGGATAACTATTTTATTTACCAACATCACGGGCGGTCAGAAGGCGCAAATCCAAGGCATGCGTCGTATTGCGGATATCGCTAAGATGAATGTCTTGGGTGTAACCATTGGTTCAATTATTAGCGTTAGCCTATATTATCGGTGGGGCGTTCAAGGGATTGTGCCTGCGATTGTATTACTTGGTTTTGCGCAGTTGTTGGTCTCATGGTGGTTTGCATCAAAAATATCAGTGCCCAAGGTCACCATGACCTGGAGCGAATCGTTTCGTACGGCCGGTGGAATGGTGAAGTTGGGCGCGGCTCTAATGCTCAATACGCTTTTGATTTCTGGGGTCGCCTATGCCACGCGTACTATGATTGCCGCCGATATGAGTCTGGTTGCGGTCGGCATCTATGGTGCGGCTTTCAGCCTTTCCAGCATGATCGTTAATTTTGTTCTACAAGCGATGGGGGCCGATTACTATCCGAGTTTAACGGCGGTGAATCACGATCACTCCAAAATGCGAAATTTGGTGAATCAGCAGACTGAGATAGGATTCCTACTGGCACTTCCCGCTATTTTGTCTGTGATTGTCTTTGCCCCATGGATGATCAAACTTTTCTATACGAGTGAATTCACCGATGCGGTGATTCTATTACAAATTTTCAGCCTTGGTTGCCTTGGGCGGGTGATTTCATGGCCGATGGGCTACATTATTCTTGCCCTTGGACGGGCGAAGCTTTTTGCGGCAACTGAAATCCTTTCAAACACAGTACACATTGTTTTAATTGTAATTGGCCTTAAATTGTTTGGGTTGATCGGCGTGGCGTTGGCATTTGCTGGTCTCTATGTATTCTACTTGGGATTTATGTTGTTCTTATCAAATAAATTGATTGGATTCTCATGTAGTCGTCCAGTGGTTAGGTTACTGGCATCTATGCTGCCCGTAGTGGCAGTTGGATTCATAATAGTGCGGAGTCTGCCGCTGCTCCCCGCCACAATACTGGGCGCGATTGTTGTCTGCGCAGCAGGTGTTTTTTGCCTGCGCGGCTTATTGCAGCGATTAGGCGCGACGCATCGGCTATCGATTTTATTTTCGAAGCTGACGTGTTACATTTAGAGATCTGTAAGAGAGATTAGAAATATAGATGAGAATAGCTTTATATTTTCCCAGTCGGAGTGTCGGGGGGTCCGAAAACTTATTTTTTAGAATGGGTCTGATCTTAATCAGAGAGGGGCATCAGTTGTCTGTAATTGATTTTAATGATGGGTATTTAGTCAATGAGCTGAAGGGGCAAAATGCTCAATTTGAGCATATCGTATGTGATGAAAGAAGAGAGGCTACGCTTCCGGATGGTTTGGAGCTACTCTTGGTAAACAATTTCGATTTCCTCGAGCTCCGAAAAATTAGATCGAACGACCACGACATGCGGCTGATTGTTTGGGAGGTTCATAAGTGCTTTTATGAATTCATAAAGCCATCAAAGAAGATAACATCAAAAATATACAGCCGACTAATGGGTTGCATCCTTCGGCATATCTTAAATCTGAACGGGCTTGTGGTGCTTGAGAATGATGCGAAAAAAATCCTAATTCAGGGGCGTTTCAAGGGCTTGGATAATCTGCCGATTGTCCCTATTCCTATTGACGTAAATTCATCGGTTAAGCGCAGTCATAGTCGCGTCGGCGTAAAGTGTTTGGCAAGTATAGGCCGAGCAGTAGACTGGAAAATAATACCAACTGCGGAAATGTTTCGTGTCTTAATGGAATCGCATCGTTTTGATCGCTATGTATTTCTTACTGATGATACTGAAGCCGCAAAAGTAATGTGGAAGCAGCTAAACCCTAGCAGCTTCGATCAGGTTGAATTTATTGAAGGCTACCATGGCGCTGAATTAGATGAATACTTGCTGGAGAATGTAGACATTTTTATCGGCATGGGGACCTCTGTGCTGGAAGCCGGGAAGTTGGGAATACCGTCAATTATAATTGATTCTGGGGAGGCCCCATACCCTGAAAATGCGAGTGTCAGGCTGTTGTGCTACAATGGAAATGATAATCTCGGGACTTTGGAGCCCAAGGTCGGCGGTGAGCACACGATCAGTTCAGCCGTAGAATTAATCATGAAAGAATATTTAATGTATTCAGATTTAACGCAGGAATACGTCGATAATTTTCATTCTTATGGGAAAGTATATGAGAGCTTTATTGCCGCTGCCGAGAAATCGAACCTCAACTTTCTAGAATTTTTGCGGAGTCGACTTTACTGTAATCTTAAGCGGTTTCTCTGGTTGAATCAATTTAGGCATTTCTTCAAGTCCCGTAGTCTTAAATGACCCCTTCACGTATATGGGAACTAAAACAAATATTAAGAAATCAAAAATTCTCGTTTCTGGAGGATGGGGCTACGGTAACCTTGGCGATGATGCGATCCTACTGGGCACCTGTCAGCTAATCATTGATAATTTTGATAAGTGCGAGCTTACAGTAATGAGCTATGATAAAAGCGAAACAATGGCGGCACTAAGTAGACCTGAGATGCGAGTGGTGGATTCAATACATCGTGTGCGTTTTGGAGAACTGGCTTACCGTGAGTTAAAGGTTCAAGGTAAGTATCGGTGTATAAATATAAGAAATAAGATAATCACAAAAGTCATTCGAAAAATTGAAGATATATTCAATGGTTGGGCTTATAATCGAGGGAAAAACTTAGCTCCGAGTCGCCAGACTTATGAGAAGTATTTTCAAGAGTGTGATTATTTTATTATGTCCGGCGGCGGCTATTTCAATAGCTGGAAAAGTTCATTTTATTCCAGAGTTGAAGAAATTGAACTTGCGAGGAAGTACGGCAAGCCGATCCTCCTGATTGGTCAAACCATTGGACCTTTCAGTGGTACATACCAAGAGATTTTTACTCGAATAATTAGGTACCCTAAGAGTATTATTGTTCGAGATGTCAATTCACGTGAAGATATTGAAAATTGTGGTGTCGAATGTTCACTTATGCCGGATATTGCATTGGGGCAAAGTGCGCAGCCTGTTGAATCCGAAAATATTACTATTATTCCGGCTGAACTCGATGATGCTAAGCAGGACTGTCTAGTTGCAGGAGTGAAGCTGTTCTATGGGGAAACAAAGCGTGCCGTAAAATTGCTATCTACGCGCTTGTATGAAAACGACTTGCTCACGCTCAACAGTCTGAAGCAGAAGTTTGAAGCACATGGAATTTTGGTGAATGTCGTAGTGCCGCGAACATACGAAAAACTGCATCATGAGATACTTAAAAGCCGCATCATCATAAGCAAAAATCTACACGGGCTTATCTTGGCTTGGAGGTCCGGGATCCCCATTGTATCTCTGAATAATGAGCGAAAATTCAGAGGTTTTCTCAGTCAGGCAGATGCTGAAGCATACGTGGTCGAGCTCGACTCCGCCGAACCGGAGGAACTACGTGACCTTATGCTGAGTGCGCTTAATACCCCGCTGGCATCTGCGACAATTGAGGGATTGGCGAATGAGGTGAAAGTTTCATTCAGGCAGGGGCTTGAGCGATTGCAAGAGCGCAAGTAGTGTCACCTGCGCCACATATACTTACAAACCCACGAGAACGGTTTACTCATGAATAATCCCTTAGTCACCATAGCTATTCCGGCTTTCAAGGATGTCTTCTTTGAAGAAGCACTAGAGAGTGTTCTCAATCAAACTTATAGCGAAATTGAGGTAATTGTCTTAGACGATTTTTCTCCCTATGATATTGCTTCTATTGTCGATAAATACCAAAAGGTTCGTCCAATACGTTATATCAGAAATGAGCGCAATATTGGTAAGGATAATCTAGTGGGCATGTGGAACTTGTGCCATTCACATGCAAAAGGGGAGTATTTCGTGCTTGGGGCGGATGATGATGTTTATGACTGCACTTTTGTCGAAAAGTTGGTCGAACTATCCAGAAAATATCCAACTTGCGACGTGTTCCATTGCCGGACGGGTGTCATTGGCAATGAAGGTGAGTTGTTGTCTATAGCACAGCCCTGCTGTGAGTTTGAGACCCAGTTTGAATTAATATACAATTCTATTATCGGTGACCGGAAACAAGTGATTTCAGATTTCATGATAAGGAACCAGCGACTGCATGATGTCGGTGGCTTTGTTTCATTTCCCTGTTGTTGGTATTCAGATTATGCGACCGTTTTTCTGCTAGCAAAGGATGGAGTGGTCTGCTCTCCGGACGTTCTTTTTTACTGGCGAAGCTCAACGGTTAATATTTCAAGCGATAAACTTAGAGCATCAGAAAAGATTAGTGCGGTATTTCTTTTCTGGACTTGGGTTAGTTCACTGCTCGAACGCATCGAGCCTAAAGACCGCTTCGATCAATTATACCGAAAGGCACTGCACGAGAGGCTTACGGCTATTATTACGCGGCATTTATCGAGCCATCTAAACATGCTTGGCTTGAAAAAGTTTTGCACGCTTCTACTCGTGGAAACTGACTGCAAGAAATTAGGTGCTAAAAACAAATTCAAGTTATTCCTGAGTAGATTTCGTCATACTTTAGCGCGACTATTTAATTAGTCATTAATGCTAATATCACTTAGTTTAGAATGATATCAATTATAGTTCCCGTATATAATGCAGCTCAGTTTTTAGAGCCATGCCTTAGGAGTTGTCTCGATCAAGATTATGCAGATCTTGAGGTGATCTGTGTTAACGACGGGTCCACTGATAATTCTTCCGAAATACTCGATCTATTTTCTAAGGAAGATGGGCGTATCAAAGTTATAGATCAGTCTAATTCTGGAGTTGTGGTTGCAAGGAAAAATGGAATCTTGGCAGCGAAGGGTGAATATATTTTCTTTCTTGATGCCGATGATCTATTGTTACCTTCTTCACTCACACGCTTGGCAGATTATTGTCCTGCGGCGGATATCGTCAGCGGCGGATGGATTACATATGTTGAACAGGAAACAAGTCTCGAAGACGTGACAGTCGCAGAGAACTGCCGGATCACGGAGGGGCTCGACTCGTTGAAAACGCATTTCTTACATGGCCCTTCATTTTTAATGGGGCGACTGATTAAGAAATCACTATTCTCGTTCACTTCAGTTCCCGAGCACCTTAAGTTCGACGAAGATTTCGCATTACTATCACAACTATTTTATTCATCCCAGAAGTCGGTATTCTTTGGTGCCCCGGTCTTTGCGCATAGAGACCATGATGATTCGGTCACGAAATCTTGTGATTTTAATGCATTTCAAACCTGGCAAGATTCGATGCTGAGTGTTGAGAGCTTTCTCAGTGAAAAAAGAATTCAAGCGGAGGTGGGTAATGAGTGGGCGTGCCGTCGACTCATCTGGGAGTTTGGTGGTTTGCGGAATGGGATTGTTCGCTTTGCCTACTCGAAGACAGGATTGAGGAAATTAGCATGGGAATGCCTCGTGTTGAATCCCAGTCGCGGTAACTATTGCCTTCGAAACTTGAGTGGGTCTATGAAAATATTTATTCCTCTGTGCTTGATCAGTCCTGTGATTTCAGCGCGGCTGTGTCTTTATTACTCGCGTAAGAGGAGTGGCAATTGAAGTGCAATGAACTTCCCGTGGCGCAGTGATTATTTGATGGTTTAATGTTAATTAGAATAAAGTAAAAATATGATATATTTATTAGGTGGTTCTGGCTACGTGGGAGAGGCGTTTCAACATACAATGAAGCGGCAAGGTATTACGTATAAAAATATAAAGCGTTCCGATCTGGATTATACGGATACAGCCACGTTGATTGAGGCACTGAAGGCAGATCAGCCGGATTTCCTTATTAATGCGGCTGGCTATACAGGGAAGCCGAACGTTGATGCCTGTGAGCTCGACAAGGCCAATTGCTTGTTTGGAAACGCTATATTGCCCGGGCGTATTGCTGATGCGTGTGAGGCTGTAGGGATTTCATGGGGGCATGTTTCTTCTGGGTGTATTTACACTGGAGAGAGGGCCGACGGGGCTGGCTTTACTGAAGAGGATGCGCCTAATTTTACGTTTAGACAAAATAATTGTTCATTTTATTCAGGCAGTAAGGCTCTTGGAGAAGAAATTATTTCTTCGCGCGACAACTGCTATATCTGGCGTCTGAGGATACCTTTTAACGAAGTCGCTAGCCCTAGGAATTATCTAAGCAAGTTGATGAATTATGATTCTTTGCTTGAAGCTAAGAATAGTATTTCGCAATTAGACGAATTTGTGTCGGCATGTTTGGACAGCTGGTTGAAGCGTGTTCCTTACGGTATCTATAATGTTACCAATCCCGGTGCGATCACTACGCGTGAGGTCGTGGAGCTTATTTTGGCGAGTGGTGTGCGCACGAAGGACTACAAGTTCTTTGAAGATGAGAGCCAATTTATGCAGATAGCCGCTAAAACACCTCGAAGTAATTGTGTGATGGATTCTTCGAAACTAGCTAGAGCTGGGATCGAATTGTCGCCAGTACGCGAGGCGATTAAGACTGCGCTGAAGAATTGGCGGGGTCGCTAAGTGTCTATTGGGCGAACAGATTTATCCTTGCAGAACTAACGTCCATTAGGACTGTCATTTTTTAGAGTAAGCGAATTCAACAAAGAAATCACTATTAATGATACAACGTGTCACTAACACTAACTATTCGGCACAAGTAATTCACGGCGCTTACTACCCCCACATTGATGGGATTAGAGCTTTGGCGGTGCTTCCTGTTGTTTTCTATCACATCCTCGCTGCGCTCTGCCCTGGTGGTTTTATTGGCGTAGATGTGTTCTTCGTCATTTCGGGCTACCTAATCACTCGCGGAATCCTTCGTGATCTAGAGCATGGCCGATTTAGTATTCGGAATTTCTACTACCGGCGAATTCGGCGTATTATGCCGGCGTATTTCACGCTGATCACGGGTGTCTTTGCCGCAGGTTGCATGTTTTATTATGCCAGTCCTTTGATCTTTCTCGGAGACGCGGTTGCTTCGGGTACGCTGTTCCTTGCGAATTTTCATTTCTGGATGTTAGCCAGTGATTATTTTTCTCCGCAACTTCACTCCGAAGCTCTACTGCACCTTTGGTCGCTGAGTGTTGAAGAGCAATTCTATCTTATCATTCCGTTGCTCTGTGCGGGAATTTGGAAAGTTAGCCGCCGCTTGATCGCCCCGATTTTCACTTTGCTTGCGATCCTTTCGCTGACTGGCGCAATCTGGGCAATAATGGCTGATAAGCAAAGTATTGCTTTCTATTTCCCCCATTTAAGAGCGTGGGAACTTCTTGCGGGGTCACTTCTTGCGATGGTTCCCCTCGTGATGGTTCCCGCCATTAAAAGCAGGAAGAATGAATCATTAAAGGCCAGCCCGACCGTAACCGCGAACCAATCGAGCGCTTCATTTTCTACAAGTAGAAAACATACGCTTCTTGCCGCGGTTGGCTTGCTGCTGGTTTTAACGTCTTATCTTACCGTTTCGTCGACAACACCCTTTCCGGGCCTTGCCGCTCTGCCAGCAGTCATCGGCACCGTGATGTTGATCCGTTATGGTTATAGTGGATGGGTCTCTCGTTTGCTCTCTTGCCGACCATTTGTCTTTATCGGTAAGATCTCTTATTCCTTATACCTCTGGCATTGGCCAGTCATAGTATTTTGGAAATATGTGGTGTATGATCAACTTTACGCCTATGATTATATTGGGATGTTCTCACTCTCTTTGTTGCTAGGATATCTGTCTTGGAGATTTGTTGAGCTTCCAGTTCGTACTTCATCTGCTTGGACGATGCGTCGATCTTTTACATTCGCAGGGTGGGGCATCGCGCTCCTCGTCGTTCTTGGTTCGGCCTGCGTGTATTATCAAGGCTGGCCGACGCGGATTAATCCTGAAGCAAATCAATTTATGCAAGTGCCGCCTCGAACTCCGTTTTTCGAAGCCAGAGCTCGTGGACTCATTCGCCGTGCTGGCTCATTTCTCGGGCAAGATTGGTGCTCGACGAGGCTGCCCGTGCGCTACCATGAGCTCGCCTTTGCCAGTGGTGATGATGCGACTCGTCATATTGGGAACTTAGGGGAGGCGCCCGAAATTATGCTTGTTGGTGATAGTCACGCTGGCTCACTACAATACGGGTTAGATATCTCGCTGCGCGATTTAGGTATCGGCGGCCGTGTGGTTGGTCGAAGTGCAACACAGATGTTTAATCTGAATAATTCAGAATGTCAAAGAGCGCTCGATCAAATCCAAGAATTTCCGACAATTAAGAAAGTTATATTAACACAGTATTGGTTCGTTTATCTTGTCCAAAGTGATAGTTCAGAAAAAGCATCGTTTTATCAACAACTCGAAGAGTTCGCGCGCCATATAAAGGCTTTAGATAAAACATTATATATATTGACGGATAATCCATCATTCAATGTTTCTTCTAGTGATATTGCGGCAAAGATGCAGATTGTTGAGCCTCGATGGGTGGAGCCGCATTGGGATGGGCGGCAAAGCCAAGAAGAATACTTAGGAATGCAGGGAGAAATTAATGCCCGAATTAAGGAGATATGTCACGAGACTGGCGCAGTCTTCGTCCCACTGCACTTGAGCTTATTGGAAGATGGATTTTTTCCTGCATTTATGGAAAAAAATGGAGCTGTAATTTCTCTTTATCGAGACCCTCATCATTTATCTTTGCATGGATCGTTACGTTCCGCGCGGGCCCTATTGCCTTGTATTTTTCCTGAAATAGCTGGGGCAGCCGAATTGGAAGAGTGAATGTGCTGCGGCACATGTGAGTTTTAGTTATTATCAATAAATGTCCTTGAATGGATCATCGACTAACGTCGAATTAAGTATTAAAATGCGTCTTCTAATCGCAACTGGTTTCTGGCCCTCTAAAGAAAATTCGATCAGTGGTATTTTTGTTGCGCAGCAGGTGGCGGCATTTGTCCGTTTGGGCTATCAGGTCACTATTCTTAGTGGCAATACGATTGGGCGTCCCGCTTCGCCTCGCTTGACTCCGTCTGAACTGGGCTTACCTGAGGAGCGGGTGGCAATGGTTTCGTATCCACTTCTACGTCTCCCAGAACACCTCTCTGGTCTCCCCGGGGGCATTACGCTGAACACCGCTACAACTGGCATTTCCATGTGTCGGTTGATTCGTAAGCTAGTCCGGTCGCACGGCCCGTTTGATGCGGCCATCATCCATGCACTTCGTTATGCAGGTTTTGCGCTTCCGAACTGGCGGCATTTGATCCAGGGCAAAGTCCTCACGGTGTGCCATGGGGTGGATCCATTTTTGGAGCAACCGGGCAACATCAAGCGCTCGATCCCTTTGCTTCAGAAAATGGCAACAGACTCTGAAAAGGTCGTCCTTGTCGGGCAGCCTTTACGGGCGCATGCCCAAGCTCTCGGATTGTCGCAAGATTGTCTCGAGGTGGTTTCAAATGGTACCGACTTGCCGGATCGTGCTGAAGTTTCTGAAGAGCAGCGATCACTGGATTTTTCTCGTCGGATTGTCAGTGTCTCCAACCTAGTGGCTCTCAAAGGGATTGATTTGAACCTGCGGGCGTTAGCTCGTATTTCGGCGACGCATCCGCAACTTAAGTGGGAGTATGTGATCGTTGGCGAGGGCCCGTTGCGGTATGAGTTGGAGACTCTCAGCGCGGAGCTGGGCTTGACCGAGCGCGTGCGTTTCCTCGGGCGTATTTCGTATGCGGGCACGATGCAGGCAATCGCCGACGCGGATATCTTTGCGCTGCCCAGTTGGGGCGATGCCTTTGGCATCGTCTATCTGGAAGCGATGGCGCGGATGCGCCCTGTCATCGGTTGCCTGGAGAATGGCGCCGCAGATATCATTAGCGATGGGGTGGATGGGCTATTGATTCCACCGCAGGACGAAGTTGCGCTGGCTCAGGCTTTGGAATCCTTACTATCTGATCCCGAGAGATGTAGTCGGATTGGGGTTGCTGGGCGACAGACTGCTGAGGGGTTTAGCTGGCAAGAAAATGCTCAGCGTATGCTCCGTTTGCTAGGGCTGAAGGTGAATAATCGCGAATGAATGAAATAAGTAAGAATTTAAAAGCTTGCTGGCTTCTGGCCGATATTGGGCCCTACCATGTGGCCCGCTTTGAAGCCACGGCAGAACTTGGTGATCTGGTGGTGGTGGATGCAGGTATGAATATTTCGACCGCGTATGAGTCTGCGGCGACGAAGTCCTACACGGCCGTACCTGTCGAAGGGACTGTGGCCAAAACCCTCGACGCGATCGCCCCTGATGTGCTTGTGGTGATGGGCTGGGGCTATCATTCTGTTCGTGAAGCGGCCTTGTGGGCCTTGAAAAATAAGATTCCGGTGGTAACGATGTCCGACAGCCAACTGGAGGGGCAACCCCGCTCCTTGCTGCGTGATTTTCTCAAGCGTGGATTAATCGGTAGTTATGACGCGGTTCTTTGTGCCGGCACGCGTGCTCAACGCTATATGGAATATTTTGGAAAATCCCCCGAGTGCCTTTTCTCTGGGATGGACGTGGTGGATAACTCTCACTTCGCGGGCGCCTTAGATGCGGCGGTGGCCGAGCGTTTGGCATTTAGCCAGCAGCATCAGCTGCCGCAGCGCTATATTCTATCCGTTAACCGGTTCGTCGCCCAGAAGAACCTCTCGGGCTTGCTTCGCGCCTTTGCCCACTACGTGGCGCAAGGCCAGGCCGGCGCGCTGAATTTAGTCATCGCAGGCGATGGACCATTGCGAAATGAGCTGATCGATTTGATCGATGAGTTGGGCTTGCAAGAAGTGGTGTTTCTGATCGGCAAGGTGGCTTATGCAGATCTACCGATGCTTTATGCCAGTGCCGAGGCCTTTGTGATTACTTCGAATTCCCACGCGGAAACCTGGGGTCTGACAGTGAATGAGGCCATGGCTGCCGGCCTGCCGGTTTTCGTTTCTTCTAGTTGCGGTTGCTGCGAAGATTTGGTCGAAGATGGCATCAACGGTTGGGTCTTCAACGCCAATGAGGTCGAAGCCTTGGCAGCGCACTTTATTGCGATTGAGCGTAGAGGATACGATTTGCAGGCAATGGGGCGTGCTAGCAGTCGAATCATTCAGTGTTGGAGTCCCGCGTTGTTTGCTCGGAATTTTTGGCGAACAGTACACTATGCCAGTGCAAACTATCGTCTTGCCTCTCGACGTGGCAGACTGTCACTCAAGCTAATCGATTTACTTTCTAAGCGTTAATGCGTATCTTACATACAATTGCTTCAATGCAGAAATCCTCGGGTGGCCCATCTTATATGCTGGCGCGGCTCTGCGATCGTCTCGACGAGCAGGGGGCATCAGTCCAAGTGGTTCAATCGCTTAAGGTACGAACATCGGAGGATGTTAAATTGCACAACCAGAGGATCACAGTCCATAATGTGCCTACGGCAGATTTATCTGCAAAGCTTGAAGCTATTGTGCGGGAAATACAGCCCGATGTGATCCATACGCATGGACTCTGGTTACCAATTAATCGGGCCTCGTCCGCGGTCGCAGCAAAATTAAACATCCCCTTGGTCTGGACGACCCATGGCATGTTGCGGCCATGGGCGCTCAATCATAAAAAGTGGAAGAAGAAACTCGCGTGGTGGCTTTATCAACGACGACAACTGTTGGCAGCCAACTTGCTGCACGCTACTTGTGTCGAAGAGCGCGTGGAACTGCAGGCGATTTTACCGAATTCAAAAATAGCGATTGTGCCCATTGGGGTGGATGTGCCGCAACAGATCGAGCCTTTGACGCACCCTTCAGGGAAGCGAGTGATGCTGTTTATGGGGCGCTTACATCCGGTCAAAGGCCTGATGAATTTGGTGAGCGCGATTGACCAGCTTCGCCCGCAAGACTGGTGCTGTGTGCTAGCTGGCCCAGACGAGGGTGGTTTTCGTGCCGAACTCGAGGCAGAGATCGATTCCTTGGGGCTGACCGATTGGTTTATTTTTACAGGTGCGGTGTCGGGCACTGCGAAAGAAGATTTGTTTCGTCAGGCCTCGCTGTTTGTCTTGCCCAGTTTTACGGAGAATTTTGGCGTGGTTGTTCCCGAAGCGCTGTCTTATGGCTGCCCAGTACTCACCACCACCGCCACTCCATGGGGTGCGCTATCGCAGCAAGGTTGCGGCTGGTCAATTGAGGTGGGGGTCGGTCCGCTGGTGCAGCAACTGGGAGCAGCGATGGCTTTGCCCGCAGCGACCCTTGGGGACATGGGCAGCTTGGGGCGCGATTATGTGCAAAAAACTTTTGCATGGCCAGCGGTGGCGGCTCAGTTTAACGCATTGTATGCGGAGCTATGTCAGCGCTCAGTTGGCTGATTGTTTGCGCTGTTGATCTTTAATCCTTTTATTTATTTCAATTATGTCTCGATTTTTAAGCGCATGTATTTGCATGGCTAAGCTCCACCTTCAATCCTGCCGTGAGCTGTCGCGGTCTGTGTTGTTATTTTGAATCGGTCAAACCAGATGCGTGCCCCGATGAGAGGCGGGGCAATAGGCTCGAAAAAGCAAGCTCGCAGCCACTTTACCTATACCAACATTGCCAAGAATTGCGCGCTGGTCTTGGGCCTGATGGCGCTCAACCAAGCAGGCACTCCGGGCGGAATCTTTTTCTACTTCATCCTCTTCGTTTGGGCCTGCACCAGCACTGAAGGTGCCTTGAAGGCCCTGTGTGTCAGCTATTTCGCATTGATTGCAAACCACGCCATCGTGCCGAAGAATTTCGCCTTTGGCCCGGGCCGCCTGATTTTGCTGTTCATTATGTTTGGCCGAGTGCTATACGATGCGCAGCTTACGGGTTACCCGTTGCTGCGCCGAGCGCACACCACCGCGCTGTTCGTCTTTAGCGCGGTCTGCATCGGCCTAGCCGCCATCAATCAGTATTTCTTCGTCATTTCCACCTTAAAAGTGGTGTCCTTCACGCTTGGGGCTGCCAGTTGCTTGATCGCGTCGGACATGTTACGGCGTAGTGCTTCGGATCTGACCTGTTGGTTCTACTCGATCATCGTGCTCACCGCCTGTATCGGCTTTGCGACCATTCCATTGGGAATCAGCCAGAACATGTTTTCCTTGAATTATACCGGTGTAAGCTTGTTCAACGGCCCCTTCTGGCACTCGCAAACGCTCGGGCCAGTGGCTGCGATGATGCTTATCTACCTAGCCTGCGTGTATCTCTTTACGCCCTATCGTTGTCGATGGCTGAGCCTGCCGCTGGCAGTGGTCTTGTTGTATTTTCTGTACCGCAGTGCTTCACGAACGGCCTTGGTTGCGATGCTGCTGGGGGCTGGGGTGCTGCTGGTGGCAGGGTTTCTAATGCACTCACGCCGAGGGCAAAAACTTAGAATGAATCTTTCCAGGTCGAGCCTGGTGGGATTGATGGTTGGGAGTATAGTGCTTGCTGTCTTTGCAGACTTTTTCACTGGAGGCTCACTGTCGTCCAAGGCTCTTAGCTTTGCTGTCAAATACGAACAAAGCGCGTCCTACGGTCAGAGTGGCTTCACTTCGGAGGAGGTGATGTATACGCGCCAAGGGCAGATCGATTCGATGATCCACATATTTAAGCAGAGCCCGATAACTGGGATTAGCTTTGGCACGTCCCTAGACCCGGAATTCGTGGCAAATGCTACTTATTTAACGGCTCCGACCGAAAAAGGCTTTTTACCTTTGGCGGTGTTGGAAGAGACCGGTATTATCGGGGCGTTTTTCTTTGTGGTCTTTCTTTTTTGTATGGTGCGCTATCTCATTGTTGAGCGGAGCCTGCCCGCATTGGGTGTGTTTGCCACTTTTCTTGGCGCTAATATGGGCGAAATGATGTTCTTCTCCTTCGGCGGACAGGGCGGCTTTATGTGGTTGATTGTGGCCGGTGCCATTCTTTTAGGAGAGCGCTGTGTGATTGACGCACAAAGGCGCTGATGCATCTGGCAAGGGCATATGACCCGACTCCTAATTTACTGACCCTTCGAGGATTTTAGATATCAAGATTCTATTCTTAATTAATAAGTATCCGAACCACGGAGGGACTGAGGTCGTGACCACAGTTCTTGCGAATGCTTTTGTGGACCGGGGGCATTCGGTGAGCATCGTCTCGTTTGAGCAGTTAGTGCCTGAGTTACTTGAGCAGTTAGATGATCGTGTGCGCTTCCACCCCATGTCTCATCCTTTTGCGAGGAAAGAGAATCAATTGAAATTGCATGGATTACTAGTCGAAGAGGGAACTGATTTTATTCTCAATCAGTGGTGTCTCCCGTTTTATGTGACGCGTTTTTGTCGAGCGGCAATGCGCGGGACCAATTGCAAGTTGCTGGCGGTGCATCATAATGCACCGGATCAAAATTCATTGCTAAATGGAGTGAGGATTCAACTTGATTCTACGCATTCACATATTCGAAAAGTAGGACTCCGGTTAAAGCTCTGCGCCTTGTCGGTTGCGACGATCTTAAGTATGCGCCTCGTTTATCGAAATAGTGATCGTTATGTGGTTTTATCGGAGAGCTTTGTAAGCCTGTTTCGGCAGTTTACTAAAATCGGTTCGACCTCGAAGTTGGCAGTGATTGGGAATCCGCTGACACTGGACACCAGAGAGTTTCAGTATAATGCGGATAGTAAAGAAAAACTGATTATCTATGTTGGTCGAATCGACCATAATCAAAAGCGCGTTGAGCGAGTGATTGATACTTGGGAGCGTATTGCGCCCGACTTGCTAGATTGGCGTTTAGAAATTGTTGGAGATGGCCCCGAGCGTGAGCGTCTCGAAGAGTTAGCATTGGCTAAGGCACTTCCGCGTGTCTCGTTTGAAGGGTTTCAGGATCCGGTCGATTACTACAAACGTGCTTCAATTCTCTTGCTGACTTCGGAGTATGAGGGCTTTGGATTGGTGATCGTTGAGGCCATGGCCTTTGGTTGTGTGCCTATTGTATATGGTAGCTATTCGGCGGTTTATGACATAATCGAAAATGCAAAGGATGGCTTTATCGTGCCAACTCCATACGATGCTGGAATCTATTCAAACTGCGTTAAGCTTCTCGCTGAAGGCAGAGATATTCGTGATTTGTTAGCTAGGAATGGCTTGGCTCGTGCAAAAGAGTTTAGTGTGGAGCATGTTGTTCGAAAGTGGGAACAAGTATTCGAGGTGTCTTCCTCGTGAGAGGTGTTTTTTAAAGAGTGCAAAAACTATCTATGATGAGATTGAATATGGCTATATCTGCCGCTCCAATACTGGATTAGCTTCTTTGAGCATACTATATATATGAAAATCGGCTTACTCTCATTACCTCTAAACTGGAACTATGGCGGGATTCTCCAGCAATATGCCCTTAAGGAGACGCTGCAAGGTATGGGGCATGTTGTTACTATCTTTAGTCGTCGAATGGATCGTGACGGAATGCTCCGGCGTGCGCCTGTTTGCTTTAAATGGAAAACGCTGAGCTATTTAGCCTATATTCCATTTCTTAGATTCCTGCCGTTAATTGGGGTTCAAGATTTCAAGCGACGTCACTTAACTAACCTAACTGGCGAGATCTTTGATGATGCGACTGCGAGGAAGTTATCTGTGGATTTAGCGCTGAAAGCTTTTGTTGTCGGAAGTGATCAAGTCTGGAATCGCACGGCCACTCCCAAGTTATACAATTATTATTTGGATTTTACTCACGAAATCCCTGATGTGAGGCGTATTGCTTATGCTGCATCCTTTGGGAAGAGTGAATGGGACTATTCTGAGGCTGAAACCAAGATGTGTGCTGAACTGGCCCAGAGCTTTGATGCGATTTCAGTCCGAGAAGATTCGGGTGTCACCTTGTGTCGAGAGAAGCTCGGCGTGGCTGCGGTACATATGCCAGACCCCACTCTGCTACTTAAGAAGGAGCAATATCAGGCTGTGATTTCCGAGGCCAGAATCTGCACTCAGCCAAATTCTCTTTTAACCTATATTTTAGATGATTCAGAGTATAAGCGGATTGTGGTATCAGGTGTCGCAAAGGCGCTGACTCTGGATGTTGTGGAGTTAATGCCTCAGGGCATTGGAGCTACAATAAAGGAAGCTTTTAAGGGGAAGCGGGCAACGGTTGAGCAGTGGCTGTCTAGTTTTGATAGTGCAGACTTTGTTGTGACGGATTCGTTTCACGGAACTCTTTTCTCCATCATATTTAATAAGCCATTTATTGCGATTGCAAATGAGGCTCGAGGAGTTGCGCGCTTTCAGTCATTCCTCAAATTGGTTGGTTTGGAAGATCGACTCGTGTTTGAAGAAGGTGATTACTCCGAACTGCTGGCGAGGCCTATCGATTGGATTGAGATTAATCAAAAAGTCGAGGAGCAGTCGCAACAAGCATACGAATTTCTAGAGTTAGGGTTGGAGGGACATTCGGATGGCCACTGATTTAAAAGACTATAGGGAAGAAAAGCCTAGGTTCGTTCTTCGGTTGTTGTGGTGTGTCATCAATGCGACGCTTTTTCGGGTTCTCATTGGCGTGAAGTTGCATGTATTACGCAATAGCCTGTTGCGCCTGTTTGGGGCAAAACTACCCAATCGAGCTATGATTTATCCCTCTTGTAAGATCTTTGCGCCTTGGAACCTTGAAGTTGGTCTCTATGCTGCGATTGGACCGAATACAGAGCTATACAATAAAGGGAAAATTACTATCGGAGAGAATACTGTGATTTCACAGGGGAGTTTTCTCTGCACTGCCTCGCATGATATTTCTAAATCTTTGTTACCATTGCAGGTAAATCCAATTGTGATTGAGGATCGAGTCTGGGTGGCTGCGGATGCATATATCGGGCCAGGTGTAACCATTGGTGCAGGCGCTGTGGTTGGCGCACGCGCGGCAGTGTTCAAGGATGTCGAAGCGTGGCATGTTGTTGGTGGTAACCCCGCTAAGTTTATTAAAACCAGAGAGTTTGATGCGAGTGCCAGCGATGATACTTGACTGTTCAAGTAACGGTAAATTCTGGAAGTATTTTTTGTCTATTAAGAAACAGGTTTTAGTATGGATTCAGTTATAAATAAAGTAGTTGCGAATGATCTGTGTGTGGGTTGTGGCATGTGCGCCGCGATTCTTCCTGCTGATTTGGAGATTGTGACTACGCCTTTGGGGCAATACGTGCCAACGTTCAAGTCCGTTTCTCAGTCTGACTGGCAAGCTCAAAGCCTAAAGGTTTGCCCTTTTGCTGATCAGGCCAGCAATGAAGACACTATCGGGAGAGATCTATTTCAGCCCATCAAAGGCATTCAGCACCGCAAGGAGTGTGGCTATTACTTAAAGACATTCTCTGGTTACTTGACTGATGACAAGGCGAGGATGGCTGCAACATCGGGTGGAATCATCACATGGATCGCAAAACATTTGCTTCTCACAAAACAAGTGGATGCGGTTGTCTGTGTGGGTGCGTCTGACGCAGAGGATAAACTTTTTGAGTATCAGTATATACGTGACGTTGAAGCTTTGGAGCGCTGTAAGAAGTCACGGTATTACCCCGTGGAGGTATCTTCAGTCATACCCCAGATTAAGGCATCTCAAGATCGAGTGCTGTTCATCGGACTGCCTTGCTATATAAAGGCACTTAGGCTAGCATCGGAGTTGGATCAGTCGCTTAAGGATCGCATCGTATTCACAATTGGTCTGGTCTGCGGGCACCTTAAGACGAAAAAATATGCGGCCTATCTTGCTAGGCATTGTGGGGTGGGCGAGAATGATATCGTCAGTGTAGACTTTCGTCATAAAGTTGAGGGTCGCTCTGCGCACAAATACGCTTTTGCTGTTAATGAACGAACGGCAGATGGGAGCGTGGAAAAGAAGATTATGATGGATCAGGTCTTTGCGAGCTCTTGGGGGAATAACCTGTTCATGTTAAAGGCTTGTGAATCCTGTGATGATATTTTTTCCGAAACAGCAGACATTACAGTTGGCGATGCTTGGCTTGAAGAATTCGCGAGTGATCACCGTGGGACGAGTGTTATTCTTTGCCGAACTGAAGCGATGCACTCTATTTTGAATGAAGGTGTTCACAATGGGGAGCTGGCTCTGAATGACCTTGATATTAATCGAGTGATTGAGTCCCAAGTCGGTGCCTTAAGACAGCGACGGACAGGTTTGTCCTATCGTCTAGCAGTTACAGAAAGAGAAGGGCAGTGGCGCCCCAAGAAAAGAGTTGAGCCAAATATAAAGGCAGGGAGTTTTCTATTCCGCATGACACAGCAGATTCGACTCAAAACGGCTCGTTTGAGTAAGGAGGCGTATGCAGACCAGGAGACTTCCGGCCCAGGGCTTGAAGTGTTTAAAAAACGCTTAAAGTATCCGTTGCTGTTATCTAAGTTGATCAATGTTCCACGGCATTTACCTGGATATTACCGAAAGGCGTTCAGCATACTTCTTGGTCGTTAAAAACTCAGTCCACACTAATTGTGTTTATTTATGCTTATTAACGTTTCAGTCCTAATATTAACCTATGATGAGGCGATCAATCTGCCCAATTGCTTAAGCTCGGTTGGGTTCTCTGATGATGTCGTTGTGCTGGATTCAGGGAGCACAGATGACACCGTTGAACTTGCTGAGTCGGCTGGGGCTACTGTGTTGAATCGGCCATTCGATAATTATGCGGCGCAGCGAAACTTTGGGCTGTCGCATGATTTTAAACACGATTGGGTTCTGATGTTGGATGCGGATG
>Ga0206125_10001662_pt1 | contig 25350 bp, 22 predicted proteins | sample Helgoland_Spring_4_FD_148598 | JGI IMG/M metagenome (GOLD analysis project Ga0206125, IMG submission 148598) | Pelagic subsurface seawater microbial communities from Kabeltonne, Helgoland, North Sea - Helgoland_Spring_Bloom_20160331_1 | ecosystem: Environmental > Aquatic > Marine > Epipelagic ... | reverse complement strand
TTCAGGAATGGGCGTGCGGGTAGACAATGGCGCCTTTATCCCTGCGGCTGCGCCTGTGGCCGCCGGCGAGGTCATCCTCCACCCTGCCGTCCGCCCCATCGGATGGTCCGAAAACCTGGAGCTCACAACGCTCGTGCGCAACACCCACCCCATCCACTTCGACGCCCAGCGCTATGGCCGGGAAGGCATTGTGGTCTGCGGCGGCTTTGTCCAAGCCCTCGTGCAAGGCCTCGCCTCACCAGAATTCCGGCAGGTCATCGAGGAGCGGCTCATCCACTCCTTCCACGCCGGCACCGTAATGCCCGAGGACCGCTTGGGCGCACTGTCCCGCGTACTCGAGGTCCGCGACCTCGGCGATGGCACCGAAGAAGTGGTGGTGTCAACGCTCGGTTTGATCAACGTGGACGTGGAGCAAGAATTGATCGGAGTGGCCATTCCCGACGCCCTCTTCGGCCCGGACCCGGTCAAGCCCGCCGCCCTGCGCGCCATGTGCGCCGAGCACTGCCCCGTGCTGGAAAACCGCATCGCCCTGCGGGCTGTGCGCGTCCTGCGCCGGGTCAAGGGTTGACCCTTGGAACAGCTGCTATTGGGGCTTGGTCGGAAAGCGGCGTTGAGCCCTGACTGCTCAGCCGGAATGCTCGCGGCTATTTCCAGGGTAAGCTAGTCTTGGCTCAAATGCGCTTTTCCCAGACGTGGGGGCGACGGTTGACGAGGCGGCCTTCCGCCTCCGACCATGTGCCGAAATCATGGGCATACCCGATTACGGCATACCCCCGGTCGACCCCTTCGAGGCGAAGTATGCTTTTGTATTCATTTCAATTCGCGTTCAAAACACGCCCAAGCGGGTTGCACTAAGATGATATCACGACACTCAAGTCATACATAAGTACCCTAATCAGCGAAAGTCAATAATCCTATTCGATTACCACACTTTAAAACTTGAATGCAACTGAGCTTTTTTCAAGTCAGGATGAAAATACCATGAACGAGTCCGCCACTCCTTCCTAGAACCATCATTTAAATTAAAACCTTGCTTTTGACCTGAACGACCGGAGGTATTAACACTTAAAACCGAAGTTTTATTGAGATTAGTTCTCTGTGACATCGCCCCTTCCTCTCCAGCCTCCACTAGCCCCTTATAATGGATGAAATCATTCCGCATTTCGTCAAGCTGCCCTTCATCCGGAACAAAAACTATCGGGCGCAACAGAACACCTGACTCCCATCTGGAAAAAGAACAATCAGCATCATTTATAAGTACAGGAACCCAAAAAGATTGCAACATTTTTGGGGCTACTGGCATTTCAAGAAAGTCTAACTGCAATAATTCCTGATAATTCAGACTACCAATTTTGAGGTTCTTCTCCTTACTCTTGTATGCACCATTTTCAAGTAACACCTCAAAGGACTTGAGCTCAAACCAAGGGGTATCCTTTCCACTGTTCGAGTCTGGAGCAAGCCCCGTAAACAACTGCTGAACCACGTTTCCACGAAGGCCTTTTATTGATGCACTTTTACCTTTTGACTTCCAAAAGTCAAACTCGTCCCAATACGTATGCGGCCCCCAGCCCTTGAATTCTCCTGACTTACGAGTCACCGTTAGTTCTTTGGCAACATGTGCCAATGGCACACCCACAAAACGATGCGCTCCGTGCAAGAAGTCCAAGGCCTGCATTCAGGATAAGATTTTTCTTGGTGGAACAACACCCTCCTGCACCCGCTCTAAAAGGACAGATCCGACTCGCTCGATGACGCCGACGACAAGGGCGTTGCCCATGAAGAAGGCGCGCTTGCCATCGGGGATATCCTCCAGCGCCGTATGGTTGTCGGGGAACATGTTGAGGCGCTCGAGTTCGACGGGGGTCAGGCGGCGCAAGGTGCGGCCCTGTCGGATGGCATGCTTGGTTCGGGAAGGGGCTTTACCGCCTTCGCCAGTGATGATGGTGCGAGAGGGGCTGTCCAATGAATCGGGAAAGGACAGGGCGCCTTCGGCAAACATGTAGGAGTACCCCCTGCTACTCTCGCGTGGTTCCCGTTTGGCCCCCTTTAGGTACTTCCACTTCGGCAGGTCGTCTTTGTCGATGCGGTACTCTTTGGGTACCTGCCGCAAGGGCTGCAGTACATCGCCGAGCAGCGTCTTCTCCTCGTCCCATGCTGGCCTGACTCTCATGGTCCAGAAATTGCGGTCAAACATGACCCCAGCATTGGAAAACGGACTGAGCTTGCCCGTTGGCCCAGCATTGAATTTTTTGCTCAGCGTGGTCAGGGAGCCTTTAAGTTTCCCCTCATAGTAAGAGACCCCTTGTGTAGACCCAATGGGAAAGGCCTGGGCAAAGAGACCCTCTTCGACCCACATGTCCTTGACCTTGAGGTTCTGAATGGCGTCGTACTCGGGTGTGCCCTTTTTGTAGCCTAAAAAGAACACCCGCTTGCGCTTCTGGGGCATCCCATAATCGGCTGCATTGACAACACGCCACTCCACAGCATAACCCAAGTCAGACAATGAAGCCAACATGATGGCGAAGTCCCGTCCTCGCTGTGTTGCAGGGCTCTGTAGCAGACGGTCAACATTTTCCAAAAAGAGGTAGCGTGGTGCTTTGTCCCCCTTCTCCCTGAGTATGCGTTCAATCTGCCACCACAAGACGCCTTTTCGGCCGCGAAGCCCCTTGCTGTTGCGGAGGGTGGTTGCAACACTATAGTCTTGGCAAGGGAATCCACCGACCAACATGTCGTGATCGGGAATTGCTTCTGTAGGAATTCTGGAAATGTCTTCACCACAGTGGTGGTCTGCACCCCAACGGGCCTCGTAGACCTCATTGGCATGTTGCCGCTTGGTACTTGGCTCCCATTGATTGGACCACACCACCCGGTATTGATCACCGCCGTCTCTCAGTAGTTTCTGATACCCGCTGCTGGCCGACTTTCCATCCCAACCCTCCAGACCTAGGCGAAAACCACCGACTCCGGCAAAGAGCTCGACTACACGCAAAGTGCCGTCTTCAGGGTTGAGATTGGGTGCTACCATACAACTCTAAAGGTGACAAAGAAGTCAAATCGAAAGTGAGAATCTCACTTCCAGTTTTCAACCACTATTCCCTGTTTTGCCTCCGTCTGCAACCTCCCTGAAAATCCGCTGCCACTCTTCCATTTTTCGGTTTCCCGGGACAAGCTCCTTCGCCACACCGGCACCGTGATGCCCGAGGACCGCTTGGGCGCACTGTCCCGCGTACTCGAGGTCCGCGACCTCGGCGATGGCACCGAAGAAGTGGTGGTCTCTACGCTCGGTTTGATCAACGTGGACGTGGAGCAAGAATTGATCGGAGTGGCCATTCCCGACGCCCTCTTCGGCCCGGAACCGGTCAAGCCCGCTACCCTGCGCACCATGTGCGCCGAGCACTGCCCCGTGCTGGAAAACCGCATCGCCCTGCGGGCCGTGCGCGTCCTGCGCCGGGTCAAGGGTTGATCTGAATCGAAGAACTCAAAATGCCGCTGAAGATCTTGAAACGATTCACCAAGACAGAGCACTTCAACACCCCAACCGCCCGCCAAGAATTTGTGGCGAACCTGATTGAGCAGGGAAGGTATAAGAGTCTTAACAGCTGATTACAAAAAACAAAAATTGACTAATTCAGACTTGTTCAAATTGGCTCCTGGAGCCTACCCGAAAAACCGTCAGTGTGAATGGGATTAAAAGCTCTTTCTAAACTTCTTGTTTATGGCATCAAGACAATTGATGGCCTGTTTCAATTTTGGAAGGGGCGGATCCTCACTCTTTTCCAACTTGCTTTGAGTAGTTCTCAAGCCCTGCCATTCTTTTTTTGAAACAACACTTTTGGGTACCAAGTAATCCTCGAAGCCTAGTATCAGGTTCCAGTCAGACGCTCCCAACTGACGCACCCTTGACAATGCTACCCCAAGATCGATCACCACTTTATCCCCTCCAGCCAATTCAGTGACATTTTCGTCACTGAATCCCGCTTCATGCAGTTTCCCAATAATCTCGGGCGCACGTTTCATCCGCCTTCCATTCATGGTCGATACGAATGCGACGCGCTCCTGCAGAAATGCTATTGTCAATGACGTCGGCAATGGCCGTAGGCAGTGTATATCCGACAGATCGGAGACTGGTTATCAGAGCATCGGGCCTTGGGTCGGCCGTCTCGGCAAGAAAATCGTTGGTCACTTGCTCAAATTAGACATTACATCCAATAGCTCAGTTCATCTTTCCATCACAGCCGCCACGATTCTGGCCAACTGGTGCGCTAGATAGGGGGGGACAGCATTGCCAACCTGGTGATACTGTGCAGTTCGGCTTCCCCGGAACAGGTAGTTGTCTGGAAACGTCTGGATGCGAGCCGCTTCGCGAACCGTAAGCGAGCGCATTTGCAATGGATCGTAATGGATAAAGTAATGCCCATCCTTGGAGATGTGACACGTTACAGTGGTAGCCGGGACATCGGGCATTTGAACCCGAAAACGATCTGCGAAGTTTCCTGACCCGGCACTCTCATGGTCAGGAAGCAAGTCCTTGCCATAAGCTTCATAGTCATGAAGCCGAGGAAAGCGGCCCCACGCTTCCGCAAATAGGGCGGCGAACTGATAGCGGTGGAGGTCCTGCTTTAGATGTGTTCGAGCATGATGATTTAGAACCCCTTTGACACGTCCGTCGCCATACCATCCATCCAGCGCCGCTGTCTTCTTTCTTTTTCTCGCGATAAACTCAGACCCTAACGACTCTACCGATGGCTCGATGCTTTGAACATGAGCTTCCAAAGCCGTCTGTGACAGCTTTGACTTGCCCTCCTCAAACACTTGCGACCACGTTTCGAAGGAGTCCTCCATCTGCTCATACAACCTCTTTGGTCGGCCAGTTGCAGTCACTTGATGAGGGTGGCGTCCTAGATAGGATTTTCCCACACCACTGCGAAGGTTGGGAAGGTCAGAAATGACGCTTTCCAGAGGAACTTCATTCTGTTGCTCAAGATACTGACCGAGGTGTTTAACCCCCTTTCTCAACCCAAGCAAAATCACACGTTTTCGCTTTTGTGGAACCCCAAATTTTTGGGCTTCAATCATGAAATCTTTGTCTTCCTCTACCTCGCGAACAAATGAATGCAGCTCGTATTCCCCATTCATGGAGAGGTCACGCTTCATCCAATCAAACACCCTCTCACCATCCACTTTTGCCGACAACAAGCCCTGTACATTTTCCATCACAAACGCATTCGGACTGTGTTCTTTGATGATGCGGAGGTACTCCTGATAGAGGTACACACGGTGGTCCTCCTTGTGAATCCCTCCTACCCTAGAGCGACCTGCATTGGAATAGGCTTGGCAAGGCGGACCGCCTATCAACACCCAGTCCTTGGCACCATTTAGCCTCTCGCGGATGAGTTTGTCCACCAACTCAGGCGGCCAAGCACTTGAACCCAGCTCTACTTGGCGCGCCTCCTCTTTTGCAACTGCTCCGTAAGGGTGGTCGGCCAAGAGGACCTCTATGGCCTTCTCTCTTTTTGTGATGTCCGGCTCCTGCATGACCCGGTAGTAATCAACCGGAACGGTTTCATTTCGCTTGCCAAATTCTCTGTAAAATGCCCGCCATGCCAACGTTTTTATGGCCTCAGCATCCTTTTCAATGGACAGCCTGATGTCGAATTTGACAGCACCATCAGCCCCCCTTAGCGAACTAAACCCTTCTGCTAAACCTCCTGGTCCGGCAAAAAGATCAATGATGGGAATGGCCTCATTCATGATGATCGAACCTAGTGCACCGGTTTGTAATCACCTGGGGGTATCAAATCCAAAGAATCAACAAATAAGATTAGAGATGGTGATAGAGTCCAACGTTTCCTCAAAAGGAGTCGCAGCCAAACGAAATGCAAATCGTGGAGCTTGTTGCGCATTTCATCACTTACTGCGCTGGCCTTACCAATGGACTCTATTTGAGCTCCACTAAGCTTAACCGCAAGCTCCCAACATGAACGAAGATCCAATGTCAGTAGTGTAATTGCGCAATAACGACATTACTGAGCAAGGACGCGAGGTTCTCTAAAATTAATTTCGCACCAGAGTCCAACCGAAGTGGATTACCAAACCTTGAAAGTTTCGGATCTAATTATTTGAAATCACATCAACTACTGGCTAATATGTCTCTCTCTATTGCCCCACAATTACGTTCAACCCTTACCGCTGAGATGAGAGAAGGAATCGAAGAAATCATCAGCATCCCGAATGCGCCGCGCACCTTCGAAGCGGTCAGCAGTTCGGGCTACGATCTGAACGCTGCTCTGGCAGATGTCATCGACAATGCCGTGACGCACCAAGTCCTCGCCAGCGAAGTCGACGTGACCTTCAAGGTCAACGGGCAACAAAAAATTCAATGCCGCATCCTCGACAACGGTTCGGGCATGAGTGCATCTACTCTCGAAGAAGCAATGCGCCTCGGTGCAGACAGCCATTACGAAGAGGAAGACCTCGGAAAATTTGGCATGGGCATGAAGTCCGCGTCGCTGAGCCAGTGCGACAGCCTCACGGTCATTTCCAAAGAAAAAAACGGAGCCCTATGCGGATTCCGATGGGACATGGGGCATGTGCAAGACAGGAACAACTGGGTCTTACTCAAGCTGCCTCCTGATTACATCATGGACATCCTCGAGCATGAGGGTGTGGGCCTCAGCGACTCCGGCACCTTAGTAATCTGGGACGACCTCGTCAACATCCAGACCAACTACAGCGGATATAGAAATAGAATGTCTGCCGAGGCATACTATTTGAAGCTGAAGAAAGGGATCGGCATCCATCTGGGCATGGTCTTTCATCGCTTTCTTGAGGGCACAGTAGAGGACTATCCTCAATTGACCATTCGCGTCAATGGCTCCTTAGTGACGCCGTGGGATCCTTTTTGTCGAGATGAGGAGGCGACCCGGGAAGTCAAATTGACCAAAGAGGAGTCTGAAGTCTCCTTCTCTAACCGGACCCATGGCATCAAACTGAGCGGGTATGTGGTTCCCCACAAGGACCAGTTCAGCACTCCTGAAGCATGGTCAAAAGCCAAAGGCCCATTCGCTGGCTGGAATGATTCGCAGGGTTATTACATCTACCGGGCAAACCGAATCATCCGGTTCGGAGGGTGGCATCATACCCGCGGTAAAGACGAACACATCAAATTGGCTCGAATCGCCATCGACATCCATCCCGAACTTGACGACCTGTTCCAAATCACCGTTAACAAGACGAAGGTCAAGTTCCCCGAAGAACTATGGAACCACTTGAAAAACACAGTGAATCCGAAAGTCACGGGGCTAGCCCGCACGCTGTATAGCAGCGCGGGAAAGAAAGAAAAGGTAAAGAATAAGGTGCGGGGTAAGAACAAACGGGAAGTCGACTCTGTCTCTCGCAATGTCCTCCAGCAAGAAGGTGTGACGACTTCGGAAAAAATGTCCAATTCAGGACACGTGGAAGTCAACAACAAACTGGGACAGTGGAATGCAAACACCCCAGTTGAATTCAACCTGCTCGGAGACAAGAACGCAGCGTTCGAAGTGGTCTCAGAACCACTGGAATCCCATCTCCTCTGGAAAGTGCTCGCGGGCGAAAGCAACAAACTGAAAGTGGTGGTCAATTCCGATCACCCTTTCTACGACCGGGTTTACCGGAGCAAACCCAACTCCACGGTCACGGGTGCAGTGGACTCGCTCATTGTCTCCCTCGCGCTTGCCGAAATCTCCAAAAGGACAGACCAAAACGGGCTCCTATTCGACTCCTTTAAAGAAACTGTTGCTGCGTCCTTGCAGCGCATGATCGAAAAAGACGTTCTCTAAGACCAGGGTACAAGCATGACAAGAAGTGAATTTATCGCTGTGGCGATTGAACATGCTGATAAGCGCGTTCCAGAAGGGGAAACCTCTGTGGACAGTGTGCATTGCGTCATCGACAGTTTTGCAAACCTCTTTGAACGGCACCTGCTAGAAGATGACAGAAAGGCCATTCTAACAGGGTTTTTAGAAAAGAGGCGATATAGCACTGCGTTCGACGATGCCGGCCTCACGTTGGTGCCCATCTCTGTCGTGGTCAATGAAGAAGAGCACGAGGAGTGGTACGACGACTGGGTCTCCCAACAGGACCCTAACCTTGGGCGATACTACTGGCAAAGCTTGACCCAATTTCTGCGACGTGAACTCACCACGAAATTCGGCGGAGAGCAGAAAGGGGCAGAAAAAGCAGCGCGTATCATCCGGTCCATTGATGAAGCGACCGAACGGACCATGGACCTCATGGCCAATCCTGCCAGAAACCGATTCGACTTCAAGGGTCTTGTACTCGGCCATGTCCAGAGCGGAAAAACCGCCAACTTCACCGCGCTGATGGCGAAAGCCGCAGACTCCGGGTACCAATTGATCATTGTCCTGGCCGGCATTCACAATGTGCTACGGGAACAGACACAATTCAGGGTAGACAAGGAATTGACCGGTTGCAGGGACAACATCGAAACCGATGACCGGTATGTAGAGCATGCAGCCGACCGGCAGTGGACCCGATTGACAAGCTATTTCAATGAATTTGACGCGAATGACGTGGAGCGATTCGAAAAGCATGCTGCTTCACAACGGCCCATTTTGGCTGTCGCCAAGAAACGTGTACCCATCCTAGAAAAACTGGTCAACTACTTTGAATCGACCAGTGAGGAACTCAGGGCAAAAGTTCCCCTCCTCATCATCGACGACGAAGCCGACCAAGCCTCTGTCAATGGCAATGCGAACGAGCCGGAAAGCGACCCTACGGAGACGAACAAAAAGATCCGTGAACTTCTCGGCCTCTTTCAGCGAAAGACCTATGTAGGGTATACCGCAACACCGTTCGCCAACATCCTCATCGACAAGGACAACCGAACGGATTTATACCCCAAAAACTTCATCGTTTCTCTTCCTGAGCCTGAAGGGTATTTCGGAGCAGAATTGCTCTTCCAAAATCAAATGGCTGAGGACTTCATCCATGAAGTTGATGGCGGACTCGATTGGCTTCACGAGAAAGAGCCCCCAAGACAACTTGAACAAGCCCTTCATCAATTCTTGTTCTCCTGTGCCGTACGGAACCTTCGCGGCCAAGCTGACAAACCCATGAGCATGCTCGTTCATGTCCACGTGCGCACCCTCAAGCACAAGGCCATGAAGAAAATGGTGAAGGCATTCATGGAGGGGATGCGCACCGTATTTGCCGATGAAGACCGGTCCATGGTCGCCTCCCCCTATTTCATCAACGACTGGACTGTTTACGAGGCGGAATGCCAGCGCCTACAAGCCGGCCTGCAACAGCGGATGGAGGGATACACCCCGGGGATGATGCCCAGCTTTGAGGAGGTCCTTGAAGAGCTACCCAAGGTGGTTCAAGACATCGACGTCTTCGAGCTCAACAGCAAGTCTGAGGACAAACTGAAGTATTCAGAAAGGAAAGGGGTCAAAGTGATCGCCATCGGAGGCAATCAGCTGTCCAGAGGATTGACCTTGGAGGGGCTGCAAGTGAGTTACTACATCCGAGAGTCTGGACAATACGATACGACCCTCCAGATGGCGAGGTGGTTCGGCTACCGGCATGGCTACGAGGACCTCACAAGGGTCTTCACCACACCAGAAATCGCCGGAAACTTCGAACACCTAGCCGGTGTGGAATACCAAGTTCGACAGGAGATCTCCGTATACGAAGAGGAGGGCCTGACACCGATGGACCTTCCCGCACGCATCCTCGCACACGAGAAGATGAAGGTCACTTCACCCCGTAAAATGGGCGCGGCCACCACCCTTCAAACTTCCTACAGTGGAGGCGAACAGTCCACCTTTTGGGTGCCCTTGGATTCACCCAGCATTCTCGAAAAGAACCTCAGGTCCACGGAAGCCTTCGTGAAGGAAATCCAACAAAACCTAGGAGGCTTTATGGAACTCCCCAATGTCAAAGGGGCCTTGCTCTCGAAGAACATCAAAGGCAACGACGTCCTTCGCTTTCTCGAAGACTATGAATTCGCCAGTCCTGAACAGACGGATGGTCGTGGGATCGATAAGACAAGCATGATGGCTTACATCAAGCGCAGGCTGCATGACGGCGAGCTGAACGATTGGAGTGTCGCCCTAGCGGGTCCAGAAAAAGCAAAAAAGGTCAAGGGTGAGGCCGCTGTCCATGACTTCGGCCACGTTCAAGTCAACAAGGTCTGGCGGAGCCGATTACACCGATACAATGGGCCGGGAGCCTACAACATCGGGTCCTTGACCGACAAAAAGCACCGGATGCTCGACTATCCATCTGAAACGGATAGAGCCGAGAGGAGGCCGTCCAACCCCCTCCTTCTCATCTACGTTGTCGACAAGCGCAGCGAAGCCAAAAAGCCGAAAGAAGGCCGGACCTCACCCAGGGTCGATCTGTTTAAAGGCATCCCCGAAAATGACCATCGCGACGTTATCGGCCTCGGATTCGTCTTTCCCACAAGCCGCGGAGAGAAATACAACTACGTGGGACAACCTTGACCCCATCAATGAGCACAATCCACCACAGCAAAATCGACGTCAATACATGGAAGCAACTGCAGCGCCAAGAAGGTGTTTCTGGTGAAATCGGGACCATCCAATTGACCGGTACTGCCCCGAACCACAACACGATGGTACTGTTTAAGGACCATCGCGGACACTTGCACTGCGCCCTTGAAATTCCCAACCCGGTGGCCTCCATCACAAACCACCGATTACGGGGCATGCAATGTGGCACCTCCACGTACACCATCAAGGGAAAAGGCCGGACACACCTCATTGACCTCGTATGCAGCCTCGATGGGTTCGCCAAGGAGTTCACTGCCGTCACCAAGGACGTCGCCCATGAAGTCCTGCACAACGGAAGAGGTCCCGTCGATGCCGTCACCAAGGTGCTCCGTAACTGGGTGACATTCTGGGGACAAATGCGGGGCGCCGTCCTGTCGGAGGACAAGATCATCGGATTGTATTGCGAGCTTCTCATCCTCGAAGCCGTCATCGCTGTAGATCCAGAGTCGGCCATGGCCGCCTGGCAAGGGCCCGAAGGCCATGTTCACGATTTCTCCTTCAACCAAGGGTGTATCGAGGTCAAGGGGACGAAGAAATCGAAGCGGGTGCACACCATCTCCAGCATAGAACAACTCGTACCTCCAGACCACAGGACACTCCACATCGCCTCGCACCGCTTAAGCGATGCGGAGCCCGGTGCAGGACGGAGCATTGTCGAACTGGAAAAAGACATTCGCGCGTCCCTCACCCACGAACCTGTACTCGAGACCCGTTTCGGCGAATTGCTCTTAGCGGTCGGATACCACCCCGCTCAGTCGGAGAACTACTCTGACTTTCGATACCATGTGGAACAGGCCCTCATCCATCTTGTCGACGAAGGGTTTCCATGCCTCACTCCGAAGCACCTGCAGAATCCACTCCCCTTCCGAATCGAAAAAGTCATATACGACATTGACCTCGAAGGCCTCGCAGGCCTCCACGTCAACGACTTTCAGTGGTCAGACATGATGGCCTGAGACCTCTAGCCCCAATGCAGCTGCCACCACCTTGGCCAACTGAAAAGCCAAGTATGGAGGAACTGCATTGCCCACCTGGCGATACTGATCGGCACGACTACCTCGAAACAAGTAATTGTCCGGAAACGTCTGAATCCGGACCGCTTCCCTCACGGTGAGAGAACGCATCTGCACAGGATCATAATGAATGAAATAATGACCATCCTTAGCAATCCGACAGGTCACCGTAGTAGCTGGCTGATCGGGCAACTGAACCTGGAATCGATCAGCAAAATATTCAGTCCCAGCACTTTCATAGTCGGGCAAGAGATCCTCCCCGTATGCCTCAAAATCCGGCAGGCGCGGAAAACGGCCTTGTGAAAGGGCAAACACCGCCGCGAACTGATAGCGATGGAGATCCTGCTTGAGATGCGGTCGTGAATGGTGGTTCAAAAAGCCCCTAATCGATAATCTGTACACCAATCATCTAGGGCGGCCATCCTCTTACGATCCACCTTTATGAACTCGATGTAGTTCCCGAAACGGGCCTCAGGCCCGTGGCCTCATCCAAAAGTGCAGTTTCCGCCAGCTGGGACCGGCTTCCCTCGAAAACTGAGCTTCACATTTCCACACCGTCCTCCAATCTCCCATACAGTCGCTTAGGTCCAACCAGTAGCCATCACCTCATGGGGGTAACTATCCAGATATGACTTTCCAACCCCACTGCGCAAGGCCGGAAGGTCACCGATGACAGAATTCAAAGAAACAGGACTCGATTCCTGCAAGTAGACCCCAGTATGGTCCACATCCTTCCGCAAACTCAGGAGGATGAACCTTTTACGTTCTAGGGCACTCCATAACGATCAGCTTCAATCAAAAAATCACGCTCATCCCTTACCTCACGGACAAAAGAGTGCAACCCATATTCTCCATTCATGGACAGATCACGTTTAATCCAATCAAACACCTTCTCACCCTTTACCCGAGCTGATAGAAGCCCTTGAACGTTCTCCCCCACGCAAATTTTGGGGCTAAGTTCTTTAATAATTCAAGAATACTCTTGATACAGGTATACCCGGTGACCCTCCACCTTAATCCCATCTACACGGGGTCTCACTGCATTCGAATAAGCTTGGCATGGAGGACCACCAATCAATACCCAATCCTACGCCCCAGCAAGCCTCTCCCTCATCAAGTCGTCCAACCTTCTCGGGTGCCACACATTCTCTCCCAACTCAATTTGACGTACATCCTGCCAAACACTACCTCCTTCGGGACTGCCATATCAATTTGTCAATTTCGCGTTCTCTAATCGCCACATTAGTTCTCTGAATCGTCATAACGCAAGCTGAAAAGCCCAGCATTTAATTTAACAACCGCTCCATACCATGTGTGGAGCAACAATGTTTCGAATTGCTGACGAGTCTTTTTCAACAGACAACCTTATGTCAAAAACAGAACCACCACCCTCCCTTTGCAAGCACGAAAATCCCTCACCATGACTACCTGGCCCGGCAAAAAGATCTAATACTGGCGTTGACTGATTACCAACACTCTAAATCAACATAACATTTGATTCATATTCGAGAATTTTATTTCAATCCGTCTAAGTTATACGCTGGCCACAAACACCCAAAAACAGAACACAATGTCCTAACATTGTCTAAGATATGCTCATCATGAAGTTTATCCATTTTCGTAAAGTCGTACTTGATCGGAACTAACTCCTTGGTTTTCTCATCCACCTCTTTTGGATGTTTGTATTTACCGTGATGACGATACACCTCAATTGACTTCGAACCCAATTGACGCTCCTCATCATTAAAACCATCAAATTCCAAAAGCAGAAACGCCTGCTTATCTGCATTTATACCCTTCTTTTCCTTTTTTTGCTTGCTCTTTACGAATTGGTCAAAACCTCGTTTTTCTGGAGAACGACTACTCTTCTTATTCACTGCACAGCAAAGGTCTTCAAACACCAATACCCAACGATCGTAATAGTCCTTTCGATCATCAAAAGACATCTTCCCATTAGCCTCCTTCTCATGCAATAAAACCAACAACTTACCAGCCCTTTCCACAAGATCATCCCTATTGTCTCGGCACTCCTTCTGAATACAAGAGTCAAAGTTGAATGTTACTTTATTCGGATCAATTATTTTCGAAAACAAGCTGGAAAAAGGAGTTTTTATCAATTGGACCCTTTGTTCCTCTTCTTCTTCGAGATTTTTTAATCGCAGTAATCGGCGACGCATGTCATCCCGCTCCTTTTCCTGAATGCGCTCATCTCTCTCCTTGCGCAATTGATGCTTCGACTTGCCCATTGATAATTTAGGTCAACCCACGGGTCAAGTCAGCAACAAAACGATCTAGTCGTGCTTTTGAATTCCGAGATCTACAATAAAGCGATCTGGCAATTAATAAGGGCGACTTCTCTGTCCTCAACACATCTAGAACGTCCAACAGTTCAGATGAGCCATCTTCTACCCTTTTAAGCAAGAGCAAATAATACCCAAGGCGTGCAAGCTCCGAATCACATTTGACCAGACCCTCGATGTGCTTCGCAATCTCGGACTCCCCTAAAACTGGCACTGTACTGAGCAGAACAAGCAGCTCAAACACAATTTTTTCATGACGCTCATTTACGGCAATAGCGCGAGAAATAGCATCTGTAAAGCCTAGAACACTCGCACATCCTTCCAGTGCCCAAATGAAGTGATTTGCTCGATGCGGCATTGCTTGAATCATATCAGTCCAAAGCCGAAGCCAGTCCGCCCCCACAATACACTGACTCAACGTTGCCTGTCCAGAAATTCTCAGCACATCCCGATATCTCCTGAAATAGTGCGCTCTCCTCATCCATAGCCTTTCCTGAGCCTTATCTAAATGAGGTCCACGAACTTTGCCATGCACGAAAACTAGCTCATTGTAATCAGTCAGAACCTCTTTCGAAAAGTGTTGCCATTCTGAGAGCCGATCGCTCGGAGACTGTGGCTCTTTATCTAATTCATCAGCAGTTTCACGAAGCCCAGCAGTCCGCGGCGGAAGTACGTCAGAAGCCTTCTCGGTCGAATGTTCACCAAAACCTTCCTCAAGGCGCAAGGCGACTCCAGAAACAGCAAGAACATCAACTTGTGACGAGTCGTCTATCTCAGCAAGACACTGCACTCTTGTTTTGCTAGAATTCAATGTCAACCCAAGCCGCTGGAGTATGATATCTATCTGAACCAAAGCATCCCATGCATCTTTCTCGTCTTTAAGGAATACATGTATATCATCCACATACCGCATATAAAGAACGTCGGAAGCAATGAGGTCTTCATCAAGACTCGCCAAGAGGAGATTAGCCAAAAATGACGAAGCACCAGGCCCTTGCGGAATACCCACACCTAGGCACTGAGAGTCCCTAACACCGGACCATTTATACAAGCACTCAAACAGTAAGCTCACAATATCATCAGGCAGGTCACAGCGCTTTTCGATAGTAGAGCGAAGCACCTCGTGATTAACCGAAGAAAAGAAAGAGGCGATATCCGTTTTCAAACAATATTGGACATCACTTCTCTTTTTGATTGTCTTTTGTTTCAATTCAAAATTACTCCAGCCAACCTGGTAACGCTCAAAAAAATAAAACTTCAGTGGACGATCGGAGACCAATACCTCCTGTGCTTTCCACGCGACCTCTTCTTTGACGACTTGACCAAAAACAAATTCATCTAAGCCTTGCAAAACAGCGTATGACTGACGAGCCAACTCATCAATGATACATTGATAAACAATTGCATCCTCCGCATTCAACAGAGTCTTGGGCCTCAAGGTCCCTGATGCCTTCGGCTCAAAGTACTTCAGAGGCGTTCGAGGGTAAAAATCACCTGAACACAACTCTTCAGAAAGCCTTGCCAGATTTCCCTGAAGATCAGCTTCAAACAAAAAGAAACCAGAGCGCCCCAATTCATCCGGCTGATAGAAATCACGAACACATCGCTCATAGGCCAAACGTAGGTTGTCCAACCCAAATACCTGACTTCTGGCTTCTTCTGTCATTTGATCAACTGTAAATTTATTCAATTCAGTTGTCTTATAACCCTCGCTGCTCACCCTCTTGCTGCTGCAACGCATCGAATCTAATTGGACCGCTCGGAGCATACAAATCTGGCAAACCAGCAATCTGAGTTGCGTCAAGGGCTTCGAGTTTGCGGCCAGAAGGCAAGATGCGACTTTCCCATGAGCCGACAGCGCTATCATATGCTTCAGATGCGCCCTTTAGGCCCTTCCCCACCTTCACGAGGTGACCGGCGAAAGCGGCCAAGCGGCTATGGAGCTCTTTTCCCGCAGCGATGATTTTCTGGGCATTCTCTGTCACACTGTGCTGTTGCCAAGACAAGGCCACCGACTTCAGCACGGCCAGCAACGTTGTTGGCGTGGCGATAATGATCTTGTTGTCCATCGCATCCTGAAGCAGCTTCGGGTCCGTCACCATAGCTGTGGACAAAGCGCTCTCCACTTGCATGTAAAGCACCACGAAGTCCGGTGCGTTGTCGAACTGGGCCCAATATGACTTTCGACTGAGCGCAGTGACGTGCTTGCGCACATCTGCGGCGTGCCGCACAAGAAGACCTTCCCGCTCGGAATCGACCTCGCTCTCGAGGGCACTCAAGTAAGCATCTAAAGGCAGCTTAGAGTCCACCACAATCTGGCCGCCACCAGGCAAGTTGACCACGAGATCTGGCTTGATTGCGCCACCCTCAGTCTCGGCATATACCTGTTCCGAGAAATCACAGTGGGGCGACATGCCGGAGAACTCCACAACCCGCTTGAGACCGATTTCCCCCCATTTACCACGGACCCGTGGGTTGCGAAGGGCGTTTACCAAAGCGGTCGTTTCCTTCTGCAAGACGCTATTGCTGGACTTCACATCCGTCATGAGCTGCATCACCTGACCGAACGTCTCTGAGTTGCCCTTCTCCAAAGAGTTAATCCGCTTGGTGTACTGCTCCAGAGCAGTCTTCATTGGCTTGAGCAATTCCTCGATGGAGGCTTTGCGCTGATCAAGCTCTCCCTTGGAACTGGTGATCTTCTCCCCCAGCGTCGTCTCGGCCAGCTTCAGGAATCGCTCGGTATTCTGCTGGAGCGCGTCACCTGCAGCTGACTTGAAAGAGTCCCGCAGCGTCTCCTTGTACGCCTCGACGGCCTCTTCCTTGCCGATTTCGATGGCCTCTAGACGCCCTGTGTGGATTTTCAACTCTGATATCTCTGCGTCCTTTGCTGTGGTCAGCTCAGCCAGTTGCCGAGCTTGTTTTTCACGACCGATAAGCCGTGCAGCAACCCAGCCGATGAAAAAGAAAAGGATGGCGACTGCCACTTTGATTGTAATGTCCATGTATAAAGACCTTTAATTGACGCACGAACCTCTTAGGCTGCATAAAAATTGATGGCACTGACCGAGCTTTTTGCCCGGGTCATTGCAGTGTAAAACCACTGCCAATTTTGGAAATGCGGATTCCTCCGCATCCAAATTGGCTTGACAAAAACCGTCTCAAATTCTCGGCCCTGCGCTTTATGAGCGGTCATGGCATATCCAAAACGGGCCCGGATGGCATTCATGTGCTCATCGTTGACACTGTTTTGATACTCCCGGTATTTGGGGTTGGTGCGCATGGCCTCTTCTTTCAGCTTCTTTTCCGCATCCGGACCAATGAGTCCCTTTTCTGAAAAGAGAACATCCAAATTCACAAGAGATCGAACAGGATCCTTGCTCAATTCCGTCACCATTTCTACCCCTTGAAAACGGCACCCACCCCACTTGTGGACAGACTCATCCACATCTGTGACATACAAGCGCGTCCCTTTGGGAATGACCACCCCCTCGATCATCGACGCTTTGTCGGTCACGAGGTGATCTCCGGTAGAGAGAACACCGTCTTCCCGGTCCATTATGTTCCTCACCCCCTGATTCATGAAGTTGGCCTCTTTGTTTGAAAAGACGATGGACACCGTTTGAAGAATGGGGTGTTCCGGAGCATCGGACGCCGTGGCCGTAATGGCATTTTCGACCCGATACTCCTTGGGCATTCCAACCTGAGTTGCGCTCGACTTCCAATCATAAGAAGCTCCTCCCCGCATCAAATCGATGCACCGTGTGGTCATGTCCCGAATGGGAGAGTCGTCTTTTTGCCTCATGACCTGTGACAACTCCGAGGTCACCACCCCTGCCCCCTCTCCCCAGAGCTCAGCCATCACCTCCGGTGAGAGCGCATCAGACTGCTCCTCGTTCACTGGAGGCAACTGAAACAAATCGCCTACAAACACCATCTTACACACCTTGGCATGCCTCTTTCCATGGGCAATCAAATCGCGCAGAACGGTAGTCGGGGTCTGAAATCCAGCTTGCCCTCCCATTCTGTTTGGCACCATAGATGCCTCATCAACCAACCACAAAACCTTCTCCTGAACGACCTCCATTTTTGGCTCAAACACGACCAGATCACCCTTCTGCATCGGTTTGTATATGGCCTGGTGAATGGTATCACAGGACATGCCAATTCTATCGTGCAGATTCATGGCCGCAGAGTTAGTAGGCGCCAAGAAGCGCGTCTTGAAACCCTGCTCAACTGCACGCTGGTGCAACTGTGCCATCATGGTCGACTTCCCTGTACCCGCATAACCACGGATGATTGCAACAGAAGGATCATGGTCACCCAAAATGGCTGATGAGCGCTCAAGACAGCGCTTCTGGTCTTCGTTCAGTTCAAATGCACTCATGATCAGTTCTTAAAAATGGGCCTACTGCTGATGACGAGAAAACGAACAGCCTTTGACGTCAGCACAATTGGCCCCTTCTCAGGCATCACAACCAAACCTTTTTGCATGAGCTTTCGCGTCATTAGGTTCCAGTCATCCCCAATCAGTTCACGCGCATTTTCAAGCTGCGAATGATTTTGGCAAAGGGTCGCCTCCAACCGAAAAGCTTCAAATCCTTGAATCTTAAATTTCTTTTGCGCTTGACTTACCAAAGCCAAATCAAGCAACTGAAGTGCTGCCGCCATATCATCTGATTCTTGTGGACTCCTTCTTTTCAAACTGAATGCGCCTTTGAGTGTATGTGTGTGCGTTCTGATGATTTCCGAGCTAACCAAACAAGCTATCCCGCCAAATCCATTGCAAAACTGAGTCTGGTAATTCACTCAGCCCAGCTCAGTACTTTCACTATTGCGCAATTACTATATTCAGGCGTCAACATGACGAACCTGCTTTTCGGCCTTATTCCACACCCTTCTTTCCCAAGCCAGCATGCAATCCCACAAAAACCAAGTCCACCGGCTCGTGCTTATCGATCGCGTGCTGCAACACAATACATTTCATGAACCTGCAGGCATGAACAGTAAAGACTTGGAGCAATGTGTCCAAAGCCTCCTCTCAACTTCAGAGGGGCAGCAACTCACCTCCGTCCCCTTTAATGAACTGTGGAAGGGAAAAGACGCATTCCGAAAAGACCTCAAATTCATCTTGACCCACTATCCAGAAGTGATGCAAAAAGTGGGGAACAAGCTATGGAGCTATTCCAATCGTGGCGCCTCAATTTTTCCCAGGTTTGGAAATATTGAAAAAGACGCGCGCATCCATAGCCTTATCCTATTACTGGATTACATCAAAGAACTCCCTTTCATTCATGACTTTGATATAGAGCAGAGCATCACCACCCTGAAAAATTGGTACGGATGGTCAACCCCATCAAATGCCAAACCCCTTCGAAATTTCCACCATCAATTTTCATCTGAAGACAGCGATGCTTTCAGCAAAAACCACATCATCACGCTACACGAATCATTGGGAATAAACATCGTCGAAATAAAATACACTTCCTCAAGACAAAACCTCACAAGACATCTCGAATTCCACCCATGGGAATTCCACCAATCCGAAGGTCGATGGTATGTAGCTGGTTTTATATCCGCCGATTTAGAAGGTAATTATCCAGGTGCGGAGCGCTCAAACTATCCTGGTCTTGTTCTCAAACTCTCGCAAATCCAATCTGTGATCCAGCTGAAAGGCTCCGAAATCCAATTAAGACAGTCCCAAAATCTGAACCAACAAAGGCACACGTTTATCACAAGAGACAAGTACCCTACCCTACTTGACTTTCAGAACAGAATCGGTGTAGGTGGATGGGACCATTCTCTCATTGCCCTCAAAGGACGAGTAGATCTAACCATCGAATTTCGCATCACAGAAAAAGCGTACAAGTACTTCGAATCGACAACTCTAGTGAGCTATTGCCGAAAATCTAACGCAACGGAACTCAACGGGTGGATCAAACTCCTTATCCCGATTTTACCAAAAAACAAAGTCAAAGGAACACCGACCATTTCAACTTTAAACAGAGAACTCATCGACATCCTTCGATCGTATGGGGCCCAAATAGAAATCCTTTCTCCTACCGAACTACGAGACAAGTTCCGACAGGAGACAAGACAAGCAGCTTCTTTCTACAAACAAGAACATTAAACTTTACGGCACACGCCCCTCGTATTTACAACAATATTGTAATAACCATACTCAAACACAATACCTAGTTCTTGGCTACAGACTGCACCATAGTCGCCTCGACACCGTTCAGCTTAGTGCTGAGACAACGTTCAACCAAATTCTCCCACTCCGGGCTAAATACAGTGGTGACCCTCACATCAACAGGTCGGCCATTCCGTTTATCCTCTCGGATGGAGCCAAGTTCATTTGTAAGATCAAACACATTCGGGCCCCCAGTCAAAAACAACCTCCTCTTCACAGCATTGGCCCCCTTCGCTTGACCATAAGGCATAATACCAAGGACGATCTTCCAAGTCCCACCGTAATACGAACTCAAATAATCTATTAACCGACTCGCCAATTGCTCCATCAACCGAGAGTCCACCCGCATATTTCGCTTCTTCATCTCCTTTGTAACCCTCCCCACTACGACAAGCGTATTATTTGAATTCAGTCTCTTCCAACCATCGCTAATCAATGGTTTCAGTTCAGCAATGATCTCCTGCTGCATCAAAACCGTGTCAGCAATTGGCTCCCCCAGGACATCTTCATGTGTCAACCCTTCAAGCTGCAACGTAAATAAGTCATCTAAGCAAAAATTCCGGTCAGCATCAAAAAGCAACTCCCAAACACTACTGAACGCAAACCAACTACGCGACACAAAAATTCCTCCATTCAACTCCGCATCAGCACATGGCGTCAATTCCCAGTGGTCGCCATCCTCAATCAAAAAATCAAAGGATGGCCTTCTTCCAGTCAAAACATTGGACGCGAAATAATACTCCAATCCCTTAACTGACACTCCACATGGAATCGAAACAACACAAGACCAATCAAGTTCATGCCCTGAATAATCGACCCTGAACTGCGACGTAAACTCATCACAGCCACCTAATTGAACACAACTCTTCAACCCTGACGGGGGCATCTCTCTAAAATTCAAAAGTCCGCCACCAGCCAACGCTACAACAATCTCATCAGATAACTGACGCTTATCAAAGCTTTGGTAAACCTTAATTCCCAAGGACGCGAAAAATTCATACCAGTCATCCCATCCCGAATAAACTTGATCCTCTAGAAACTCCTTTCGAATAACAACATCCATCTTAACTCAGCTGAAGTGAATTCCTCTAATTAATCGGCTGCTTTCATCCAAGAAACCAGAGGGCAACGCCTCGGTCAATTGCCCTGTTCGCTCAACTCCTATTTCATGAACTCGCAATTGCCCCCCATCATTAGAAACCCAATTAATAATAAAATCATTCAGTCCAATCGATCCATCTTTCACCGCCAACTGACCTCGCCTAAGGAAATATTCACTGTGAGTCTCAACAACAAATTTCACTTGAGCCTTATAATTCTCAATCAGATCCTGGAAACTACACAACACTTCCAAAATCTTAGTTTGCGCGTCCGGATGCAAACTGACTTCAGGCTCTTCTATTACAAAGATGTGACGCTGATGAAATGAGTTCTGCATCTTATCACAATACCACGTCAACATAAAAGCCAACTCAAGGATCAGAACAAAAATTTGCCTCTGACCAGAACCCAAGTCAAAATGGTAAAACCCGTCCTCGAACTTAATCAGCAACATTCCACCTTTCGACTCTTCAATTTCAAAGCGCCCGATATCGAATTTCTTAAGTGCTGAAATTAGCCAGCCCCTTATCTCATCCGAAGGCCAAGCTTTCTCAAACTTTCTTGTCTTTCGCTTCTTTAATTCACTCCATATCCTAGAACTAGGGTCAAAGACCCGAGAACTCTCAATGCGTTGACGCACTTTGAAATGCTTAAACAACGGGATTAATCTTGGGTTGTGCGGGTCTATTCCATCACACAACATACCTAAAAGATTTGGTGCTTTCAGCCAGCTGGAGACTGACTCTATTTCATCTCGAAAAGCCTTGTCGCTAAAATAAAGCGCTCTAAGACCATCTTCAATAAAATGGTTTAGCCCATGAAGCTCAACTTCCTTTCTCTGAATAACCTCAGCATCTCCACTTTTGATGTCTTTAATGAACCCCAATCCCTCTTTTGATACACGTGACATCTTGTCACGCATTTCGGAATCTACAGACTTAATAGAATCACGTGAGAATTCAACTTCCTCCTTAGCAAAGGATATTCGCTCAACAAACCCCGAAGTAAATAAACCTATCAAATGAAAATAGGCAGGACAAACTGAAATCAAAGCCTTCTGTTTTTCATCAGACAGAGGCATCAACTCCATGCAATAAACCGTGAACTCACTTTCTGCATAGCGAATTTCGAAACGGTTGTAGACAGCGCCAAAGTCATCTTTTTTAATGCTTTGACTAAAGACAAACTCATCAACACGCCATTCAAAATCTATTGGCTTCTTTGGGTTTTCTGCAATCTCTTCGAAGTCATAAATATTAAATTTCGCACTCCAATTGTCTCCGAGCTCCAACTTACCCATGCGGTTTTTTACAACGTGATGACCATACGCAAGCGCATGCGTCAGTGTTGTTTTCCCAGCTCCATTTTCGCCCAATAAAACTGTTATCGGACTGAGCCTGAGGTCTACTGCCTCACCAGCCCTTTTGAAGTTTCTTACCTTGAAATGCATAGCATACGATTGACCATCAATCTAAGCAAGGAAAGAACAAATCGAAACCACTTGATCGCCATCACTTCCAGCAATCGACACGCCAATGGGGGCGAGCAGGGTCGTCGTCATGGCGGATGTGGTGGGTCCATTGGCGGGCAGAGCGGTCGTGGCATTCCTCCGGCGGGGATTCAAAAAGGCGGCTGCGGTCCCAAGACACGATTTGAAACATGCTCTTTTGGGCGATGATGCGGCTGGTCAGGTCCTCAAGCCAACCGTTTTCTGAGGCTGTAGCATCGCCATATGCCCAATCCTTGAACGTCACCAGTCGCAATACCTTGAGCCGATCGCCATGGTCATCGAGCAGCTCGTTGATCAGCCCCACCGCCTCTGACAAGGCGAGTTGAAGCCGCTCACTCCGCGATTGCATCCACCCTGTGTGCGTACCCATCACCGTCATCACCGCACACGGCGAATACGTGGAGCCTCCAGGCAACACTGTCTCCCCTCGCTTGAGGCTCGCCCGTCGCAACTCCCAAGGACTGTTTGCCCCAGTAGGGTTGATGTAATCCTCAATCAACCTGGCATAAGAGCCCAGTGGATCCTTCTCATCATAAGTGGTTTCCAAGGGCTCATACTTGTTGCCCAATGCGGCCGCGAGCCAATGAAACTGGCCGTATGATTCAAACTCACTCTCCTGCGCCAAAACCCCATATAACGTGGGCTTATAGTCCCATTTAATCTTGCGTTGAAGCGTCTGCTTTTCTCGCAATTCAGCCTCAAGCCGCTTGCGAGGATTGTCTCCCAAGGTCCTCGAATAATTCATCAAAACGGGACCTCATTGGGATCCATAGGGGTGTACTCGCGGAATGCATAATGGGACGTGCTGGTTTCCTCACACCACATTCCATTGCTGTGGGTGCACCACGTCAATGGCTTGCCCCCCATCGCGTACCAACGCGGTTCCATAATGTCCCACACCATGTCTTTTCCTTCAAACGCAAACGGCCAATCCACACACTCATTCGGATCATAATAATTCTGCCAGATGTATGGCTCGAAGCCTGCACCATAGTGGTTGTCATTCCACATCCAATCGTCCTCCTTGAAATAGGCGTGCACCGCTTCCATGAAACGCTCAGAGCGGAATGCAAATACATGCTCTCTCAGATGCATTCCAAAGTGGACTTCTCTGTAGGGGTTGAACTCCTCCTTGCGGAAGGGACTGTGATCCCCAAACAAGGGCTCGTAATGCATGCCCCTCGTACATCCCGCAAAAGGCATGCGCTCCCAATTGGGATCCCAGCTCGAGACTTGCTTGTGATGAAGGTTGTCATCCCCTGCGAGCTGGTACAAGCCGTGCACCCAATCAATCCGTTTGCAAATCACCTCCCAAGATTTGCTGGCGTCAGGGATGATGTTGACCTCAGCCTCTGCCCACACTTTTCGAGCATGCTTTTCCTCAAGGTCGAGGTCTCGTTTCCGCTTCGGCCCCATTTCGCGCATGGAGGTCACCTCTGCGAGGTGCGCCATAAACCGGGCGTTTTCCCGAAAAGTGGGACTGGCATTGTCCAAATGGTTGGGGTCGAGGTGCATCATATTGGGGCAGACTTTAGAATTGGGGGGAGGGCAAGATGCAGCCCCGTGTGGTTCGTTCCAAACCCCCTTTTTCAACACCGTGTTGGACCGATAGGAACAATGGGGTGTTGGCGGCACTCGCCAACTTCTCCACGGGCGCCAAAACAGAAAAGGCCGACAAATGCCAGCCTTTTCATTCTTTTATCTCAAGCCGTCATTTTCCCGAAGGCTTCATCGTCGCACCCTTTAAACGCGCCTTGATTTGAGACTCTTGCGAGAATAAACCTTGTCTGTATTGAATGTCATATCGTGGGTTGAAAAACAGGTCAACATTTGGATTGTCCTGTATCAACTGCCGCTCCATTTCGCCAGTCACACCGCTGCTTGCAATCCCTGAATACACCACATTCTGTATGCCGCCCCAAATCGGAACAGCCATGGGAAGCGATAGAATCCAAGGCAGTTTATATTCCACTTTTCCTGTTTGGGAGCTGTAATAGGAACCACCTCCTTCTCGGATGACTGCTCCAGTAACAAAAGTGCCCGCAATCATGGTCAACAATGGCACCAATTTGGGAAATCTGAATCCCCCTGGCCCGTCCAGATTTATGATGAGTCCAGTGGAGCTCACATTGTCAATCTGCCCTATACCTGATGGAATCCCAAAGACAGCTTTACCGGTAACTTCAACAGGGGCAAGCTCTTGCCAAGTGTATTCATCACCCAGGTGAATCGGGTGCTCATGTCGGGCTCCATTGGCAACCAAGCGTTGCTGGGAACAGGAAGAGAGCAAGACAACCGCAGCCAAGGCTAAAGGTAAAATTCGGCGGAACATTCGTTTGGTTTTTCTCGAATCTATATGACCTCGAAGGCCTGTAAATTACCAAACATGTATTAACGTGTTAGCCACCAATTTCCTGAGGTTATCGGCAACATTTCGTCAAAAAGACCTAGACACATCTCACTCAAGAAACATGCAGAATAAAACAGGTTCCTTCCATTCATCGCAATGCTTCCTGTGACCTGTGCAACGCATCACAACACAGGGCTGCAGCGGGTAAAGTGGGGGGAGGGCTATCTTGAGGGGGTGAGGTGCACCCTAACCGAAGCCGTCTGATGGGATTCAATATCGTACTTGTAGAGCCGGAGATTCCCACCA
>Ga0206125_10001660_pt1 | contig 25362 bp, 26 predicted proteins | sample Helgoland_Spring_4_FD_148598 | JGI IMG/M metagenome (GOLD analysis project Ga0206125, IMG submission 148598) | Pelagic subsurface seawater microbial communities from Kabeltonne, Helgoland, North Sea - Helgoland_Spring_Bloom_20160331_1 | ecosystem: Environmental > Aquatic > Marine > Epipelagic ... | reverse complement strand
TTTTTTATCTTCCAAAATCATCTTGCACTCTAATAATATCGTCTTCATCCGAAGGATGAGTAGCATCGGTATGTTGCCAAATTTCTGCTACAACTGAAATTTCGTCTAAGCCAATTAAACGGTGACGCTCACCTTGTTTTAAAATGATTTGATCCCCTTCATTATATTCTTTCATCTCATTTTCTTCATCAAAATCACTTCTAATAATCCCAGCAGTTCCTTTGTATACTTGCCAAATTTCTGCACGCCTGTTGTGGTATTGCCAAGACAAGCGGGCATTGGGTTTTACAATGAGTATTTTTGGACTCAATTTCCCACCAATTTTCAAGGTGTTTACGTCGATGCCTTCAAAGAATTTATTTGAAAAATCTTGTGCTTGTGTTTCATCAATCACTAAAAATCCTCCCCAAGGTCTTTCAAAATCATGAGAAACTACGTTGAATCCAAAAGATTCGATCTCTTTTTTTATTTTTAAATACATTTTGTAAAAGTATAAAATTAAATACCTATAAGTTAACAATTGGTGTTTTAGCCCAATTAACTTTTTTATTAGCTTGTTGTAAATCAATAAAATCAAAATCATTTAACCAACGCTCTAGTTTAGGCTTGCATTTCTTGAGTCCTACATAAGATTTAAAACGTCTAGGTAATGAAAGACCTGGTACTAAAGGTTGCTCATGATCAAAATCTCTAGGATGAAAATAAGACATCACATAGTCTGATTTTTTAGTAAACGATTTAATAAGTTCATAAGGCAATAGTCTAAAATATCCACCTCCTGAGAAAATAAAAGGCTTTCCTAAAATAGTATTTGTATTGATTGGAAATTCTTTCAATTGAATACCATTATATTTTAAAATAGATGGCTCAGCCTGGGTATAAGACGGCAAGCCACCATGTGATCTACCAGCTGGGAAAACAGAACTATCCTTTGTAATACCCAACTCGTGTAAAACTTCAAAAGCCCATTTGTTATTTTTAGTAATGCTAAAACCTGGAGCTCTAAAACTTGTCACTTTTTTACCTGTACAGTCTTCTAAGGTTTTTATAGATTTTTCAACATCATTAAAAAAAGTAGTTCTGTCTTGATCATAAGCTAATTGGTGTAAATGTGTATGACTGCCAATTTCATAACCTCTTTCAGATAATTCTCTAATAATATTGGGGTATTTCTCTGCCATCCAACCTACAACAAAAAAAGTAGCTGACTTTTTAGTTTTTTGAAGAATATCATAAATAAAATCCATCCCAAAATGAATTCGAGAATCGAAATTATTCCACTGTTTTAAAGTTTTAGTAGATGGATTGTCTAGTAAGTGAAACCATTCCTCTATGTCAAAAGTAAGTATTTTCATAACCAGCTTTTTAAATCTCTATTCAGCAATGTTTCTAATTTCAAAATATCTTTTTTGAAAAAGGATTGTAATTGCTTTTTATCATCTGAAAGAATAGTATCTTTTACAAACATTTTTGAGGCGGCTTTTTCCAAGTACTTTCTTGGTATAAATTTTAAGGCAATTTCCCTCATCATAAATATAATTGGGTTTTTACGGCTTGTTAGTAATGATACAATTTTTGACTTTGGTTTTCCAGAATGACTATATCTCGTATCAACGTCTATTGAAATTTTTGATTTCACACCTAAAAACACAAACAACTCATTTAACACCTCATGAGGTTTTGACTCTAAATCTTCAAAAAATACAACTTTCACATTAGTGAACTCCTTTTGATAATGTTCTAGTGCCTCCGCATACAAACCTCCATTTTTATAATGCCACATCCAATCCCAATTATTAACTATACGATTTTGTTCTTCTGCTAATCCATCTGAAAATGATAAATACTCTCTAGAATCTCTGACTAAATTATTGTAGGCTGAAAATGCTCTTTCTATTGGATTTCTTAGACAGACAATGATTTTTACATCGCCTAACTTTTCTTTAATTCTCGGAATAACCATTTTGTGATAATAAAAACAATCTGAACTTCCTTCACCAATGGCTTTAAAGCTTTCTAATCCATCAAACAATTCATCATAATTCATTTCACTAGTAACTAACTTGGAAAAAACAGTACCATCACCCACTCCCGTTTGTGGCAAATATAAATCTATACTACTAAAATATTTAGGTTCTTTTATTTTAGACATTCCAATTTCTGGATGCTGTTTTAAGTAATGAAATAATGAGGTGGTTCCACAACGGGCAACACCAACTATTAAAAAATTGGGGTAGTTGCTCATTTTAATTATTTTTTTGCGTTTAAACTCCAGTATTTTTCAAGTAATTCAAGAGTTTTTGTTTTTGATTTTGATTTCATTATTTTGTTATCTTGAGAGACATAATTGTAATCCCATCCAATCCAACCATTAAAAGAAAAGTAAGCATAACTAATCTCATACTCCTCAAACGCCCCTAAGACATCTTCAAGATACTCGTTTCTACCTACTAATTCAGATCTTGCGTTTGAACTAAATTCTCCAGCAAATAATAACTTGCCGTTATTTTTGCACCAATCAACTGGAATTTTTATTTCTTTTAATATTTCATCCCTATCCCAATATTTCGAATTAATTATTCCTGGATAAGTATAATTATTTACATTTTTTTTTGATCCTTGATGCGTAAATTTATGCGGTCTATAAAAGTGAAAATTATAAATTATTCTATCATCACCGATGGGTTCTCCCATATTATTATAATTTGATGGGTATCCCCAGGGGCCTGGCGTATATGTAAGGAATTTACTAGAATGAACCCTTACTTCTTTCACAATTCTATCGAAATAACTTCTCCAAATATCTGGTTGCTTAGCTCCTTTAATCATTTTTTTTTCAGCAGGTTCAGCAAAAAACTCGTACCCAACAACATTCTTCCAATGATCAAAATATTGAACAACATCAGAAATGAAAAAAATAGCCTCGTCTAAAAGATCTTGGTTCCCCCAAAATTCTCTATCCATTTGTTTGATATTTAAATCAGGATCCAAAGGAAAATCTGAATGACTTATTAAAACAGCAATTTGATTCTTCTCGCACCATTTAATAATTTTATCAGATCTATCGAACATTTCAATTTTTGATGACTCTATATTTTTACCTGATATTTTAGCATATTTTCTTATACTCAATCTTAGTCGAACGAAATTAACACCTTTATTCTTTAATTCACTTATTGATAATGAATCGATTCTTTTTCTTGCATCATGGGTAACAATTGTTATTCCTCTCCATGGCCAATTCATAGGTGTTTCAGTCCTAATAATTTCTTGTTTTTTTTCTTTGTTTATTTGATTCTTAAACACCCCATTAGTTACTTTTTTAAAAAAAAATTGATCTTCTAAGACAGAAGAAAATTCCTTTGAAATTAAAGTCAAATTATCAGAATTCTGATTTCCATTTTCAGATAGATTAACACCATTTTCATATATATAATAAAAGATCAGAACTAATAAAGAAATACCCAGAAGAGAATATGCCTTTGTTTTATTTTGTAACATTTATTGCTAATTTTAAGTACTTATTAGTAATATTTTCCCAAGAATAGTATTCCTTTGCTCTATCAATCGTATCAATTTTATACTTGTCAATTATCATACTATTTAGAATATTTTCAATAAAATCAATTCGTTCAGAAACTTCATTAACATCTTTAAAAAATAAACTATTGTTATTCATTACCTCTCTATTAAAAATATTATCATGACAAATGCAAATATTTTTTGAGCCCATAGCCTCTAAAAGTGATGGATTAGTGCCTCCTACTGAATGTCCATGTAAATAAGATAAACTTGCTGCTCTTAAAATCATCAATTTATCTCTTTCATAAATCCCGCCGACAAACTTAACATGCTCGCTCTTATACTTTATCAACTCTTGAGAGTGTTTTGTATTTGTATTACCAACTATAATCAATGGAAACTTTTTAGGCGTTTTAAGATAACCTTGAATAATAATCTCAACATTGTTTTCTGGTTCCAAACGCGATACCACTAAATGGTATTTGTGTGGAATAATATCTAAATCATATTTGTTTAAAGTGTCTTCATCAAATTTAGTATTATTAAATTTATTTAAATAGGTCCCATACTCAATTACAGTTACATTTTTTTTTCTTTTAAATATTTTTGAATAATAATTCTTTATTCCTTCAGAATCACAAATAATATGAGAAGGAACAATACTAGCAACTAAATATTGACTAAAAAAAATTGCTTTTTTCCACCAGACATATTTATCTCTTTTAAAACCAAGACCGTCTGGATTTACAGCTATTATAGTATTTTTATTTCTATAAAAAGGTATCAATAAAGAACCTCCAACGCCACACATTATAATAAAACTAGCCCCTTCTTTCTTAGCAATTTTCATACTATCTCCGTAAAAACCTAATGGATTTGATGGTTTAGAAATCTCTGATTTAAGAATTCTTACCCCTTTATAATATGATTCTTTATAATTTAAACTACTATCACCTATAACAACGACTTCAAAACCTTTTTTCACCATCCTAATCGAAACTTCTTCTGCAAAAGTTTCAAACCCACCATATGCTGCAGGAATACCTCTTGTTCCGATTATTGCAATCTTCAAATTATTCATGATTAAATATTATTGACTCCATTTTTTATTTATAATGTCCTTATAATCAAAATAGAAATGATTAATAAATTTATGATTTAAAATTTTGTCAAGATCATCAACCTTAACATCTTTTTTAATTGTCATATAATCTTTATTATAAAATTTATTATCCGCAACATTTGCATCAATTATATCAAAATTTATCTTTTTATTTGGCCTTAGCAACTCATTTAATCCTTTATCTAAATTTGATTTTATATCCTCTATCCGGATTAACAACATTTCAATATTGTTATTTTGATAAGTTGAATACCCTTTATTTAAATCAAATTTTTCCTGATATACATCTATTTTAAAATATTTTTTTATTTCAAAATCAAACCATTTTTCTTCTGGAAGTTCTTGTTGTAATTCAGCAATCTTATTGGATACCACCTTCATAATCATTTCAATGTTTTCATTTTCATCTTTATAAACATATTTAAAAATTAATAAGTCTTGAAATAAACTTGATAGTTCTCTCGAAATAGGTTCTCTCATACTAGATATCACATAAATTTTACCCGAATAAGATTTTAGTTGCTCTGACAAAACTTCACTTGTAAACATGTGTAATGGTGGAGATCTTCTTTCAGAAGAATTATAATACTTTTTCCATATTTCAATATTTTGTGGATTTAAAAAATGGGTATGAAATAAAGGAGTATCAACTGATGACTTTTCAATCGTTTTTTGAATTGTATTTGAGCCAACTTTCCCAATTGTATGAATTAAAATTATCTCATTATTTGCTTTTAATATTTTTTTAATCCTTTTAGTCTCAAAAATTTTAATAGTTCTAGGAAAATATCTTGTAATAAAAAACTTAAGTTTATAACCTAATACATAAATATTTAATTTCATATTTTATTGATTTGAATTATTTTTTTTCATAAATCTTTTTTGTTTGCATTCCTATAACTTCCCAATTAAATTCTTTCCTGAGTTTTTTTAATGCATTACTTCTTACATTATTCAAATTTTTATAGTTATTTGCTATATCAATAATTTGTTCAGACAGTGAATTTTCACTTTCCGATTCAAATAGATAGCCGTTTTCTTTATTGGTAATAATTTCTTTAAAAGCATCTAGATCAGAACATAATGTAACTCTTCCATAACTCATTGACAATAATAATACTCCACTTTGATATATCTTTTTGTACGGCAAAACTACAACATCACAATTTTGAAAATAATTTTTAACCTGATCATTTTCAATGTATCCAAATTCAGTATTTACAGCTGATTCTATATCCAGTTCCTCTATTAATTTTTCATAATAATCCTTAGAAGTTCCCCAAGGTTTACCAGCGATAGTTAAATGGATATTTTTATTTTGTTTTATGGCAATTGAAACGGCTCTTATCAAAATATCTAACCCTTTCACTTCTTTAATTTGACCAAAAAACAATAATCTAAATTGATTATCTTTTCTTATCGGGTAATTTATTGGCTTAATAAAAGTTAGATAATTACCATGAGGAATTATATCTATTTTACTTTCGTTTATATTTTTCTTTTTTAACTCGTCAAAAGAAAATTGATTATGAACAATAAAATGATTTATAAATAAAAATGCGATTTTTTGAAATATTCTATTATTATTATTATTTCGTAAAGAATCCACATCATGCAGTGTTACAATTGTTTTCAAACAATAACATTTAGCCAATAGTAAAACAATTATATTCTGAGTACCAAGATGGAAAAATTGAAAATGAACATGATTAATATTATTTACTTTAGAAAACTTAAAAGCTTTTAAATTTCCTTTAAGCAACTTTATTAATTTAGCTATTTTTCCATGTTTCCAAATATCACCAAATGAATAGTGTAAAAAAACATTCTCATAGTTTATCTCTTCTGTATTGATACAAGTAAAGTAATGTACGGTTACATTATTTTTAGCCAATCCCAAAGCTAAACCATAATCGTAAAACTCCATTCCACCTTTTCCCCCTACTGGATCAATCAAACTAACCTTCATTATGAATTTTTATTTGTGATTAATTTTTTAAATTTTGAATAATCTGAATAAATATGCATTTTTAAAATAGTTAAATCTTCATCATTTAACTCTTTATTTTCAGAGGGTTTATAAAGTAGTTTTTTAAATTTAGTCCTAAAGGTCTCAGGTACTTTTTCTTTTATACGAATAGTTATATTTCTATTCTTTTGAATAAATCTTGCCAAGTAGTTTTTTGGAGTTTTATTAGCATTAAATCTATCATTAAAATCAATATTTATTCTTTTTTCTATACCTAAAAAAGTGTAAATTGAATTAAACTCATTTTCAATATTCTCTAAATCTAAAATCAAAACATTATCCCTTCCAAAAGTTTCAATAAATCTTAAGGAGTTTTCGTAATAAAGGCTATTCTGCACATATTGACGATAATGAAAGCTATATTTATCTTTATTGGAGATATAGGTTTTAAATGATTCCTTAGCATATCCCATTCTCATATCCATTAGATAATGAGAATATGCTCTTTTATATGGATCGCGAACCATTATTATAATTTTAGAATTTGAGTTAAATTCATGTATCTTTTTTGGAACATTTGGAAATGTAAAATATGACACACTTGTATCTACCTTAAATTTTGTAGCTTTACCACCCCTAAAATAATCTAAATAATTTTCAACTTTTCTTATCTTAAAATCTCGATAATACGAATTTTCACTTAACTCATTAAAGGTAAAAAAGTTTAATTCTTTAGTAATCGGGAAAAATAAATCCAATTCTTTCTTTAAATTATGGTATAAAAAAGCTGTTCCCGCCTTAGGTGCACCAACTATAAATAAGTTAGGTTTTTGTTTTGTTAATTTTTTAGCCACGTAGGAAGATTATTATATCCATTCTTTTCTAAAAACATTATCAAGGCACTGTTCTTTTGTTTATAAAATTCATTAACCTCCTTTATTGTTGATTCATCTAAAGGTAATTCTGGGTCCGAATTGAGCAAAAAGAAGATTTTTTTTAATTTTTTTTTGAATGACTTATTAGAGCGCAGATAGTGTTCAAATTTTCGATTAAAGTATCTTGCGATAAAAGTTAAATATCTAAATCTTCTTCTAACTGTTCTGTTTTCAACTTCAAAAATATAATCATCATAATACCCTGTATCAATATTCAGCCACTCGGTTAATGATTTAAGTACATGTTTTGGATTTGAAATTAAGTCATCAAGAAAAACAATGCTGACATCATTGCGAAATTCATTTATCCAATATGGGAGAAAATCTATATAGACTCCTTCTCGAAGACCTCTGTAAAAAGGATCATCTGAATCTTTTTGTTTAAGATTATGCCTGTTTCTATCAAAAAATTCACTGAAGGTTGTGTTTTTAGGAATTAGAAACTTTCCCTCGCAATGTTTGTAATAAGAAATAAATCTCGATGTTGGATTCCTTAAAATAAATATTAGTTTTGGCTTATCAAGATCTGACCTCATCCTACTAGCTATTTTATCTGTTCCATAAAGATAACTTGGAGAAGCTTCTAATAAATATTTTACATTTAAATCACAGTGTGTAAAATAGGAATTATAGTTTTTAATACTATTAATTTCCAAGCCATATCTTAACGGAGTAAAATGATGAATTTCCTTTTTTTTCGATCCGCATATTTTAGGATGATCCATTAAGTATTTAAATAAGGATGTTGTACCTGATTTATGGACACCACCTATAATTAGGTTGTATTTCATAATTAATAATTTGAAATTATATTTATAATTTTACATTATTTACATTTTTCATAATTAACTAGTAAGCTTATATTGATATTTCGAAGATAATTTTAACAGTACTATATAAAAAAAGAAAAAGGTAAAATTATTTATACTAGTTGCTGCTGACAACGAAAATAACATTAAAAACAATAACCCTAGAACACTAGCTAAATTATAAACATTATAATGTCTATAATTTTTTATTATTTTAAAGAGACTTATATATTGATATATAAAAATAATAAATCCAAATATTCCTAAGGTAAATAAAACACCAAATAACCCAATATCTAAAGGATAAAAATAAATATCCCCTACTATATTTTCTTTATTCGAGCTTCTGTAAAAACCATTACCTGTTAATGGATGTTGAAAAAACTGCTCTAATGCAAAAGCATTTTCAACAAGTCTAATTGCTACTGAACTATCGGTAATTTTAGAATTATCACCGGGGTTTAAAAATTTAGCTATCTGTCCAAACCTATTTAGAATATTTGTTCCTTCCTCAGAGGAAGATAGAAAATTAATGGAAGCAAATAAAACTAAAATGGTTGGTATCAAAAACTTAGTTCGCACCCTTACACTATTTATTAACTTTAATCCAACAACAATAATAATAATAGAAGATAAAAACAATACTCTTTGTATTTCATTTAAGTGAGGTATCGAAAAAAACAAAACCGAAAATATTAAAAACTCATATTTTCCCTTAATTAAAAACATTGCCAAATAATAAATCGCTGAGAAAAATATAAATGACTCACTAAATTTATCATATGTTATAACTTTTACATCTCCACTTACAGTCGTAAAATCTATAGAAAAATCAATTGACCAAAGAAAAATTAATATCAGTAAATTGACCCATCCTAAAAAAATTAATGAATTAAATAATTCTTTAATACTTACCTTATACTTTATTATTAAATAGTATATAAAAAAAACTAAGCCAACTCGATAAAAATTTTGAGTTGCCACAAAGGAATCAATCAAGGACTGTCTGTAAAGAATAAAAGATGTCAACATTGAAACTATCATAATTAATAGTCCAATTAAATACCAGTTTTTAGTTAACTTAGAAATTCTTTTTTTTTTTACAAAAAACAATATATGTCCATAGGTACTTATAGGTAGCATAAGAAAAGACATCCATCTATTTATTGGTGTATTATTAAAGGTTCCAAAAACAGAAGTGAGACAAATTAAAATTAAAATAATTACAATTTTCTTTTTACTAATCATAGCTTATCTGGTTGGGTAATACTTAAAAAGATACCATAACCATTTCCAATTAATTGATGAAGTTTTAAGTCCTTTTAATATCTTAATAAAAAATCGTCGTTTTGCATAATAGAGCTCCTCCTTCATTAATTCCCTTACCTTTTTAGACTTTGAGTTATTTTTCCAGTAGATATTTTTAATAATTCTTTGTTTTATAAATTGATTTAAATATTCATCAGTCATTCTTGTTCTGGTTATTGACTCCTGACCCAAAAAATAATTATATACTTTCACTTTTCTATTAGATACACTTTCAGCTAAGTTAAAAGCTGCATGACTAAATTCTATATCTTCCCACCTGGTATTTTCTTCAAAATAAATATGATTTTTTATTATAAATTCCCTATTCCATAATTTACTCCAAGCCGTTATTAACAGAGTATTTGTATTTTGTAAATAATTCTCAAGAGGGTATTCTGTATACTCTTCGTTAAAAGTATTATATGATTTAATTAACTCACATTTATTGTTCCGAACTAGGGTTTCAAACTCAATAAAATCGCTATCTAAGTCCTTCGCATACGTAATAAGAGTAGGAAAACAACCTTGCTCTAACCAATCATCACTATCAACAAACATTAAATATTTACCTGTTGCCATTTTCATGCCTTTATTACGTGTTGCGCCTAAACCTATGTTAGTTTGGTTTATTAAAGTAATAAAAGAATAATCTCTTTTATAATTTTCTAATATCGATAAGGAATTGTCTGTAGATCCGTCATTTATACAAATTAATTCGATATAGTTTGAAATATTTTGATTAAGAATGCTATCTAAGCAACGCTCTAAATAATCTTCAACATTATATATTGGTATAATAATGGATATTATAATATTTTTCATTCTAAAAGTATTTGTATCCTATTAGGCTGTGTAATAATTCTTGATCATTCTTATAAATATTTTCCAAATAAATCCTATCGCGATTACTTAAAACAAACTGAGGCTTTTTACTTGTAAAAAATACTTTCCTAGCTAAATATTTTAATTTTGAACTGACTATTTTTTTTAATAACTTGTTCTTTTTCAAGTTATTCATAAAACGAAAAATAGGCTTACTGTATGTATTATACTTCCTACTAAATGTTGCATTTGGCAGAGAATCTACACCAATTTTTTCAAGAAGACCATTTATAATAGAGGTCGTATCTTGATTTAAATCTTCAAATTTTAAAATAAAAATATTGTTTCTATCAAAACACTTTAAATAACGTTCTATTTGTTCTCCATACATCCCCAATTTAACATATTTACTATCAATAAACAATTGCTGGTTAACTTTTAGTAAATCTTTTTTTATGGCGTCCATAAAACTATCGTTTTCAACATTTCGATTTAAATTCATTTGATAATGAGAAATAATCCGATCAATAGGGTGTCTTAAAACTATCACTATCTTTGCATCTGCATTATATTTCTTTAATTTAAACGGTGCGTTTACATCACTTAAATAGGTAGGACTACAATCTCCAAAATATTTGTAATCGTCCTTAAATGGGTACAAGAGATTATACTCGTTCAAAGTTTTAATAACTCTAGAATGCTGTTTTTTATCAGGGTTGAATTTTGTATTCTCATCAATAACAGAACGAACATCACTAAAAAAATGTAATTCTTTTATAGGAGGAAAATAAATATCATTGGACTGATTTAAATAATTATAAATTGAAGTCGTTGCAGCTTTTATAGTTCCGACAATAAATAAATTCACTTTCTTTTTCATCTTTAATCTTTTCTAGAATTTATAGCCAAACAATTCTATATCTTTTTTGTAGACTTCTTTTACAATTTTTTTTGTATTTTCATTATAATAATCTTTATAATTTTCAGTTCTTTTATTTGAATTAATTTTAATTAACTCCTTTTCAATATTTAACTTTTCACATATACTTTGAAATTCATTTTCAATATTTTCAAAGTAGCCAATATAATCAGTTAGAACATTATCATGAATATCACACAAAAACTTGTATTGTGGCTTAAAATGAATTCCTTTATTTATATTTTTTTTATTAACCCACTTTATAACAAAAGCATTAAAATCTTTATACGGATTAATGTTTTTCTTAGCGAATTCTTGATCATTTCCTGTTAATCCTCCTTTTTTTAAAAAATTATATGCTGAAAATAACCTATCCCAAGGATTTCTAACTATAGTAAATTTATAAAATGACTCAAAGTCTTTCTTACTAAATACTAACTGATAATTTCTCAATGGAATATGCCCTCCTCCCAAATTATCAAATAAACTCATATTGAATGATATACCTGCTGCTTTAGGTATGTGAACAAAAATAGTTTTATATTCTATAAAACCTTTAAAACTTGTGTTGTTTATATCGACAGAAGATAGCTTCATTTTAAACCGCCTGTATCTTTTGGGTTTAACCAATTTAAACAAAAACCTTCTCGTATTATATGGCAGTCCCCAGTAAATTTTTTTAAACATGTCTATAATTCTTTCAAAAATTAAGTTTTTTTAAATTTAAAGCAATAATTAATGAATAAATTATTGGATTGTAATGGTGATTTTTTTTTGAATAATGTCTTAAAATTTTCTTGACAACACCCTTTTTACTTAATGAAATTTCATCCAATGAAATGTGCTGATGTCCTTTTAATTTGCAATACTTTTTAATCTGACTATTAAATGACAATGTTAAATTTGTTCTTTCAACTTGAGTTGATTTGATACTTTTCCTAAGGTTTGCTATTTCACCAAATTCGCAGTTATCCTTTATAGTGGGGAGAGGAGTGCTTTGAACAATTACAGAATACCCAAGCTTGTCAACCTGCTGAATAAAATTTTTATACTTGTTAATAGTTAACTGTAACAATTCATTTATGTTAATATTCGATTCCTGTTGTTTATACCATAAAACAAATCCTGTATCGACTTCACCCAATAATAAAATACAGTACTTTATATTTTTATTTAACTCTAGGGCTTCATCAAAAAAAAATTTTGATTGTGTTATTGAATTAGGATTCTGAATTCCAGAAATAGTAGCCCCCTTAACTGATATTGTTTTAAATTCAAAATTTGGAAGTAAAAATTTAATATATCTAGATGAATAAATATTTGCATGAGAATCACCTAAAACTAATATTTTGGTTTTTTTATTCATTTTAAAAAAATTTAATTGTGTTAATTTTAATTGTATTTCTTACAAAGGAATAGCATCTTAAATTTAAGTAAATTATAGAAATAGCCGCAGCACTTGCAGCACCTATAATACCATACAAATATATTAATAGCATATTCAATATAACACTAATTATTAAGCTATAAATAGAGAATTTTCCCATCTCTTTTTGATAACCAGTCATAACCATTATTTGTCCAATAGCACCTGTACTTAAATTGATGAATTGGCCAAAGCCCAAGATTACAAGGACCCAGTATGCTTCTGTAAATTCTTCACCCCACCAACTAAGTAAAATTCTACCAAATAAAATAAAAGCTAAAAAAGTAGTTCCTCCTAGAGTAAATAAAACTTTAGTCACTTTCTGAACCATTTTTTCCAATTCAATAATTCTATTTTCTTCATATAATAATGCAACTTTTGGAGAGACTGCAGAATTTGTAACTTGTAAAAAAAAACTTGTTAAAAGAGCAATTTTCGCTGCAACAGAATATAACCCAACCTCTCTAGTATCTCTTAACCATCCTAAAAATAAAACATCTGCATTTGAAATAATAATATTTGATAATGCAACAATTAATATTGGTGTCGCCATTTTTGATAGTTTTGCAAAAATTATTTTTCTATTTTTATTAATTTTAAAGAGAGAATTCCAATAAAAACCAATTGCTAGACTCACTATAATTCTTCCTGAAGCATACATCAATGCAACATTAATTACATTTATAGTCTTGTCTAATAAAATAAAAACACCTATCAATACACCTACAATCCAAGTACTTAAAGTTTGGTTTACAAGATTACTTTGCCAAACTTTTCTATAACCAATCAATGCTGAAGAATGAATTCTAGAGAAAATCATTGGAATAATCGTTACCACAGCTATAGTTAATGGAGTTTCTAAATATGGAGACTTAAAAACAACTTTTGAAATCCATGGCGTTAAAAAAAGAAAACAAATTACAACTGCAACTGATAACGAACCATTAAATAAATAAACAGTATTTAAAACATTGCTTATATGTATATTATCCCTCTTGTTATAAGCAATCGCAACTTCTTTTATAATTACGCTTCCCATTCCAAAAGTCACAAGAACTATTAGAACATTCACTATCCTAGTAGCTAACATAATGACCCCTAAACCCTCGGCGCCCAATTTTCTCCCTAGAATTAGACTCACAGCAAGTGTTGCTATTATACCTAAAACTTTAACAATACTTGAAGCTGAGGATTTTTTTAAGACTTCTGAAGTATGAATATCTAATTTGGAAGTGATTTTTTTAAGCATTAGTCTGTTTTTAAACATTTAATCTGTGCAAACTAACTGTCAAAGAATCTTTCCAATTTGGAATTTCTACTTGAAATTTATTTTTAATCTTACTTTTGTTTAATACACTATAAGATGGTCTTTTAGCAGCTGTTAGGTATTGAAATGTTTCAATAGCATTTACTTTTACGTTTATACCTTTTATCTCAAAAATTGCTTTTGCAAAGTCATACCAACTACAAACACCCTCATTAGAGAAATGAAATAACTCTACATTTTTATTATTTATATTAGGAAAAATCTCTAAAACTGTCTTGGCCAAATCTCTCGCATGGGTAGGTGTGCCTATTTGATCAACAATAACTCCTAATTCTTTTCTTTCTTTCCCGAGGCGAAGCATGGTTTTTACAAAATTATTTCCATAATTAGAATATACCCAAGAGGTACGAATGATAATCGTATTGGCTGGGTTTATTTTCTGAATCGCCAACTCACCATCTAATTTAGTTTGACCATATACCGATTTTGGATTTGGAGTATCTGTCTCTATATAAGGCTTGTAATTGGTTCCATCATATACATAGTCTGTAGAAATATGAATTAGTTTAATATTATTATCTTTTGATAATCTTGCAAAATTAGCTACTGCAATATGATTTATTTGATCTGCTAATTCAGGTTCGGATTCAGCTTTATCTACCGCTGTATAGGCTGCACAATTTATAATTGTATTGATACAATTATTAACAATAAATTCTTTAACAGCCATATGATTACAAATATCTAATTCAGCTACATCGGTGAAGATAAAAGTATCGTTTGGGTATAGTGAGGATAAGTCTTTTAATTCTGAACCTAATTGCCCATTCGCTCCAGTAACTAATATATTAGACATACAGCTTTTCTTTAAAATTGAAATAAGTTGCTTTTTCAAATACTGGCTGTTTTGTGTCTTTTTCAGATAACTTGATTTTAGTAGTAGGAATTTTCCAATCAATAGTTAGAAATTTATCATTAAAAGCCAACCCTCTGTCACATTCTGGACTATAGTAATTATCTACTTTGTAGGCGAATACAGCTTCTTCACTAAGTACTACAAATCCATGAGCAAAACCTCTAGGAACCAATAATTGATTTTTATTTTTAGCCGTTAATTCTACTGCTACATGCTGTCCAAATGTTGGTGAACCTTTCCTAATGTCAACAGCCACATCTAAAACAGCTCCTTGTATTACCCGTACTAATTTGGTTTGAGCGTGTGGAGCTAATTGATAATGTAGCCCCCTTAATACACCATAAGTAGATTTGGATTCATTATCTTGACAAAAAGCAATATTAAAGCCTAAAAATTGTTCTAACTTATCTTGACGAAATGTTTCAGAAAAATAACCTCGATCATCTTCAAAAACTTGAGGCTCACACAATATCACATCTGGAATTGATAATCTTTTAAACTTCATTTTATAATTCTTTAGCTCGCTGAATTAAATACTGACCGTATCCATTCTTTATTAAGGGTTTTGCTAATTTATTAAGTTGATCTTTGTTAATGTAGCCTTTTTCACATGCAATCACTTCTAGACATGCTACCTTTAGACCTTGTCTATTCTCAATCATTTTAATGTAGTTTGATGCTTCGATTAGAGATTCATGAGTACCAGTATCTAACCAAGCAAAACCTCTTCCCATAAGCTCAACTTTTAACTCACCTCTTTTTAAATATTCTTGATTAACAGTTGTAATTTCAAGTTCACCTCGATCACTTGGTTTTATGTTTTTTGCAATCTCTACGACAGAATTGGGATAAAAATAGAGACCAACAACTGCATGATTACTCTTTGGATGTAATGGTTTTTCCTCAATTGAGAGTACTTTCCCTTCGTTATCAAACTCAACAACACCATATCGCTCTGGATCACTGACATAGTATCCAAATACAGTCGCCATTTTTTGATCTTGAACATTAACTATAGATTGATCTAAAAGTTTTGAAAAACCATGTCCGTTGAAAATATTATCCCCTAAAACTAGACAAACATCATCATTACCAATAAACTCCTCTCCAATGATGAATGCCTGAGCTAGACCATCAGGAGAGGGTTGCTCTTTATAAGATAATTTAATTCCTAATTCGTGTCCACTTCCGAGAAGACGTTCAAAATTTGGTAAGTCTTCAGGGGTTGAAATGATTAATATTTCTCTGATACCAGATTGCATTAATACCGATAATGGATAATATATCATAGGTTTGTCGTAAATAGGCAATAATTGTTTAGATGTTCCTTTAGTTATTGGGTATAGACGTGTACCCGAACCACCTGCTAAAATAATTCCTTTCATTGCTTATTTATATTGCTGTTTATAGTAATTTTGATATTCCCCTGAAGTTACGTTGTTTAGCCATTCTTTATTGTTTAAATACCAATCAATAGTCTTAGACAACCCTTCTTCGAAAGTAACACTTGGGCTCCAACCTAATTCTTTATTTATTTTTGAGGCGTCTATGGCATAGCGTAAATCGTGTCCTGGCCGATCCTTAACATAGGAGATAAGTTTTTCACTTGTTCCCTCATCATTACCTAATTTTTTATCTATTTGCTTACATAGTAATTTTACTAAATCAATGTTTTTCCATTCATTAAAACCACCAATATTATAAGTTTCAGCATTCACACCTTTATGAAATACTAGATCAATGGCAATAGCGTGGTCGATCACATATAGCCAATCTCGTGTATAATTACCATCACCATATACTGGTAATGCCTTATTGTTTAATATATTATTAATAAATAAAGGTATTAATTTCTCTGGAAATTGATGTTGCCCATAATTATTGGAACAATTAGTAATCACGAAAGGCATACCATAAGTCTCTCCGTAAGCACGAACAAAATGATCTGAGCTAGCTTTGGAAGCTGAATAGGGTGAGTTTGGGTCGTATGAGGTTGTTTCTTTAAATAAGCCTAGTTCTCCAAGCGAACCGTAGACCTCATCTGTACTCACATGATAAAACCGCTTTCCTTTCCAATTGGTATTCCACAATTCTTTAAAAGCATTTAATAAAATCATGGTACCCAATATATTTGTTTTAGCAAAACTCAAAGGATCTGTAATGGATCTATCTACATGAGATTCTGCAGCAAGATGTATCACAGCATCGAAACGATACTTATCAAAAATAGAGTTAATATATGCCTCATCAGTAATATCTCCATGAAGAAAAGTATAATTTTCTTTTGCCTCAATATCTTTAAGACTCTCTAAATTTCCTGCATAGGTCAAGACATCTAAATTAAAGACCTGATAATCTGTGAATTTATTTACAAACCTTCTAATTACATGAGATCCTATAAAGCCAGCACCACCTGTTATTAATAAACTTTTCATTTTATTTTATTTTACCAAAAACCAATTATTTAATAATTCTTTTCTATTATAAAGCATTTTTTTATTGGTGTCCCAATCAATAACCTTAAAGCCCGCATGTTCACAAATAGCCTGTCCGGCTGCCGTATCCCATTCCATCGTAGGCGCAAAACGTGGGTAGCAGTTTGCAGTACCTTCAGCCACCATGCAAAGTTTTAAAGAGCTTCCTTTAGATATTAAATTTACTTCTCCATGGATGTCTCTCATTTGTTGCACATATTCTTCTGTCTCTGGAGACATATGAGATCTACTCGCCACAATAGTAAACGTATTATCTTTTCTTTGTAATGGTAATTTAAGCCCATTTGAAATTAATTTTTCAAGATTATAATTTTTAAGATCGACAGCCACTTTAAAAGCCCCCATTTCTTTAGTAGAAAAATACAACTCACCTGTTACTGGAACAAAAATAACACCAATTAGAGTTTTTTGGTTTTCAATTAATGCAATGTTTACCGTGAACTCTCCATTGCGCTTTATAAATTCTTTGGTACCATCTATAGGATCTACAATCCAAAGTTGACTCCAAACCTTACGCTCTTCATAAGGTATTGCTTTTCCTTCTTCAGAAAGTACAGGGATATTGGTCTTTGTTAAAAAAGACATGATTACATTATGAGAGGAGGTATCTGCTTTTGTCAAAGGAGAGTTATCTCCTTTAATTTCGACATCAAACTCTCCAGAATGGTAAATTTCTAAGATGGCCTTGCCTGCTTCTAAAGCAGCGGTAATGGCTGTGTTTAACAACTGTTTCATCATTAAATAATCATCCCTGCTCCTATAGTTTCATTGGTTTGCTCATCAATGATAATCAGACTTCCGGTTTGACGATTTTTTTTATACGCATCGTAAAACAAAGGCTTAGAAGTACGTATGGAAATACGTCCAATGTCATTCATCTCAATTTTATCAATATTTTCGATGCGGTGCAACGTGTTGATGTCTACTTTGTACTTTAATTCTTTCACCATTGCCATACATTCATTGGTGGTGTGTTTTATAACTACCTTTGTTCGCGCTTGTAGCGGAGTACTGCTCATCCAAGTAACCAAAACTTCTAGATCTTGACCTACTTCAGGGACGTTATTTTCACGCACAATCATGTCTCCACGGCTGGTGTCTATTTCATCTTCTAAAGTCATCGTAACCGACATAGGAGCATAGCCTTCTGCAATGTGTTCACCATTCAATTCAATGGTTTTGATGGTCGATACAAATCCTGAAGGCAAAGTTTTTACTTTGTCACCAGGCTTAAAAATACCCCCGTCAATACGGCCTGCAAAGCCTCTAAAATCTTGGTTCTCTAGGGTATGTGGACGAATAACAGATTGAATTGGAAAACGACAATCTACATGATTATAATCACTAGAAATATGAACCGTTTCCAGATGGTAGATCATGGTACTTCCTTTGTACCAGTCCATATTTTCAGATGTATTGACCACATTATCTCCTGCAAGTGCTGAAATTGGAATAAATTGAATGTCGCTAATATCTAATTTAGTAGCAAAAGCTTTAAAGTCTGCAACAATTTTGTTGTACACATCTTCACTGTAATCCACCAAATCCATTTTATTAATACAAACAATCGCATGTGGAATGCGTAATAAAGAAGCTATAAAAGAGTGTCGGTGTGTTTGTTCAAGCATTCCCTTACGCGCATCAATTAGAATAATGGCTAGATTGGCAGTAGATGCCCCTGTAACCATATTCCTGGTATATTGGATATGCCCTGGTGTATCTGCCACAATAAACTTTCGTTTTGGTGTTGCAAAATAACGGTAGGCTACATCAATGGTAATCCCCTGTTCACGCTCAGATTTTAAACCGTCTGTCAATAATGATAAATCTACATAATCAAAGCCTTTGTTTTTACTAGATTCTTCAACGGCGTCTAACTGGTCTTGAAAAATAGATTTACTGTCGTATAACAATCTTCCAATCAGGGTACTTTTTCCATCATCTACACTCCCTGCAGTAGTAAATCGTAATAATTCTATATCTTGATATTTCATGTTTTTTATTTTTTAAAAGTAACCTTGTTTTTTTCGATCTTCCATGGCAGTTTCGGCCCGTTTATCATCTGCTCTACCACCACGTTCTGTGGTTCTCGTAGTAGCTATTTCCTCAATGATCTTCGTTAAATCATCTGCCTCTGATTTTACAGCACCTGTAATAGGCATATCTCCACAAGTTCTGTAGCGAATGGTCATATTCACTACTTCTTCGCCTGGTTTTAATTTGATAAATTCTGAATTTGCTAAAATGACACCATCACGAACTACGCAATCACGTTGGTGAGAAAAATAAAGTGAGGGTAAATCAATATTTTCTAATTTTATGTATTCCCACACATCCATTTCTGTCCAGTTGGAAATAGGAAACACTCGAAAGTGTTCTCCATAATTTTTACGCCCATTAAAAAGGTTCCATAATTCTGGACGCTGATTTTTGGGATCCCACTGTCCAAATTCATCACGGTGTGAGAAAAAACGCTCTTTGGCACGTGCTTTCTCTTCATCACGTCGTGCACCTCCCATAGCAGCATCCACTTTGTGTTCTTCTAGAGTATCTAACAAAGAGACAATCTGTAAGGCATTACGAGACGCATCTGCACCTGTTTCTTCTTTAGCGCGACCTTTGTCAATCGATTCTTGCACAGAACCAACGATTAATTGAACACCTAATTTTTCAACCAAAGCATCGCGAAAAGCAATGGTTTCAGGAAAATTATGCCCAGTATCCACATGAATTAAAGGGAATGGTATTTTTGCAGGATAAAAGGCTTTTTTTGCCAAATGAGTTAGCAAAATGGAATCCTTCCCTCCAGAAAATAACAGAACAGGATTCTCAAATTGAGCTGCTATTTCTCGAATCACAAAGATTGCCTCAGATTCTAACTCACGTAAATGATTGATTACATAATTATTCATGTGCTTGGTTTTAACTTTTTATTTATAAAATTGATAATGATCTCTAAACTTTCTTCAATGGATTGACCATCAGTGATTACCTCTAAATCTGGATTTACTGGAGCTTCATAAGGAGCAGAAATTCCTGTCATATTTTTAATTTCTCCAGATCGCGCTTTTTTGTAGAGGCCTTTTACGTCTCTTCTTTCACATTCCTCTAGCGAGGTGTTTACAAAAATTTCAATGAAATTATCTGTACTCACAATTTGTTGAACTTCTTGGCGGTCTTTGATATAAGGCGATACAAAAGCAGCTAAAGTAATTACACCAGCATCTAGCATCAAATTACTGATTTCGGCGATGCGTCGTATGTTCTCTGTTCGGTCTTCAGGAGCGAAACTTAAATCTTTGTTAATTCCTTTACGAATGTTATCGCCATCTAAGATGTAAGTTGATAACCCCTGTTGGTGCAAGGCAATCTCAACCAAATTGGCCAAGGTCGATTTCCCTGAACCAGACAAGCCTGTAAACCAAAGCAAGTAGGCTTTGTGTCCATGCAACTCCTCACGTTGGATTTTGGTCGTTTTATAATCGTACTTTATTACATTTACATTCATTTTTTTATTTATGTTGTCTTATTTTTTTAATTTTTTTTAAGCGTTTAGTTCTATTTAACTTAGTCAGTCCATAATTTATTTTATGCCATAATTTTTCATGACCAAAATATAAAATCATTTTTGAAATAGACTCAACTCCACTAATTTTTAGACCAGTAAAAGGATTACCAGTTAAAATCCATCCAAAGATTATAGTATCAATTGTGCCAATAAACCGCCATGAAAAAGTCTTTAAAATATGGCGTTTATAAGTATTAGGAAAGGATAAACTAAACCAATAACGCTCATGAATATAATACCAAATGAACTTAGTAAAAGTAGTAATACCGGAAAGATTTAAACCCTCTTGTATGTCACCAGTAATTAACCAAGCAAAAATAAAGGTATCAATGGTACCAATAAGTCTCCAGGAAATACTTTTCGCAATATGTCGTTTGCTTAGTTTCATTTTTAATTTTTTCTCGACTACCACCGGTAGTCAGTTTTTTTTATTTTTTGACAGCTCATTTAAACTGAAAATACTACTTTAAGTTACGGCTTCGCCCTCACTACTCACAGTAATGGTTTTTTTTACAAAAAAAATCAACTGATTAATTCAGTTGAAATGATACGATGGCTCCTAGTTTTTTTAACTGAGCCAAGCAATTTTTTCCTTTCACAGAGATCACGGTTGCTTCCTTTTCTAACAATGGAACTTTCACCGTTTCACCTACTGCCAACTCTTTTTTATTTGAGTAATAAACGTTCTCTAAATAATATTTCATTGCCAACACCTCTTCATTGGAAACCTCAGCTCGTTTTTGGTTCTCAAATAAATATCGAACCACACCTGCTACCTCAAATACCTTGTTTACCTCCTTTTCATAAATATTCACTAGCACCATAGAAGGCAATAAAGGCACTAGTATCTTTTTTTTTCTATCAGACCATTTTCTGATCTCCATTCTAGTGGGCGTGTAATTCTCTATCCCTAAAATTGACAGTCTTTGCGAGACTTTTATTTCAGTTCTAGGCTTGGTATAGATTACAAACCATTTCTTAGAATCTAGGGCTATCATTTATGATGGATTGTTTTTTATTTGTTTGATCATATCTAACAGGGGTTCTTTGGCTAATAAATACCCAATACTTACAACTACTCCCAAAAACAACCAAATAATGACAATGAGGCTACGTATTGGTGCAGATTTTTCTGTTGGAACTACCACTGGTTTTAAAAAAGAAAACACTGGGGTATCTTTGGCTACTTGCAATTTTACTTGCTCTAACTGGGTCACCACATTTTGAAAAACGGAAGTGGCTATTTGAAGTTCTGCCTCTAAACGAGTTTGTGCATTCGAAAAACTACTTCTAGAGATGTTTAAATTTCGATCTTTAAAATTAGCCAAATTGTCTTGCGCTTCAATTAACAGTTTGTTTTTGATGGTATATTGTTCTTCTAGATAAGCTAGCAATTCAGAACTAGACTTTGTTTTAATGGCGATGATTTGATTCTGTAAGATATTTTCTCCATTTTTCACCAGTTGTGCTGCTAATTGAGGAAGTTTGCTAGTAGCTGTTATTTCTAAATACCCGTCTTTGTCATTGATATTAATAGTTAACATTTCATCAATCTGTTTAAAATACCCAGATTCTTCCTCAGTGAGGGTATTTATCCCTCCTACAGATTGTAAAGAGGCTTCTTTGGGTTCAGATTTGAACCATCCAATAATTTTTGATGGCAAACCAATGGTATAGTCTTTAATAATTCCAAAAAAAGAAAATGAAGAAGCTTCTTGTTCAAAAAAGTCTCTAAGAGAAGTTACCTCTTCTAAATTCTTGAGAGGCGCCTCTAACAATTCTTTTTTAAAGGTGTAACTCTCCAAGATTTTACCGTACAACATGGGAGAAATCTCTTTAGCGCCCTCCATACTAGAACCAATGTTAATTCCTGCTAATGAGGCCAGTCCTTTTAATCCACTGGTACCCGCAGGTGAGCTTCCACTAGAGTTTGGGGTAAACATGGAAGAAGCTGTGTAGGTATTAGGAGTGAAAATAGCTGCTAGAACACCTATAACGGCTGCAATGACAGCTGATTTGATAACAAATTTTCTACCCGCCCAAACTTTAGAGACTAGGGCAATGATGTCTATTTGATCTTCTGCTTCTAAATGTGGTTGTTGAGAACTATTCATACCTATAAGTTTTTAGCTAAGATAAGGGTTGTAAAAGCTCCAGTTACAACTGAGAATATCCTAATAAAATCATCGAAAAATTTATTTACATTACTACCATCTTTAGTTTTTACTGGTTTTTCAGTGACTATTATTTGAGACCCTGGATATATGATTGGGTTTTTAAACAAGCCTATTTTTTCTGTTTTTCCATTAGCTTGTCTTACTTCCATGCTTTCAATCCGTTTTTTGGTTCCACCAGATTTTCTAATATAATATCTTGCTCTTTTACCTTCATTCCAAATAAAATTTGCGGGATTCAAAAGCGCTCCTGAGGTATTTATTGTCTCTAGAGTAGAACCGATTACTATGATATCATTATCTATAAGAATAGTTGCATTATAATCTAGTTTTTTATTTAAATCCAAATATAGCTTTGAACCACCTCTAATAATGTAAGAACTACTGAGGCTAGCATTAAGAGTCAAACCACCTGCTAAATCAATCATTTTCCCCAATGCTACTCTATCACTCTCTATAATAATTGATTGAGGATAGTTAACCTCTCCTTGAATAGAAACAACTGGTTGACCTAATGCTCTGATAGGTGAAGTAACAGTTATAATGTCTTTATTTTCTATAATAAAAGGGTTAGATGGTTTATCTTTATTCCCTAACATATAATCTATATCTACCTGATATTTTTTCAATTTAGAATAGGTTCCTTTCTCTATATCTCTATCCATGCGATTGATGTTCACAAATGTTTGATCTGCTCCATCTAAAAAACCTCCTGCTATTAGAATGGCATCTTCAACATAGGTTGTATTCCCTAAAGAAAACTCACCTGGATTAGTCACCTTTCCTGAAACTGTATATGTAGGTGTGATGTCTTGAGTTACAGACTTGGTGTATAACACCACCCTATCTTTTGGCATTAAATAGGTAGCTTTTAAATCTTCTAGCCTATCTAAGCTATATTGAGTTAAGTTGTACAAACCAGTCTTTTCATCAAATCTCTTTAAATCTAAACGACTTGTTAATACTTTTGATTGAAACTCTAATTCATCAAAAGTTACTGATTGAAAAATTAAGTCAAATAAAGAAAGATTTTCTCTAATAGTAACCGTTTTAGCTCTGACACCATATCCAGCTATTGATACTGTTTTCGACCCCTCTACCTCAGCTAAAGAATAAATTTTAACTTGATCATTTTCATCTAATAAAACTTTAATCTCTCCATTTAAAATACTTTGTAAATTGAAGGTTTTATAAGAAAGGATTCCGTTCTCATCTTCTTTATTAATATCTATTTTATCTAAATATGTATTTGGTTTTAGACCTTTTGCGCCATCTAAAATTAACGTTTTAAGATCTTTGTAAACATTCAAAGCGAATGTTCCTGGGGCATATACATTTCCTGAGATAGTAACATTGTTTTTTTGTTTGCTTAAAATGGTTTTCACATTTACAACATCACCGTCTGTTAAAATAAAGTTTTGTTTTTTATTATTTTTATAATCTGAAAAATTAATGGTTGTTAAAAAACGATCAAATACCAACTCTTGCTCGCGATCTTTAAATGGCTTTATTCGAGAAACATTCACATTATTTAGAGAAGCTCCAACGGGCAAACCTCCAGAATATTGAAATAAATCTTGTAAGGATTCATTTGGTCTTAATTCATAAATAGCCGATTTTTTAACAGTCCCGCTTAGGGTAACTGATGACAAACGAGGACCTACAAATAAAATGTCATTGTTAGCAAGTCTAATATCTTGATCTATATTTCCTTGGGTGATGTAATCGTATAAGTCAATCGTTTTAATGAGTTTGTTATTTCTGTACACTTTAACATCTCTTAATGTACCTGAGGTACTTATACCTCCCGAAGCATACAATGCATTTAACACAGTTGCCAATCCGTTAACCAAATGTGGGCCTGGAGTAGTTACATTACCCAAAACAGATACTTTTACGGGTCTAATTTGAGTTAGAGAAACATCTAAGAATGTACGATTGGGAGTTGATAATAAGCCACTGTAGTATTTTCCTAAAAATACTTTTAATCTATTTTTAACGGTAGCAAAAGAATTACCAGCAGCAAAAAAGACACCTAAATTTGGAAAAGATATATTACCATTAAGATCTATTTTAGAAACAAATTCAAGGTTATTATCTCCAAAAACT
>Ga0206125_10001658_pt1 | contig 25383 bp, 21 predicted proteins | sample Helgoland_Spring_4_FD_148598 | JGI IMG/M metagenome (GOLD analysis project Ga0206125, IMG submission 148598) | Pelagic subsurface seawater microbial communities from Kabeltonne, Helgoland, North Sea - Helgoland_Spring_Bloom_20160331_1 | ecosystem: Environmental > Aquatic > Marine > Epipelagic ... | reverse complement strand
TAAAGCTGTTCTGGATGTAATAGATCCGGAAATTCATAAGTTGTTATTATTTTGGAAATCTAGAGAGGATAAAATCACCGTCCATACGTCTGGTTCTACAGGTAATCCAAAAAAGATAAATATTTATAAAAATCAAATGATAGCTAGTGCAAAAAATACATTGGGCTATTTTGATATTAAGGATAATTCTACCCTTCTAAATTGTTTACCTATGAAATATATAGGTGGGAAAATGATGTTGATAAGAGCTATTTTATCCAAAAGTAGAATGGTATTATGTAAGCCATCTGTAAATCCAATTAATCAACTAGACACAGAGATAGATTTTATTGCACTTACTCCCTTACAATTAAACTATCTTTTAGAGAAGAAACATATTTTTAAGAAAATTAAACTGGCTATAATTGGAGGAGGATTGGTATCTGAAAACTTAATCTCTAAAATTCAAAACCTTACTACCAATTGCTTTCAAACATATGGCATGACAGAAACAATTTCTCATATTGCTTTAAGAAATCTTAAAAACTGTACAAATAAAACTCCTTATAAGTGTCTAAAAGATGTTAAAGTTGGAGCAAATAATAAAAATCAATTAATTATAAATTCTAAAGAATTAGATATTGAAAATTTAGTTACCAATGACAAAGTAAAGATTTTAAGTAATAAAGAGTTTCTGTTTTTAAATAGAACCGATACTATCATTAACTCTGGAGGACTAAAAATAAACCCAGAAGAGGTTGAAAATGAAATTTTAAAATCCTTAGGAGACAATAATTTCTTCATAGACAAAATTAAAAATGATAAATTTGGCGAAGAAATTATCTTAATTGCCTTAAAGAAGATAAAAATAAATTTATTAATAGAATCTATTAATTTAATAAAAGACAAAAAGATTCAACCTAAGAAGATTTATATCGTAGATAAATTTATATTTAATGATAATCAGAAAATTGACAAATTAAAGTCTAAAAATTACGCTTTCAAACTAAAAAAAATTCATACACTTACCATATAACATTAAAATAAATGCAAATTTATTTAAACATATTTTTAATATTATTCACCCATCTTTTTTCGCCATCAGAACACGAAACATATGTGTCAATTACCGAAATTATGGCCAAAGAAAATGAAGCATTAGAAATTAGTATAGAACTAATCGCCCATGATTTTGAATATGTTTATAAAAAAGAAATGAATAAATCCATAAAATCTATATTCAAAGAGAAAAAAGAATATTACAATTCTGATGAAATTAAAATCTATTTAGACAATCATTTTTCAATTTCTCAAAAGGACGCAAAAACTGAACTTAAAATTATAGGTAATGAAATAAAACTAGATGGTAGTTTACTTATTTACTTAGAGGGAAAATATAAAAAAAACATAAAATATATTCATGTAAATAATGATTTGTTAGTCAATTGGTTACCCAATCAGCAAAACATTGTAAATTTAGATGGCTTTATTAAATCAAGTTTCACATTCAATAAAAATAAAAAATCCTATGTCTTTCAATAAATATCTTTCGATTTTTATAATTGTTTTAACTCCTACTTTTTTATTTGCTCAAAATAAGAATTTGAACTACAATAAATTCAAACAACTAAAAGAGGAAGTTGCATCCCCTAATGTTTTTAGAACTGCGGCTGGAGCTCCTGGACATAAATACTACCAGAACGAGGCAGATTATGTTATGAGCATTACATTAAACGATCAACAACAAAAAATAACAGGAAGTGAAACAATAAAATACCATAACAATAGTCCAGATAAATTAGAATATTTATGGATTCAATTAGACCAAAATAAACGTGCTCAAAACTCTGATAGTTATAAAATCCAAACAGGAAATATTAAGTCTATTAGTTCAAGAAGTATTCTCAATATGGACCCTGAATTTGAAGGTGGATTTAATATTATGAAAGTATTAAATAAAGATGGTAAACCTCTATCCTACACCATTCACCAAACCATGATGAGAATAAATTTAGAAAAACCTCTAAAATCTAAAGAGAGTTTTGAATTTAGTATTGATTGGTGGTACAACATTAATGACCGATTGGAAATAGGTGGAAGATCTGGATATGAATATTTTGAAAAAGATGGAAATTATCTATATACTATTGCTCAATTTTTTCCTAGAATGTGTGTTTATAACGATACCGAAGGATGGCAAAATAAGCAGTTTTTAGGAAGCGGTGAATTCACACTTCCATTTGGGGATTATGATGTGAAAATAACTGTTCCTTCGGACCATGTAGTAGCTGCAACAGGAGAATTAGTGAATGCAAATGAAATATTAACACCTGCACAATTAGAAAGACTGGAAAAGGCTAGAAAAAGTGAAAAAGAACCAGTTTTTATTGTTACTGAAAAAGAAGCCATTAAAAATGAAAAAAGCGTAGTTAAAGCTATGAAAGTATGGCACTTTAAAGCAGAAAATGTCAGAGATTTTGGATTGGCTTCTTCCAGAAAATTTATTTGGGATGCAATGGTTGTTAAACAAGCTTCCAAAGATGTTTTGGCCATGTCTTTTTATCCTAAAGAAGGAAATCCCTTGTGGGAACAATACAGTACTAAAGTAGTTGCACATACACTAAAATGTTATTCAAAATATACTTTTGACTACCCATATCCAGTTGCAATTTCTGTTCATACCAAATGGATTGGTATGGAGTATCCTATGATTTGTTTTAACGGCGGAAGACCAGAAGAAGATGGAACTTACTCTGCAAGAACAAAATACGGAATGATTGGAGTTATTATTCATGAAGTTGGACATAATTATTTTCCTATGATAATTAACTCCGATGAAAGACAGTGGACTTGGATGGATGAAGGCTTAAATACATTCTTACAATATTTAACCGAACAAGAATTTGAAAAAGGATATCCTTCTAGAAGAGGACCTGCTTATAAAATTGTTAATTACATGAAAGGCGATAAAGATAGAATTTCCCCAATTATGACCAATAGTGAATCTATTCATCAATTTGGAAATAATGCCTATGGTAAACCTGCAACAGCAATGAATATATTAAGAGAAACTATCATGGGTAGAGAACTATTTGATTATGCATTTAAGATGTATTCCAATAGATGGATGTTTAAACATCCTAATCCTGAAGATTTATTTCGCACCATGGAAGATGCGAGTTCTGTAGACTTAGATTGGTACTGGAGAGGTTGGTTTTATTCGACAGACCATGTAGATATTGGATTAGAAAAAGTAAAGTATTACAGAATAAACGACCAAAATCCAGTAACTAATAAAAAAGAAAGCAAAATGAATTTTGTGGAAGTTTATAATAAGGATATATCCAATCAAAGAAATAAAGATATTGTTACTTACAGAGAAATAGACAAAGGATTAGAGGATTTTTATACGAGCTATGACAGGTACAAAGCAACAGAAAAAGAAATTAAGAAATATGAAAAATTCAATAAGAATCTAAACGAAGACGAAAAAGAAATATTGAAGAAAAATCAACATTTTTACGAAATTAAATTTTCAAATATAGGAGGTCTTGTTATGCCAATTATATTGAACTTCTCATTTAAAGACAATTCAAATGAGGTTATAAAAATTCCAGCAGAAATTTGGAAAAAGAATGATTTAGAAATCTCTAAAGTATTTGCTTTTGATAATGAAGTAACTCAGATTGAGTTAGATCCATTTATGGAAACTGCAGATACTGACAGATCTAATAATTTTTGGCCTCAGCAATTAGAAGCATCTAAGTTTGAGCTTTACAAGTACAAAAACAGACGCGATAGACCTTCAAGCAATCCAATGAAAAAGAAAAAATAATCTTAAAAAAAGAGCTAGATCAATAGAATCTAACTCTTTTAAATTTTTAAGTATGTAATTAAAACTTCAATTTTAACCCTACAAAGAAGTTAATTCCTGCTTGGTTGTAAGCGCCAATCATATTATAATTCCTATCAGAATTCTCCTCATTTATTGAAGGATCACCTGTCGCCCATGGGCCCCCTTGTAATCTATAGATCCATGCATTAGAAATATAATTTTGGTTCAATAAGTTTCTTACCCAAGAGCTTATTATAACTTCTTTAAAAAGTTTTGTTTTAACTGTGTAGCTTGCTCTAAAATCATGTACAAAGTAATCTTCTAGCTTGCCATATTCACTTGAAGTATTATCTAAGTATTGTTCGCCAACATACTTACTAACTAAAGCTAAATCTAACTTTCCTTTTTCAAGGGAACTAAACGGAGTAAAAATAAGTTGACCACCTCCAATAATTGATGGAGAAAAAGCAATTTCTGTGTTTTCATGAACTACATTTGCTTGCCCTTCATACTTCCAACCCCATTCAGGATAACCCTCTCCATATGAGTCTATTCCTGATGGAAAATCAACAAGAAATGCACTTTCATCATAATAATATTGATCAATAGCTTCAGTAAATTCTATAATTTTATTTTGACTTAATGTAGTATTAAATCTCAAATTGAATTTATGATTTAGCTTGACAGCAGCTGTTAATTCTAAACCTCTTCTAAAGCTATTGGGCACATTTATTCTAATTGGTGAACCCACATCATTTACATCTCCTGTAAGTATTAGCTGATTCTTGTACTGCATATTGTATAAATTGGCTATTAAACTTACTTTACTTGAAATGTATCTATACCCAAATTCTATATCCAACATATTTTCATGAGTTGGTGTATTAACAGACTCTGTAATATCCGTTCTATTTGGTTCTTTATTACCAACTCCAGCAAAACCATATAAACTTGAATTTTTATTTACAACATAGTTAAAACCAACCTTTGGATTGAAAAAATCCATATTGATAGTGTCATCAACAGAAACATTTCCCTCTTCAAGACCAGAAAGTTTATAATCTATAAATCTGTATTGTAAATCTAAATAAGCACTTAGGTTAGGTTTTAAATTGTAATTTAATTTTCCATAAAAGTTAACATCAGTTTTAACTGCGTCATTATCATAATATCTATGTCTGATTTGTCCGTTACTGGCATTCTCTGCCCATATTACTTCACCATAGTGACCACCTAAATACTGATTGGCACCTCCACCTAGAATCAACTGAAATTTATCTGCATTATATTCAGCAGAGTATACAATTCCGTAAAAATGATTATCTAACCATTTTCTGTTAATTATATCTGAACTAGATATTTCAAGTGTGTCCTGATCAGTTATATACATAGTACTATCAATTTGATTTGGACCTACTGTATCAATATGGAAAACTGTATCAGATGGAAAAGTACTAATAATATTATTTAAATTATAATCTGAAAGCGCCTCGCCATCTTTGAAACTTTCATAATATCCAAAACCTCTAGTATAATGTAAAGAAGCATTTAATTTTATTCTTTTAGAAGGTTTATTTGTTAAGTGTAATTGATAATGAGTTTGTGTATAGTTGTCAATCTGATTGTCATAAGTGTAAGGATTATAAGTTTGGTTAGTATCCAAAACTCTTAATGGCGTTCCTCCCCATGACTGATAGGTCTTTTCATTCCCTGAAAATACCAATGCCTGAATGGATGTTTTTTCACCAAGATAACTACCAGAAAAATAATAAGAATTTAGATCTGATGAAGCTCTATCAATAAAACCATCTGAAGCTATTTTAGATAATCTTCCTTCAAAATTCCATTTACCATCAATCAATCCAGTCCCTACCTTGATGGTGTTTTTAAGTGTATTAAATGAACCATAACTGGTGGAAATTTCACCATAAGATTTGTTAGAATTAATTGTACTTAACGTACTTAAATTGATGCTTGCGCCAAAAGCAGAAGCTCCAGTAGTAGATGCTCCTACTCCTCTCTGAATTTGAATATCGTCAGTTGAAGATGAAAGATCAGGCATATTTACCCAATAAACACCCTGACCCTCAGAATCGTTAAAAGGAATTCCGTTTATAGTCACATTAACTCTTGTTGCATCACTTCCTCTAACTCGAATCCCAGTGTACCCAACACCAGCACCTGCGTCTGATGTTGTTACAATAGAAGTAGCTTGATCTAGTAGTATAGGTAAATCCACTCCATGGTTATTTACTTCAATTTCTTCTTTAGAAATATTCTCATGTGCAACAGGACTTTTTTTACCTACTCTAGTAGTAGTGACTTCAAATTCATCTAGTGTTGTCTTACTAGAATCTGTTTGAGATTGGGCATTAAAAAAACCAAAAACGCCAATGGTAAGTAGTAAATAATTGTATTTCATTTTTTTTAGGTTAAATGTGTCTTACTGGGGGTAAGAAAACACAAGGTTTAAACATTTAACATCCTTTCGCCAGCATTATCTGGATCAAGTTACATTCTGCTATTTAACAGAAAATGGGTATAATCTCAGCCTTTTACAGCACCCCCTATTGAGTTTTTCAAAAGTATAAATTAATTTTAGAATTCTAGATTTTGTAATATTTTTTTTGCTTGATTTAATCTTTTGGATAGGTTTCCTTCAATAATTTCAAAACTAATACCCATTTCTTTTACTTTATCTAAGTGGATATTGTAAAGTTCTATTCTATCATTTGGATTTTCTCTTTGTGGATCAAATTCCCAAGGAATATTTGGACTACAAATTAAATACAAATCAGGTGGATTTATTTTAAGGTTTTCCATAATAAATGGATGACACTTTTTGTATTTGAATTCACACCAAATTTGTAGCGTTAGTAAGTCTGTATCTGAAATTACAGATAATTTATTTTGACTAGCTGATTTAAGTTCATTAACATAGTAATTTGCTATTTGTAATATATCGTTGTAATGGTACGGTCTTTTAATTTTTTCCAGATAAGTTCTAGAATATTCTGGAATAAAATTAAACCCTGACAAGGTTTTTAATTGTTCAAACAAAGTGGTTTTACCAGAGGACTCCGGCCCAGTAATTACTATTTTTCTTGATTCTTTAATGCCTTTTTTTTCCATTCAAAATATCCCATAAATGCAATAATTATAAATATAGAAAATTGAGCTACACTTAAATAATATTCTTTGAAAACAAAAAGCGGTATACAAAATATATCACCAATAATCCAGAGAACCCAGTTCTCTATTCTTTTCCAAGCCATAAGCCACATAGCGATAAAGTTAAGGGCAGTAATAAAAGACTCAATTAAAACAAACTTCCAATCAAAATTTAGGATTTCTATATTTGAAAGACACCAGTATATTAACAGTGTTAATAATGCGGCTACTATTATGTAAAGTATATTTTCTTTAATAGAACTGAATTTTATTTGGACCTTATTTAAGTCAGAATTATCTTTTCTGGACCAATTGTACCAGCCATAAATATTCATCACTAAAAAAAATAAATTAATTACAGCTTGGCCATATATTTCACCAATCCAACATAAGTAAATCCATAGTGAAACGCTTAATGTTCCCACTGGGTACAATAAAATATTTTCTTTTTTTGCTAACCAAACACTAATTATACCAGAAAAAACAGCAATTATTTCAATTATAAAATCCACTATTACATAATTTGAAACGAATATATGAACATTATAAAAATTTAATATTTAAATTGTTTAAACCTTTATTTGAAATGTTAAACATTTTGTTTAAGTTTGAGGACTAAACAATAAACAAAATGGAAAAATTTGCAGTTATACGTAAGGAACATTTCAATGCTGCCCATAGGTTGCACAACCCAAATTGGTCAGATGAAAAGAATATTTCTTTTTACGGAAAGTGCAACAATCCAAATTACCACGGTCACAATTATGACTTAGAAGTGACTGTAATTGGTGAGGTAGATCAAGAAAGCGGATATTTAATAGATATGAAGACCCTGTCTGATTTGATAAAAGCGGAAATTCTTGATAAATTTGACCATAAAAATTTAAATCTTGATGTAGAGGATTTTAAAGATTTAAATCCCACTGCAGAAAATATAATCAAAGTTATTTATAATAAACTTAGAAAAAAGTTGGAAGATAAATTCGAACTTAAAATTAAACTTTATGAAACTGAAAGAAACATTGTTGTATACCCAGCCTGAAACCTCGTCAGAAAATAATTTTGATGAAGTTGGAGATGATCATGTGAGTAATTCTATTGAGACTCCAATTAGAAAAGATGCCTTTGACATCTCTAATGAAAAGAAAAAAGAAATTATCTCGGAACATTTTAAAGTTATTATGGAGACTCTTGGTCTTGACTTAACAGATGATTCTTTGAAAGGAACTCCTCACCGAGTTGCAAAAATGTATGTAGAAGAAATATTTTCTGGTTTAGATCCAGTCAATAAACCTAAAGCAGCCTTGTTTGAAAACAAATACCAGTACAATGAGATGTTGGTAGAGAAAAATATCACTTTTTATTCCAATTGCGAGCATCATTTTGTACCCATATTTGGAAAAGCACATGTAGCTTACATGTCTTCGGGAAAAGTTATTGGACTTTCTAAAATTAATAGAATAGTAGATTATTTTGCTAGAAGACCTCAAGTACAAGAAAGATTAACCAATCAGATTGGGAACGATTTAAAAGAAATTTTAGGAACTGAAGATGTTGCAGTAATAATCGATGCTAAGCATTTATGTGTTTCTTCAAGGGGCATAAAAGACGAAACTTCTTCTACTACTACTTCTTTTTATTCTGGAAAATTCAAAAATGATAATACTAAAAAAGAATTACTCCATTATTTAAATTCATGATAAAATTTAGTAGCCATTCTGGGATTAACACACTAAAAGTTAGCCAGGAATTAGATATTACTTTGGATGAAGCCTGGGACTTTTTTTCAAACCCTAAAAACCTAAGTGAAATAACTCCGTCTGACATGGGATTTAATATTACTTCAGAAATACCCAACCAAATGTATATAGGACAAATAGTCTCTTATAAAGTTGCCCCTATTTTAGGGATAAATCTTAATTGGGTTACTGAAATTACCCATATCAACAACAAAATGTTTTTTGTAGATGAACAAAGGTTTGGCCCATATAAAATGTGGCATCACGAACATCTTTTTTTACAAAAAGGAGACAAAGTAGAAATGACAGATAAGGTATCTTTTAAAGTACCTTTTGGATTTTTAGGTAGAATAATGACTCCTATAATTGTTATTCCACAACTAAAGAAAATTTTTAATTACAGATATAAATTATTAGAACAAAAATTTAACAATGGGTAAAATTTTAATAGTCGGAGGAACCAAAGGAATTGGTGGAGAAATTGCACAATTATTAGAAAATAAGGAATGTGTACTTTTTAGTAGAGAAGCATACAGCGTAACTTCAAATTACCATGTTCATTATCAATTAGATGTAGCGGATGGTAACTTTCCAGACATTGAAGATATATCTTCTATAGTTTACTGCCCTGGCACTATCAATTTAAAACCTTTTAGATCTTTAAAAGTAGAAGACTTTCAAAACGATTTTGATGTCAACTTTTTAGGTGCAGTTAAGGTCATTCAATACTATCAGAGAGCCTTGTCAAAAGCTGAAAATGCGTCTATAATTTTGTTTAGTACAGTTGCTGTAAATCAAGGTATGAATTTTCATGCATCGATAGCATCTGCTAAAGGAGCAGTTGAAGGACTAACCAAATCGCTTGCAGCAGAATTTGCGGGAAAAATAAGAGTTAATTGTATTGCTCCTTCGCTTACAGATACTCCATTAGCACAAGGAATTTTAAGAAATGAAGACGCCATTAAAAGATCTAATGAAAGACATCCTAGTAAAAGAATAAATACTGCTTCTGATGTAGCTAAAACTGCAGAATTTTTACTACAGAATAACAATATAACTGGTCAAATAATTCATGTTGACGGGGGAATGTCTACTTTAAAAGTATAAAAATGACAATTTTTTGGTTTAGAAGAGATTTAAGATTGTTGGATAATACTGGTCTTAATTTAGCACTTTTAAAATCTAAGGATGTACAGCCCATATTTATTTTTGACAAAGATATCATTGACGAATTGCCAAATGATGACCCAAGAGTTAATTTCCTTTACGACGAATTACAAAAAATAAATAAAAAGCTAGTTTCCTACAATAGTTCTTTAAAAGTATACCACGGAAATCCGCTAGATGTTTTCAAACAGCTATCTAAAAAAAATCCTGAATTAAAAGTATATGCTAATAGAGATTACGAACCATATGCCATAGCTAGAGATGAAGAAATAAATAAACTTCTGTTAGAGAATGGATCGGAACTTATTTCTACAAAAGACCAGGTAATATTTGAAAAAAATGAGGTGGTAAAAAACGATGGTCTGCCCTACACTGTTTTCACCCCATTTAAAAATAAATGGTTGGCAAAATTTAAGGAGGAAGGATTTCATTTAGAATTAAAATTAAACTCTGAAAACTTTAATAAATCTAACCACGACTTTCCAAGTATGGAGGAATTAGGTTTTAAAAGATCTTCTATAAAAGTACCTTCTTTTAGTTTGGATAGAGTACATAATTATGAGGAAACAAGAAATTTCCCATCTTTAGACAGCACCTCTAAAATTGGCCCTCATTTAAGATTTGGAACAGTGAGTATAAGAGAAATTGTAAGTAAGGTGAAAGACCTTAACGATACTTATTTGAGTGAGCTTGTTTGGAGAGAGTTTTTTATGCAAATATTATGGCATTTTCCAAAAGTAGTTCATGAAAATTTCAGACCTAAATACAATTTTATAAAGTGGAGAAACAACGAAGAAGAGTTTGAAAAATGGTGCAAAGGAGAAACTGGATATCCTCTTGTAGATGCTGGAATGAGAGAACTAAACCAAACTGGTTTTATGCACAATAGAGTAAGAATGGTTACTGCTGGTTTTTTATGCAAGCATCTATTAATAGATTGGCGATGGGGAGAAGCCTATTTTGCTAAAAAACTCTTGGACTATGAACTTTCTTCCAATAATGGCAATTGGCAGTGGAGTGCTGGTACAGGATGTGATGCTGCTCCGTATTTTAGAGTATTTAATCCAAGTGAACAGATTAAAAAATTTGACAAACAAAATACCTATATCAATAAGTGGGTAGATGATTTGAATGAATTTTCTTATCCAAGTCCTGTGGTAGAACATGCATTTGCGAGAAATAGAGCAATAGCGAGTTACAAAGAGGGATTAGAAGTTTTTTCTGGAAAAGCTTTATAGCAAACCTTCAAAATTTTAGTTTCTTAAATTTATTGAGTATTCTTAAAAGAAGAAAATCGTAGATTAGATTATTAATTGTATTTATGAAACTTTCTTTTGCCGAAAAAAAAATACCCACCAACGAGTTGGTACGATATTCAATTCTTTTTTACTGGTCTATATTTTGGCTGTTTAATATTGTAGATAAAATAATTGGCGGGAGCTTATTCCTTTGGGTTGGTAGAGACAGATTTGCTCAATTTCAGAAGTTTTTTGCCTCTGCGGGATTGGAATCACCTGCTATAGCCAATTTTGCTTTGATTGTTGCTGCAGCATTAGAAGTTTTTGCTTTTGTTTTCTTTACTGGTGCTCTAATATATTACTTGAAGAAAAAAAATGAAACTTCTAGAGCTTGGTTTTTTATAGGAATAGTTTTAACGCTTATCACCTTCACTATTTTCTCTATAGGAGATCATATTTTTGGAGATAGATTTGAATTATTAGAACATACTTTGTTTTGGTTTTTGACATTATTCTCCTGGGTGGCTTTTATAAGATTAGAGAGCAGCTCAGAAACAGAAAAAATGGTAATTAACAAGAAACAGCTTATTCTAGTTTCGGTAATTTCTTTGATGTTGGTTTCTACCACTTGCTTTTCTATATTTAGTTATAATTATAATTTTTTTAGCAGAAGAACAGATGCTTTAACTGCTGAACAGGTTGGTGAAAACATATATAAAGTTTCTTTTCCTTTTCTTGGAGGAAGTGTAGTTTTTGAAAAAACTATTGACCAGTTTAAATCTGAGAATCCAACCAAAAAAATAAATCATATTTATACAGTTCCAAAGCCGCTTAGATTGAAAAAAGCAGATGGTCTTATTTTTTATATAATGACGGAGGATAAATTATGAAAGAAAAAAACATATTAAGATTTTCAATACTGTTTTATTGGACTTTTTTCTGGGGATTAAGTGTTTTAGATAAAATTATTCCTGATGTACATCATTTATGGGTAGGAAAAGATTTCTTTGCATTATTTATTAAGTTTTTTGGATCTCTAGGACTGAAAGACCCAATTTTTGCTACGCTTGCATTGGCTTTTATTTCTTCATTGGAAGGATTGAACTTTGTATTTTATTTATTGGCGAGTATTAATTTTTTAAAGGGAAAAGAATCTCTTTCTCAGAAATGGTTTTTTAGAGCTATTTTCACATCCATTACCTTGTTTAGTTTGTTTTCTATTGGAGACCAAGTATTTGGCGATCGTTTTCAACTATTAGAGCATGGATTGTTCTGGCTAATATTAATAGCATCTTGGGTATTATTTAAATACATTTCTAGTTCTGATGGTAAGTTGTTAGAATTCAAAGTAGATAAAGAGGTGAAAATTGCAATAGCAATTGGTGTTTTTATTACTGCAGGTGCCTCCATTTCTATTATAGACTTTTCTAGTAAGACTTTTACCAATGTAAGTGCACCAGTTGAAGGAATTGAAGTCATTGAAGATGTATTCAAATTTGACTTCCCATTTTTAGCCGATAAATTGGTATGGGAAACCACCATCAATACTTTTAAAGAAAACCATCCAGAACTTAAAGTCAACTATATCTATACTGGACCGTCAGAGCTTAATTCCAAGAAAAAAACACATATGTTACTATATGTTTTTACAGAGAAAAAAAATTAGTCCATATTTTTTATTTTATTAAGCAAGTTTTTTTAAGCTATTTAATTATGAAACAATCTGTGGATTAAACCATTATTAGCAAAGCTGGCATCCACTTATCAATAAGAACTACAATTTTTTATCTAATTTAAATATAAGAGAAGATTACATGAGTTTGATATTTAAAATAATCACAAACTGTAGAAAGTTTCATTTGCAAGGTGTATTTAGTTAATAACGAAAGATTACAACAATGGGTTATCTATTTACTAGTAATTTTCTAGTCAAAAAAAATGACCTTCTAAATGAAGGCCATTTTATAAGTTTTTAAAGCTCAATTATTTTTTATGGAATCGTAATTATTAATTGACCTGATCCAGTTTGAGCACCTTGTGTATGAACCACAGAAGTACATAATGTTGGATGCGTGTAGCTACTACCGCCACCACCACCGGCGTCAGCACCACCACCACCGGCATAATAGCCACCTCCACCACCACCGGAATCAACTCTACCTGTTCCACCTTGGCCCAAAGCTCCATTAGAAGAAGGTACAATTGAATAGGTCGGAGTGCCATTACCATACCAAGCATATCCTCCTGCTCCACCTGAAGATTGAGAACCACCTGCACCATATCTCGGCCCTCCGGAATTTGTACCTCCGCCACCGTTTTGCCCAACAAGTCCGCCTCCATCTCCTCCGTCTTTGTTGCTTCCATTACCTTTTGCACCACCACCACCAGAAACAATTACTCTATCAGACAATGCAGTACCGCCAATTCTAATGTCGGTAGCACCACCGCCTCCCCAGCCCATACCAGAGCTGTTATAACTCGGTCCATTTCCACCACCATTCCATCCACCTGGAATGGTCGGGTATGAGCTTGGTCCACCACCGGATGGAAATCCTCCATCGTAGTAGTGAGCACCACCGACATAAATATTTAGTACATCTCCTGGTGTTACTGTTAAATCAGTCTGAACTCTTCCCCCTTTTCCTATTGGACCATTGCCACCACGAGCTGCACTAATCGTAGTTCCAGATGCACCATAAGCATCAACAGATATACTTGTTACACCTGCTGGAACTGTAAAAGTTTGCGCAGAACCAGTGTAATTAAATTGTGATTTATATACAGCAACTGTTCTTGTTGCTGTACTAGTATTTCCAGTTGCATCTATTGCAGAGTAAGTTATGGTATAGGTACCTACCGAATTGACATTTACTGAACCGCTAGTAGTAAGTGTACCTTCATTTGTAGTAGCACCCGGGTCTGTAAATGAACCACCAACTACAACATTCATATTAGTACTACCATTTATTGTAATAGTGGGACCTGTTATATCTGGGCTAGATACCCAAGTAGGAACACCACTAATCAATTGCAAAACAGCTCCGTTACTCCCTACAGGAATACTTGTCCAAGCAGAACCATTCCAGTATAGCATGTCTCCACTATTACTTCCATCTGCCATAGAACCTGCAGCTCCGGCTGGACCTGTTGCTCCGGCTGGACCTGTTGCTCCGGCTGGACCTGCAGCTCCGGCTGGACCTGTTGCTCCGGCTGGACCTGTTGCTCCGGCTGGACCTGCTGCTCCTGCTGGACCTGCTGGACCTGCAGGTCCAGAACTAATAGCTTGAGTTGATAAATCACCATCTGCATCAGCTACTACCATTCTGGTTCCAGTTCCAGAAAGCCCTGTTATACGTGTTGTTCCATCTACTTCAAGAGTTGCAGCTGGTGGAGTATTTGTCCCGATGCCAACTTTGCCAACAATAGTAGTTTCCCTATTGCTTGCACTTGGTGTTCCCGAGCCTGTTGCTTTAATCGTTAAAACATTTTCATTGTTGGCTGCTGTTGGAACTGTTGCAGATGATAAATTTTGCGATACACCGATTGCAAACTCATAAGAACCGGCAAAAGCACGAAATCCTAATGCCATTCCATATCCCTCTGCTTTGGTTCGATAACCTATTGAAGTAGCATATCCCGTTCCGGTGTTAGTTTGATATCCTATTGCTGTAGCATAATTTGAAAATGCTGTGCTTTGATATCCTAGAGCAGTAGAATAAGTGTTTCCCGAGCAGCCAGCTCCTATTATCCCTTGTGAGAATTTGACAGTCCCATTTACATCTAGCGTAGCTGTAGGCGAAGTAGTTCCAATACCAACGTTTCCTGATGATCTATATAAATTAGCTCCTGATTCTGTCCAAAAATTTGTTGCATCAGACCCATCTGCTCCTGCTGGTCCGACTGCTCCGGCTGGACCTGCTGGACCTGTTGCACCGTCATTTCCATTTGCTCCGGCTGGACCTGTTGCTCCGGCTGGACCTGCTGGACCTGTTGCACCGTCATTTCCATTTGCTCCGGCTGGACCTGTTGCTCCGGCTGGACCTACTGCACCATCATTTCCATTTGCTCCGGCTGGTCCTTGTGGACCTTGTGGACCTGCTGGGCCTGTTGCACCGTCTGCACCTACTGGACCTGTTGCACCGTCATTTCCATTTGCTCCGGCTGGACCTTGTGGACCCGTTGCACCATCGGCTCCGTTAGTTCCGTCTGCTCCGGCTGGACCTACTGCACCATCATTTCCATTTGCTCCGGCTGGACCTTGTGGACCTGTTGCTCCGTCTGCACCATTAGTTCCGTCTGCTCCGGCTGGACCTTGTGGACCCGTTGCACCATCTGCTCCGTTAGTTCCGTCTGCTCCGGCTGGTCCTTGTGGACCTGTTGCTCCATCTGCTCCGTTAGTTCCGGCTGCTCCGGCTGGACCTACTGCACCATCATTTCCATTTGCTCCGGCTGGACCTTGTGGACCTGTTGCTCCATCATTTCCATTTGCTCCGGCTGGGCCTTGTGGACCTGTTGCTCCATCTGCTCCGTTAGTTCCATCTGCTCCGGCTGGTCCTTGTGGACCTGTTGCTCCATCTGCTCCGTTAGTTCCATCTGCTCCGGCTGGGCCTTGTGGACCTGTTGCTCCATCATTTCCATTTGCTCCGGCTGGGCCTTGTGGACCTGTTGCTCCATCTGCACCGTTAGTTCCGTCTGCTCCGGTTGGACCTTGTGGACCCGTTGCACCATCTGCTCCGTTAGTTCCGTCTGCTCCGGCTGGACCTTGTGGACCTGTTGCTCCATCTGCTCCGTTAGTTCCATCTGCTCCGGCTGGTCCTTGTGGACCTGTTGCTCCGTCTGCACCGTTAGTTCCGTCTGCTCCGGCTGGACCTTGTGGTCCTTGTGGACCTGTTGGTCCGGCTGGACCTACTGCACCATCATTTCCATTTGCTCCGGCTGGTCCTTGTGGACCTGTTGCTCCATCTGCTCCGTTAGTTCCGTCTGTTCCGTCTGCTCCGGCTGGACCTACTGCACCATCATTTCCATTTGCTCCGGCTGGTCCTTGTGGACCTGTTGCTCCATCTGCTCCGTTAGTTCCGTCTGCTCCGGCTGGTCCTTGTGGACCCGTTACACCATCTGCTCCGTTAGTTCCGTCTGCTCCATCAACACCATCGTTTCCATTTAAAGAAGCCAACCATTGAGACTCTAATCCAATTGTACTATCTGCAGCTAAAGCCAATTCATACGCTGACAAACCATTGGTTCCATCTGCACCATCATTTCCATTTGCTCCGGCTGGTCCTTGTGGACCTGTTGCTCCATCTGCACCGTTAGTTCCGTCTGCTCCGGCTGGTCCTTGTGGACCCGTTGCACCATCTGCACCATTAGTTCCATCTGCTCCGTTAGTTCCGTCTACTCCATCAACACCATCGTTTCCATTTAAAGAAGCCAACCATTGAGACTCTAATCCAATTGTACTATCTGCAGCTAAAGCCAATTCATACGCTGACAAACCATTGGTTCCATCTGCTCCGTTAGTTCCGTCTACTCCATCAACACCATCGTTTCCATTTAAAGAAGCCAACCATTGAGACTCTAATCCAATTGTACTATCTGCAGCTAAAGCCAATTCATACGCTGACAAACCATTGGTTCCATCTGCTCCGTTAGTTCCATCTGCTCCGGCTGGACCTTGTGGACCCGTTGCACCATCTGCACCATTAGTTCCATCTGCTCCGTTAGTTCCGTCTACTCCATCAACACCATCGTTTCCATTTAAAGAAGCCAACCATTGAGACTCTAATCCAATTGTACTATCTGCAGCTAAAGCCAATTCATACGCTGACAAACCATTGGTTCCATCTGCACCAGCTGGTCCAATCGGACCTATGGCTCCCGTATCCCCTTGAGGGCCTTGAGGACCACCAGCTGGACCTTGAGGGCCAATAGGTCCTATTAATCCCGTATCTCCCTTTAAAGAAGCCAACCATTGAGACTCTAATCCAATTGTACTATCTGCAGCTAAAGCCAATTCATACGCTGACAAACCATTGGTTCCATCTGCTCCAGCTGGACCAATTGGACCTGTATCTCCTTGCAAAGAAGCTAACCATTGTGATTCTAATCCAATTGAACTATCTGCAGCAAAGGCTAAATCATACGCTGACAAACCATTGGTTCCATTTATACCAGCTGGTCCAATCGGACCTATGGCCCCTGTATCACCTTGAGGACCTTGAGGACCTGCACCATTTCCAGAACTCTTTGCGTAAAGCGCATAAGGAACACTCATCAGTTGACTTGTACCCATAACAGAATAATTGCTACCACCAGCTGCATCTATAGCTGTCTCTATAAAATAAGTTCCATTGGACCAATCTATGGTTGTAAAATCGTCTGTTGTAGTTCCTGTCCCTATCTCTAAATTTACCAAACCATATGAATTGGTTGTTGGTGAGAAAGTTTCCGAATAAACAGCTGTTCCTCCAACAGAACCTTGCTCTATTGTTAATCTTACACCTACTGCCTGATTGCTAATAACAGCATTTGAAGCATCTCTTAAAACTGCTTGGTATTTAAAACCTTCTGGAGCTTGACTAAAAGAACTAAGTACTATAAAAGCACTCATAAATATGGATAGTAATATCTTTTTCATAAATTTTGTTTTATCGAGTTTTAATAATATTGAATGTCTTTAATTTGTTTTCAGATCTGTTTAGAATTAATGAGTATGAACCAGTTTGAAATTTGGATACGTCTAAAGATGTTTTCTCTGAATATAAAGTTCCATTTAAAACAAGCTTACCCATCTCATCAAAAAGACTGTAGTTTACATTTTCGAAGGAAATAGATTGAATATTTAAAAAATCATCTGTTGGATTGGGGAAAATAATAGCTTCATAGTTAGTGAAATGATTTTCTATACTTACAAAACTCCAATTGGTTTGGTGAAATCCTTGAGTTAGGGTTTTTTCCCCATTGCTTACAGTGGATGTAACTACCTCACCAATAGTAAAATCTAAACCTCCAGTTGAATAAGAATAAGAATCTCCCTGAGAAGATATAACTTCCTGAGTAAAACCTGTCAAAAAACAAAAGAAAATTATCGAAAATAAAAATGCTTTTTTCATCATAATTTGAAATCTTTAGATTGGAAAATGAAATTTATTAATAAAAGATTATTACTAATAATTAAATTTTTTAGTATGAATTCCTTCTAATAAATTTATAAATTTATAATTAGAATAATATTAAAATAATAATTTTTGAATATTATAATTATTAATATGCAATATACATTAAAAATATCATATATAACAATAAGAGTTATTTATTTTGCTTTGATTTACTTAAATTAAAAAATAGAAATTTAAGAGCAGATTTCTTGTCAACAACTTATTTTAATTTTCTAGTTTGTAAATGATTTTAAACCCCTATCAATCTACTTAAATCAAAAATCTAAGTAGAAAATAGGTAATCTATTGTAGCTTTTTTCGAAATAAGCACTTCTTTTATAAATAAAATATAGCTGGTCCCACTCTGAACTGGCAAAAGCAGCATCTTCCTTTTTCTTTAGTTCATATTCTTTTTTTAGCTTAAGATTGTTATTTAAAATCTCTTCTATCTTATCTATAAAAACATAACTAGAAAAATATTCTTTCTGTTGTAAGTAACTATCAAAAAAATTCCAGCTTAAGTAAGCATCTTCCAACTCCGGTTGTAATACAGAATGAATAAAAAGTGCGGCGTCTTGATTGGAATTTACCATCCAGTCCCCTTTCTTTAACTGAATCAATTCTTTATCTCTTTGAACTTTGACATTTTTTAATTTGTAATGCCCTTCGTATGGTTTTTTGGATGCTGCAAAATCAACTACTTTATAAACTCCAAGATTCATTACAGTATCACGAAGCATCTTGATCATTTTAACCTTATTGGCTAGTAATCTTTCTACTACATCCTTTTCCTGAGCGGTTATATAATAAAACTTTGGAAGTTGTACAGAATCGTTTGCAACAGAACTATTGTAAAAAGGTACATATTTGGTGTATGGTTTGTTAGTATCGTACTTAAGTCTACTAAGACCAGTTATTTTATGAATGGGAAAAGAATGCTCGTAACCCTTAAAAAGTATAGAATCTTTTTTGTAAGAATTAATGTAGTTGTATTTTAAATATGGCGATTCTATTGCAAATCTTCTAGCTTTATCTCTAGATTTTTCAATTGAAGACTTGTTTAATGAAGTCCAATTAATTAATTCTTTCATGAAAGCCAAGGTGGCCTCTACTCTTATAGGAAATGGCTTTAGCATATGGGTTTCTACTGTGAAACTTATAGAATGAAATAGAGAGCCGTAGCCCATTGCATATCTTGGAAGATCGTTAAAAGAAACTATTCCTTCATTGGGTGTTTTGCCTTTTAAATCTACATAAGGAAATAAATCTATTTTATGATTTTCTTTTATAGCATTAGTTAAATTAGGTAATAAATTATCGTAAATAATACTATTTAAACTTGGTGCCAATCTTTCTCTTAGAGAACTTATATAGGTTAAAACGTATTGATAATCTGCTCCATTGGAAACATGGTTGTCTACAAACACATCAGGATCCAAAGCATGAAATATTTTGGCAAAAGTGAAAGAGTTGACCGCATCCATTTTTATAAAGTCTCTATTCAGGTCTAAATTTTGAGCATTTCCACGAAAACCATATTCATTAGGTCCATTTTGATTGGCTCTACTATTACTAGATCTATTGTGCATTCCTCCAATGTTATAAGCCGGTATAAAAGCAACGACAGGTAAGCTTTTAATGCTTTTTTTATTATTTAAAATCTCTTCCAACCATATTAAACAAGCGTTAATGCCATCTGGTTCTCCAGGATGAATTGCATTGTTAAATAAAATAGTAGTTTCTTCCCTTGCTTTTTTGAAGGTGTTGGCGGAGTCTTTTGCGCCATTAACAATACAAACATAAATAGGTAGTCCATAATCTGATGGTCCCATATTGTAAAGTTCTACATCACTATTAGCAGTTGAAATTTCTTTAAGATGGTTGATTAACTCACTGTAGGTGGGAGTAGTATTCCCCTTCCATTTATCTTGAGAAAATCCAGAGGAAAAAATTATTGCAAAAAGGATACTAAATATCAATCTATTCATGGATGATGAATTTAAGAAGATTTTTAGTTTAATAGGAAAATTTTATTCTAATGATAATTTTTTCAAACTTGCTGTTTAAATTTACTCCACTATATTTTCCATTAATTTTCCAACTTTCAGATTGAGCACTACTGGTTTTTTTAAACATTTCGACTGCTAAAGCATGATCGTAAAGACAGAGCTCATTGGAAGCTTGGTCAATGTATGCTATCCAAAGTGGCTCTTTTCTATTTAAATACTTTTTATTTAATGTTGCTCTTGAACCCTTTAATTGTATTTGAAGTGTGAAACCCTTTTTAATGTGATAGGCTAACATATCAGCGCCATGCTTATCTGCAGTAATCAAATTACAAGTGAAACCGTACTCACTTAAAAGAGCAGCTATTTTAGTAAAATTGTAATTTTCTTGTTCTTTTCCACCAAGCTTTTCATAATCAACTTTGGAACTAAATACTTTAATTAATTCTTCTGTTTTCATGATTAAGGTGTTGTTTTAAGCTATAATTATTTGATAAGTAATATTAGCAAAATAGTTTTTAAGATTTACTTTACCACCACTTAAAGATTTTTCTAATTAAGCCTCTGGCTACCTTTCTTTCTACTCCTCCTTTAGTGAGAGGAACACCAGTTTTTTTAGCTATGGAATTTTTTATTCCGCTTATACCTACTAATCTCTTTAGAGAAAAGGAAACACCTAGTTTTTTACCAAAGCCAAACATGGTTAATTATTTAAAGTATTTTCATATTCTTTGATTTTTTTCATCATTACATCTTTCATTTTAGGAGCTTCATCATATTTGTGTGGAGATCCATCTCGGGACCATCCGTTTGTTTTCGCATCTGGTAATCTAAAAGACCATCTTTTTGCATCTTCAAATTTATTTTGAATTAATAATTCATCAATTATTGAATTAATTAATTTATGTATAGCTAAATTATAACTATGTTCATCAAATAAGTCTCTTGTTCCCTCGTGAACAAATTTTAATTTTTCTTCTTTAATAATTGATAATGCTTTTTCATAGTCACCATCATTAAACCAAAAGTCAGATTCCTGATTAATTATTTTCTTCCAGCCTGCATCATATTCAGCAAGTTCTCCATATGACATATTATCAGTACTTGATTTAATGAAATTTACATAAGCCCTAGCTCCTTCAAATTCATATTTTGATAAGCAATCGTCTACTCCAGTGCAATTATATTTTTCATTAAGCTTAGATTCCTCAGAACAAGAAAAGATCAGCAATAATAAGATAGCAGTTATAAATTTTGTTTTCATAATATTTTATTTTTATTAATTCTATATAAAAGGACCTTAGATATTTTTTTATCAGCTTTAAAATATTGATGTACTAATATTACATGATCAATTCATTAATTTGATCTTTAACTTTTTTGCTTTTTATCTTTGTTAAATAAACTTTGATTTGTTTTTCACTTAATTGATCTTGTAACAATCCTTTCGATATAATACTAAGATATAACTCATCTTTTTGAAGAGATTGGACTTTTCCAAAATCACCACTTTCATATAAAAAGTTATAAAACTCTAACCCATCAATTTCTTCAATAACAGAAAATGCTTTTTCGAATTCATTATTATCAGCCATATAATTTGCTTCATTAATAATAATTTTAAGTAATGCTATACTTTTTGGACATCTTATATCATTCCATAGCTTATTACCACGGTCTTTACACTCAAGATCAGCAGCTATTTCTCTAGCTTTTTCAAAATCATATCTTGTTAGAGCATCATCTACATTCTCTATTTTGAGGAAAAGAAAAGTTCCTAAAACCAATGTGATGATAAGAAATAAGGAAGAAAATATATGCCACATCCTTATTTTTAATTCATTTACTGGTACTTTCTGATATTCTTTAGTCCCCTCACCTAAAAAACTTTCTTTAAGGTCTTCAACGACTCCTTTTTCTAACTCAACTTCTTTGAATCCAGCTTTTCTGTGATAAACCACCTTGTTAAAAAAACTCTCAGAATTTGAAGATTCATCCTCCTTTTTTGAAAATAACAAACCATCTATATGTAATTCAAACTCATCTTGATCATGCCCCTCACTTATTGCTCTTTTTAATAAAACTTTTCTCTCCTTAGAAGAAATTTCACCATCTACAATAGAACTGTCTAATAAACTTTTTAAATCTTCTGATAATTTCATAATTAAATTTTTTGTTATTGAAGTTATTAATTGGACGTGCTCATTTCCCCTTTAAAAAGTTTAGATCCTGATGAAAATAATCTAATTAACCACGGAGATTCATCGTGCTTGTATTTTGCTAATAATCTTCTATTTCCTTCTATTTCCATTTTAGCTTCAACTTCTTTCATTTTTGTTTGAAATTCATAAGCCATTTTAGTTTGTTCCATTTTAGCTTCTTCTCTAAATTTAATTAATGCTATCGTGTCTTTATAAACTTGCATTTTTTGTTGCCAATCTCTCTTAGCCTTAGGGTCTAACTTTGATAAATATGCTTTGTATTCTTTCTGAGCATCTTCATAACAATCAGACTTGCTATCAATTAATGAATAATAGTCCATGGCCTCAGAATTGAAGCCTGAAGCACTTGGGTCATTGAACTTACCCAATTCTGATCTCATCTTATTTAGAATGTCTGCACATGAAGAATTGAGTGCCAAATTAAAGAATTCTAATTTTTTGTCCTGAACAGTCATAAAACAAGAATCAGCTTCACTAGGTATAGAATTTATTAAAGAAAAAGCCACGTCATAATTTCTCATTTTAGCTTCACTCTCAGCTTCAGCAACTATTTTTGAACAATTACTTTCAAAATATTTAAATATTTTCTGTTCAGATTCTTTTAAAAACTTCATAAATCCTTGATTTTTGAAGTTTAAATTTCTAGCACCACTAATAAATGCTTTTTCTTCTGAATCACCAACCCCCTTAAATTCAGATTTGTAGGAATTGAAAACTGTTTCGGTTTGCACATCAACTACCATGAAATTAATTTCATAAGTACAAGCATATTTAGCAGGTGCTGTAGCTGTTAAATCAGATGTTAATATATTGACGGAAGGCCCAATTATAAATCTTGGATTAGATCCTTCGCCACCAAAACCTACTTTTGTAATGGCACTATTAAGACGATCTTTTAAAAGTCTGCAACCCGATTCGCCAACACCTTCATAGATTGGAACGAAAGGAGTTAATTTAATACTGATGTCTTCTGAAATTAAATTAACATTTACGTCGTTTCCGTTATCACTAAAAGTAGTTTCTGATTTTTCAAAAACAGAAGACTCAGTTTTACTTTTCTTAGTAAGTTCAGACTCATTATCTCCGCTTCCGCAAGCAACTAAAATCGATAAAATACAACAGTAAAAAAGATTTATAATTTTTTTCATAGGAATAATTTTTTAATTTATTTGAAGAAATGCATCTCCTAAACTTTGGGTTTTATTTTTAATAGTTAATCCGCAACCTCTTTTTAATCCTTTTCTTAAATCTTTTGCAAAATCATATGCAGTAAATGAATTGCTATTTTCGTCTTGTGTATAAATTCTTACACTAGTAAATAATATTTCAGTAGAAGTATTTTTAACCATTTTGTAAGTAGAATTAATAGTGTTTTCTTTCATCCAAGTAATAATCTTTTCAGAAATTTCTTCATCACCACAATCGTCTTCTAAAGAAACCGAAGATGAATTTAAAACAGCTACTCTCAAAGTAATTTCTGACCCATTGGCTAAAATATCTTTGAAGTGTTCTGTAATACCATTTTTAAATTCTGTAATGCTTGTACTAAAATCTTCTTTAACTAAAGATGGAACATCATTATTTTCAGAATCTTTACCGATATTAGCTCTTGTAATAGAAGAAATAGACTTACTTGTGAAAACATCTAGACACTTCACAATGTAGGTAAGTGTTTTATTAATGTTTCTGGATTTAGGATCTTGTTTTAACTCATAGTCTAACTCCACAATATAATCAGGTCTTGCTGTATTCATTAATTCAGCTCTTAAATCTCTGCCTACACCCTCCATATTATCCATCGCATTATTATTGGTAATTAACTTTAAGGACTGTTCCATATTTTCCATATTAAATCCAAATTTGGAAAATTGACTTTCTATTTCTGCAATTACAAACTTAAGTTCTGAATCTTTTATAAATGAGTTACTATAATCTCTTTTATTTCTAACTACTCCTTGCTTTACTTCTTCCGAAAGGCAATTCATTCTTTTTAGCATTGCGTCGGATGGGATTACCATTAGAGATGGCATACTTTGGGTTATAGCGTTGGATTCTTTCTTTTTAGTTTTAGATTGCTCAACTGTAGGAATCATAGAACTATTTTCTGAAGACTCTCCACATGAATAGCAAAGAAAAATAAGAATTGATAGATTAATTATAAGTATTATTTTTTTCATCTTTCTAGATTAATTTATTAAGGAAATAAAAAAACAATTTAAATCCAGATACTATTTTTTAAAAAATTTCCTAAATATACAACTATATCATAAAATGCAAAGTACAAGTTTAGTACATACAATAAGGTTTCATGTAATAGAGTTTAAATACTCGTAAATCATTACCATGGCTAATGTATCTAGTTTACAATATCGTTTTAAAGCTGCTCCTATTTTTTCTCTTTCGTCTTTAGACATATCAGTTTAGCGAATTTTACTATAAGCAGTAATAGCAACTCCACCATCTTCAATATTTTCTATTTGAGAAAGTGAGGTTTCAATTTCTTAATGAGATATATCATCAAAAAAGAGGGTAACATACTGTATGGACTAATTACAATAACCCTTCCCCATTATGCTATACAGTTGAATTTACAGCTGTTTAGTAATGGAGAAGTAAGGTATCGCTTTATGGTCATAAACAATTAATACAATTTATAGTAGAAAAATCGTTTAATTAGTACATAAATAGTACATTAAAAAAATGTTAAACATTCTCAAAAAAAAAACTTTTGAAAGAGTAGGATTTAAAATCAACAATCTAGGAAGTGCAATACAACTTAGTAATATTATTTTAGAAGAAAAAGATGAATTTATTAGCTATAACACCATAAGAAGGCTATTTAAAATTGTTAAAACCAATGAAAATCCTTCAA
>Ga0206125_10001657_pt1 | contig 25401 bp, 22 predicted proteins | sample Helgoland_Spring_4_FD_148598 | JGI IMG/M metagenome (GOLD analysis project Ga0206125, IMG submission 148598) | Pelagic subsurface seawater microbial communities from Kabeltonne, Helgoland, North Sea - Helgoland_Spring_Bloom_20160331_1 | ecosystem: Environmental > Aquatic > Marine > Epipelagic ... | reverse complement strand
GGCGTCCCGTAGGGGAGTCGAACCCCTGTTACCGCCGTGAAAGGGCGGTGTCCTAGGCCTCTAGACGAACGGGACGTGATTGGCTAGGAGGCGCGCATAATAAGTAGCTGACCGGATACTGTCAAGCTTAACTGAGCTTATTTTTAGGACTATTGCAGATTTATTAATTCTGGCTCCAACACCGCCTCTAACTCCACTAAAAATCTGCGGATACGCTTGGCATTAACCCCCAAATCTGATATGCCAACCCGGGACATTGAGCGCAGGTCAACAGCACTTCCTCCATCGACCAATGGCGTTATCCGTACCGCAATATCGTCGACAAATCCAAAAAGCGCTGTTGTAGCCACCGCTTCATAACGAAGCTCTGTCAAATCTGTGGCAATAATCTCCCAACCCAATAGACTGCCGACAAAAACCGCCTTTTGAAAAACCCGCCGCCCGGGCAGTGGTGTTACAAAAGTTTGAATATCTGGGTAGGCCAACTTCTGTATATCACTGACCTTCTCTCCCGGATATATCAGCGAGTTGATCCGGAAACCATCATCGGGCTGAATAAAAACAAAAGTCGGCGGATTATCAATATCAGTTGTTATATCGTGAATCATAACCGCACTGAAGGCACCGCTACCGAGATTATAAAAAGTAAGAACAGGTATTAGAGCGCAGGCCAAAACAAGCGGTATTGCCTCAACGGGATAGCGTTGCTGTTTGTAAATACAAACAATAAGCTTAAAAATTCCAGCCAGCACAACCAGTATGCAGACAATGGTAGCCAGACCAAATACCAATAGAGACAGTCGAAAATTCAAAAAACCAAAGCGATAACCCAGGGTGGAAATCACTGCGGCTAAAAAGGCAGTCGGCCCCAGCCAATTTATTATTTTCATTAAAACTCCCCTACCCAGATTTGTTTAGCTACAATAAGTGGTCTTAACGCCACCCTTAAAGAATAAATAGAAAAATGACTGATTTAAAAAAGTCCGATAAATTAGCCAACGTCTGCTACGACATTCGCGGACCAGTCCTCGAACATGCTAACTTGCTTGAGGAGGAAGGCCAACGAATTATTAAATTAAATATTGGCAATCCCGGCGCCTTTGGTCTCGATGCGCCAGATGAAATCATGCACGACGTAATTCACAATATACGTAATGCCCAGGGCTACTGCCACTCCAAGGGCCTGTTTGCCGCACGCAAAGCCGTGATGCAGCGGGCTCAGACCCAGGGTATAGATAACGTTGTTGTCGATGACGTTATTATGGGCAACGGTGTCAGCGAGCTTATTGTTATGTCGATGCAGGCACTGCTCAATAACGGCGATGAGATACTTATCCCCTCCCCCGACTATCCGCTATGGACTGCTGCAGTCTCAATGGCCGGCGGCACACCGCAACATTATCTCTGCGATGAAGCTGATGATTGGCAGCCGGATATTGCTGATATCGAAAGTAAGATTACCCCGCAAACCAAGGGTATTGTGGTGATCAACCCCAATAATCCCACCGGTGCGGTGTACAGCGAGAACAATCTAAAACAGATAGTCGCCCTGGCGGAAAAACATAACTTGGTGATCTTTGCCGATGAGATTTACGACCGCATTCTCTACGACAAAGCCCAGCATGTGCCTTTGGCAACCCTGGCAACAGAGGTACTCTGCCTAAGCTTTAATGGCCTGTCGAAAACCTATCGACTGGCTGGGTTTCGCTCTGGCTGGGTGGTTATCTCCGGCGCTAAACATCGCGCTTCCAGCTATATTGAAGGGCTGGAAATGCTCGCCTCTATGCGACTCTGCGCCAATGTGCCGGCTATGCTGGCAGTGCAGACTGCACTGGGTGGCTATCAGAGTATTGATGATCTAATCCTGCCCGGTGGCCGCCTATTAGAGCAGCGCGATCTGGCCTATGACCTGATCACTCAGATTCCCGGTGTCAGCTGTGTAAAACCAAAATCAGCGATGTACCTGTTTCCAAAACTGGATCCAGAGGTCTATCCAATCCTCGACGATCAGAACCTGGTACTCGAACTGCTGAAACAGGAACGTGTTTTACTGGTTCAGGGCAGCGCATTTAACACTGCTGACAAACAGCACTTCCGCATTGTCTTCCTGCCGGATAAAGACCAATTAACTGCAGCAATTGAACGCCTGGCAGCGTTTTTGGGACGCTTGCGAGAGCAGCCCGCCGCGAACAGTTTAAATGGCGCGGCAATAATTGATAAGACGGGTCAGGAAGTGCCGATTACCGAATCAATGATTGCCGATGCCTTTGGCGAGATTGCTAATTCAGGCAAAGCCTAAAAGCAGACGAAACCTAAAATCAGACGAAACCTAAAATCAGGCGAAACCTAAGAGCCGGGCCTGATCACTTAGGGAACCGGGCACCTCAGCGCTGTAGTAAGTAAACTCATGGCGCTGGGGATAGTCTTTGCGCAGTCGATCAAATATCTCGGCAACTGAATCAGGTCGACTGCCAGCAGATAAATTGCCCGTAGTTAAGTTATAAATAGCCTCGCGCATACGTCGATCATCATCGACAATATCGTAAGCAGCAAGAATAATCTGCGACAAATCCTCACCCCGAACAATCTCTGAAGTTTTCTCAGCAGTGACAGTTTTCTTAACAGCAGCTTTACCAGACCATTGATAATAGTCCTCCGCCAGCATCTCTGTGCCTCTCACCTTACCTTCACGGCTATACCCTGCTATATGAGGGGTTGCCAATAAAACTCGCTCGAGCAACTCAGTGTTAATATTTGGCTCCGGCTCCCAAACATCCAGCGCCACGCGCAATGTTGAGCCGCTCTTAAGAAGCTCTAAAAGCGCGCGGTTATCAATAACCGCGCCACGGCCGGCATTGATCAGCAAAGTATTTTCGGAAAGACCTGCCAACACCTGAGCATTAAATAAATGTTTAGTTGGAAATGGCCCTTCATTGGTCAACGGTGTATGCACACAGATAATATCTGCCGCCAGCACTGACTGGAAATCAACCAGATCGGGAATCTGTTCAGCGCTGAGAAATGGATCGTAGACAAGGCAGTTAACACCAAGGCTCTTCAGGGTGCGATAGACCCTAGCGCCGACATTACCGCAACCCACTATCCCCACTGTGCAGCTCTGCCAATCCGGCTGAAGATTACTCAAAACCGAGAGATCGTACTGAACAACAGCGTTGGCATTACAGCCCGGGGCATGGGCAAAGCGAATCCCCTGCTCGGCAAGGTAAGTCTGATCCACATGATCTGTGCCTATGGTCGCCGAGCCAACAAAGGACACAGAGGAACCCTCAAGCAACGCTCGATCCACTCGGGTCACTGAGCGCACCAAGAGCATATCGGCATCGGCAATATCGGCCGCTGATATCTGGCGGCCAGGAAGATATGCAATCGTCCCCAAATGGCCAAAAAATTCCTCGACCATCAACATATTTTGATCAGCTACAATTTTCACAACGGAATCCCCGTTATTTATTATTTATCACCCGGCTACCAAATAACCTCGGTCTGACGAGATTTTAACTCTTTCGCACGCTGATTAAACCTGCTGCCAAAGCCCATCTCATCGCAAAATAGCTCAAAGCCATCCAAGTGAATGCCCTGCCAGCTAATCTGCGCCAGATCTGGCGCCTTATCAATATCGGCGACAATCGTCGTCAGTTGCCGCGACAACAACAACTGCTCACGACTGTTATCCAATTTATCGGCCAGTTTCGAGGCACCGCGAATCGGCAAATCCTGGAGCTGGTCAAGATGCTCCAAAATGGTATCTATATCGGCATAATGCATCAGCAGCTGTTTCGCGGTCTTGGCCCCAACACCGGGAACACCGGCAATATTATCACTGCTATCCCCAGTCAGGGCGAGAAAGTCAGCCATCTGCTGGCAACCCAGCTCGAGGTCTTTCTCTACCTGGCGCTGGGTCTTGGGTGGCGCCTTGCCAAAATCCCAGTACAGATCATCAGCCTGAATAATCTGGGTGAGATCCTTATCTCTACTGACTATTACCGGCTGGGCATTCCCCAACCTGATGTTTTGCGCCACCGCCGCGATTAAATCATCCGCCTCGTAGGTATTCGAAGCCATCTCGGCAATACCCAGCACCCGACATAGCTGACGACAGGCATTTAACTGAAAGGCCAGCGCTTCGTCGGGCAGTTCGCGATTGGCTTTGTAATCGGGACATAAATCATGGCGGAAACCACTGCGCAGACTTTCATCAAAGGCGCAGAAAAGATGCTGAGGATTTTTATTGCGCAGCAGGTCGAGCAAAAACCCGGTAAAGCCATAGACGGCATTGGTCGGATAGCCCGAATCCAGAGCCTGCCAATTATCCGGCAGTGAAAAATAACTGCGGAAAATATAAATTGATGAATCTATTAAGTAAGCCTGCATAGTTTTTTCTCCGCAACCCTGCGTTGTTTCAGTTAGTCCGTTGTGGTTATTTAGCTGTTTTCATTTTAATTTATTTTAGCCTTCTGGTACTGCTCCGAACAGCGAATATTTGCCTGATCAAACTGCGCAGCCAGAGCATTGAGAAAGCGTTCGCCGCGACTCGGCATAGGACTGTCACACCAACGCTGAGCTTGGCTGGCAACAGCCTGAATAAAATGTTCGCTGGCCCCCAAATTAGCCGCCAGATTATCGGCACTGATACGAAACCTCTGATCGCAGGCAAGCGAAAACATCCACTCGAGCGCCTGGGGCTTGGTCTCTGCCTGCTCGAAAACCTGCTGCTGCTCAGAACTGCGGCCGTCGGGATTGTACCAATAGCCAAAATCCACTTGCAGGCGCCGCTCAGCACCGGCGATACACCAGTGTGCCGACTCATGCAGTGCGCTGGAAAAGTAATCCTCGCGAAAATACAGACGATGATAGTCGCAGATATCAGGGAGGCTGTTATCCCCGTCAACCCCCGCAACCTGGGCCGCCGAATGGCCTGCCGGTATATACACAGGTTCAGCGACGCCGCCGAGCAGGCGGGTATTGTATTCAGTGGCAAAGAGATTATCGAATACAGAGATAACCTGTTGTAAACGCTGTTCAGCTGCTATTACTAATTTCATAGCCTTTATACTTTAACTCACTCGATTTGGAGGACTATTTCTAACCGTTTCTATCGCGCAATTATATAGACGTTTTGCTTATACACCACAAAGTGTTGTGCTTTTTAATATTCTGCGGTACCTTATGTAGTGAAATATCTGTAGTAAGCTATTGTGTGATTTTTGGCAAAACTTTCGCAAAAAGGGTTTCCACCCAACCCCGATAAGGAGATGTAACCTATGTCCACATCCGTATCTAACTCAGCGAATTCTCATGATAATGTCATTGATATTTTTACCCGTAAACCTCTCTCCGAATGTCTCAGTAACAAACTTATTCGTATAGCCCCTGAACTGGATGGTCTCGAGATGCTCTACTGCAACTCAGAGAATCAGGATAAATTATTTTCCATCAAGGTCCTCGCCTGGGGGCTGCGTGAAAGTGGTGAAGTTGTCGGCCTGGTGCCATGGCTCGACCAGCTGGTTGCCTGTGACGAAATTAACGACCCACTCAACGGACAGTGGCAGGGTTATTACGACGAGGGCGTTGATGAACTTTTTTTCAATGCTCCCCTGCACAAGATAGTTGAGCTTGAAACCGCTGCTGACTACTACGAGTACCAATCTGATTCGGCACTGGAAGTTATCCAGGAAATTCCCGACACCATTGGCACCCATGCCGTGCTCTCCGCGGATAAATTTCAAAGTATTACCCTTAAAGAAGTGGTCAGCTGGAGACTTCTACAGGATGGCACTGTCTGCGGTATGCTGATCGACGACAGCAAGATTCACAGCACGCCGGTACTGCCCGGAGATGACTGTCTCTTTGAAGCGGATAAGAGTGAAGATTTTCGCTATTTCTTCCAGCATCATATTGCCAATAAGTTAAAGTCCAAAGACCCGGAGGCACTGGCGGCAATTTCTTTTTTAGTAGAGAACTAAATAGGGAGTCAACAGACGAAAAAAAACCGCGTAACTATTTATTAAATGATTACGCGGTTTTTTTTATAGGCTGCGGATAAGCTAGTCAGGCTGACCATAGGACATCAGTCGCTCAAAGCGCTTTTCCAACAACAGATCTACAGGCACAGCTGACAACTCATCAAGCTGACTGCTCAGGCTGTCTTTTAATGTTGCACACATAGTCTCGATATCACGATGGGCACCGCCCATAGGCTCGGGAATAGTCTGATCGACAATACCCAGCTTCTCCAGATTACCGGAGGTTACACCCATGGCTTCAGCAGCCAGGGAAGCTTTCTCACTAGTTTTCCAGATAATATTCGCACAGCCCTCGGGTGAGATCACAAAATAGGTGCTGTATTGCAGCATATTCAGTCGATCGCCAACACCGATTGCCAGAGCGCCACCAGAGCTGCCCTCGCCAATCACTGTGCAGATAATTGGGGTTTTAAGACGTGACATTACCGCCAGATTGCGGGCTATAGCCTCAGAGATATTGCGCTCTTCTGAGTCGATACCCGGATAGGCTCCCGGGGTGTCGATAAGGGTGATTACCGGCAGCTTAAAGCGCTCGGCAGTCTCCATTAGACGCAGGGCTTTGCGATAGCCCTCGGGCTTTGGCATACCGAAGTTGCGCATCACCTTGTCGTTGACACCGCGACCCTTCTCTTCGCCGATAACCATGACCGGCTTGCCATTTAGACGCGCCACACCACCGACGATTGCATTGTCATCACCAAAGTGGCGATCACCGTGCATCTCTTCGAAGTCGGTAAATATGCGCTGGATATAGTCGAGAGCATAGGGACGCTGTGGATGACGAGCAACCTGCACAACTTGCCAGGGGGTTAACTTGGCATAAATACCTTCAGTTAACTTCTGGGACTTATCACGCAGCTTGGTCACTTCGTCAGCAATATTCAGATCGTTGTCATTGCCAACCAGCTGTAATTCTTCAATCTTCGCTTCAAGCTCGGCTATCGGCTGTTCAAAAGAGAGATAGTTCAAATTCATGGGTATAGAAATCTCGTATGTTGCCAAATTGGGGGCTGCGCGCATTCTAACACTTCTAAAAATCTACGCTAGACATCTGTGCTGCCAAACGCAGCTTTTCTGTCTGGTTAATATGCTTTAATCATAGATCAAGGTAACACTGTTCTTGCCAAATTCATCGCGCAAGCGCCCTATCAGTTCGTCTTTAGGCTGAACTCGCCACTGTTTACCCAGCTTCAGCAGTCCTCTGGCACTGGGCAGTGAATAATTAATCTCGAGGCGACAGTTACCCTCCAGGTAGGGATTAATACTGTTCTGCAATCGATCGACCCAATCCTGATTGTCGTTGCCGGGATCGCTATCCACCTGCAACTCGAGGTTGGTGATCTTGCTACAGCGCGCTTCATAGATAGACTGAATCGACTCAGCAAGCATTTTTAAGCCGCCGGTAAAGCTATCCTCTGAAACACCGCCCTGCACCACCAACAGCGCATCCTTGACCAGTATCTCGCGGTAGGCATTGTACTTTTCGGCAAATACCGAGACTTCGAGACGACCACTTTTATCATCCAGAGTCAGAAAGGCAAAGTTCTCGCCGCGCTTGTTTTTCATAATGCGCATCCCCACCACCATACCGGATACGGTGGTGGTACTTTTACCCGGACGCAATCTCGAGATACGGTTGGGGTGCATCTGCGCCAGCTCTGCTTCGTACTCATCGATCGGGTGACCGGTGAGATACAGACCCAAGGTATCGCGCTCGCCATTTAATCGCTCTTTCGGCGACAGGGTGCGCGCTGCGCTGTAGCTGTTGTAATTGATATCCGAGGCGCTCTCGACAATTGATTCACCAAACAGATCGCCCATACCACTGCTGGTATTGCGCGCGTGCTGCTCGGCAAGCTTAACTGCCTCTTCCATTGCCGCGAGCATCACTGCACGGCGGAAACCTATCTCACCCTCAGGGCCAATCTCGTCAAAGGCACCACTGCGAATTAAAGCTTCAAGAGCGCGCTTATTCACCTTGCGGCCATCGACTCGGGCGCAAAAATTAAAGATATCCTTAAAGCGGCCACCCTCGTTACGAGCGGCAAGAATATTTTCCACCGGACCCTCACCGAGACCCTTGATAGCACCGAGGCCGTAGATAACATTGTTCTGCTCATCGACACTAAACTGGAACTGGCCGCGGTTGACATCCGGCGGCAACAGCTCGAGACCCATAGCGCGACATTCGTCGATAAAGGTCACTACTTTGTCAGTTTTATCCATATCCGAGGAGATGGTCGCGGCCATAAACTGCGCCGGATAGTGGCACTTAAGCCAGCCGGTTTGGTAGGCCACCAAGGCGTAGGCGGCGGAGTGGGATTTGTTAAATCCGTAGCCGGCAAACTTTTCCATCAGATCGAAAATATTCGATGCCAGATCTTTATCAAAACCTTTTTCAAGGGCGCCCTGCAGGAATAAATCTCGCTGCTTGGCCATCTCATCGGCATTTTTCTTACCCATAGCACGACGCAGCAAATCCGCACCACCGAGGGTATAACCGCCCATCTCCTGGGCGATCTGCATCACCTGCTCCTGGTAAAGGATAATCCCATAGGTGGGCTCAAGAGCTGGCTTTAGGCAGTCGTGCTGATACTGGGAATGCGGGTAGCTGACTTCAGCATTACCCTTTTTACGGTTGATAAAGTCATCGACCATGCCCGATTGCAGGGGGCCGGGACGGAACAGGGCCACCAGTGCGACAATATCTTCAAAACGGTCGGGACCGAGCTTGCGAATCAGCTCTTTCATTCCCCGGGATTCAAGCTGGAATACAGCGGTAGTCTCACCACGTTGCATCAATTCATAGGTGGCTTTATCGTCGAGGGGAATCTTATCGATTTCCAGCAGATCTTCACCGGCGGCACTGCGATCAGCATTGATCATGCGCACGGCCCAATCAATAATCGTCAGGGTACGCAGTCCCAAAAAGTCGAACTTGACCAGTCCTGCATCTTCAACATCGTTCTTATCGAACTGGGTGACCACCCCTGCCCCGGCCTCATCACAGTAGACCGGCGAAAAATCAGTGATCTGGGTGGGCGCGATAACCACACCACCAGCGTGCTTGCCGCAGTTCCGCGACACACCTTCAAGCTGCAGAGCCATAGACCAGATCTCGGCGGCCTCATCATCCTGCTCAAGAAACTCTTTAAGGTTGTCCTCTTCCTCGACGGCTTTTTCCAAGGTCATTCCCACTTCAAAGGGGATCAGCTTGGAGAGCTTGTCGGCAAGGCCATAGGATTTACCCTGCACTCGCGCCACGTCGCGAACCACCGCCTTGGCCGCCATAGTACCGAAGGTAACAATCTGCGATACCGCATCGCGGCCGTACTGTTCGGCCACATAGGCAATCACTCGATCACGCCCCTCCATACAGAAGTCGATATCGAAATCCGGCATCGAAACCCGCTCTGGATTGAGGAAGCGCTCAAACAGCAGATCGTATTCGAGAGGATCGAGATCGGTAATTTTTAAGGCGTAGGCTACTAATGAACCGGCACCGGAACCTCGCCCAGGACCCACCGGAATAAGGTTGTCTTTTGCCCAGCCAATAAAGTCCATAACAATCAGGAAGTAACCGGGGAAACCCATCTGGATAATAATTTTTAACTCAAATTCAAGACGCTCGGCATAGCGCTTTTGCACCTCGGGAAAATCTTCCGCTGAGGTATCATAGAGAACCTCAAGGCGCTCCCTAAGTCCCTTCTCAGACTCAAGGGTAAAGAATTCATCCATGGTCATCCCGTCGGGGATCGGATAGTCGGGCAGAAAGTATTCACCCAGACGTATATCTAGGGTGCAGCGTCTGGCAATCTCAACACTGTTTTCCAGGGCCTCGGGAATATCGGCAAATAGCTCGCACATCTCTTCAGGGCTGCGCAGATACTGCTGCTCAGAAAAACGTCGTTCACGGCGCGGATCGTCCAGTGCCCGGCCCTCGTGAATACAGACCCGCGCCTCATGGGCCTCAAACTCGTCGTCGTAGATAAAGCGCACATCATTGGTCGCCACCACTGGACAGTTATGTTCAGCGGCCAGCGCCACGGCGGCATGCAGGTAATCTTCCTCTTCAGGCCGCCCAGTGCGCTGCAGTTCAAGATAAAAACGGTCGCCAAACAGCGCGATAAATTCTTCCAGCGCCACAGCGGCATCGGTCTTTCGACCAGAGACCAGCGCCACGCCAATCTCGCCAGAACGGCCGCCAGACAGGGCTATCAACCCATCGCTAAACTCAGCCAGCCAGGATTTCCTAATGTAGGGAATCCCCTGACGCTGACCCTGCTGATAGGCTTTGGAAATAAGTTTGGTCAGGTTGGCATAGCCGACCTGATCTTTTACCAGTAGCACCAACTGAGTTGGACTACCCTCGCCGCTCTCATCGAGAACCAGTAGATCGGTACCGAGAATCGGTTTAACACCAGCTGCCTGAGTCGCCTTGTAAAACTTTACCGCGGCAAAGAAATTATTAAAGTCGGTAAGAGCCACAGCTGGCATACCCAGCTCGGCAACTTTTTTCGCCAGCGGCTTTATGCGCACCAACCCATCAACTAGGGAGTATTCGGAGTGCAGCCTGAGATGAACAAATGCTGCTGAAGACGATGCCGGTGATAGCGGCGTAGATGGAGTAGTTATTGGAATTACCTTTTAGCTGAATCTTTACTTAATAAATGTTTGGCATCGACACCGTAGTGAACAAAACTATCGGCCATCAGATCAAAAACTGTGCCCTCGTAGTCGGCAACAGCGGCATCGGAAACAGCCAGCGGTTCAACCCTATCACCCCAATGAATAACCCCTGCACCACAGGTGAGGCCGGCTCCAAAGGTGGCGGTGAGGATTTTCATCCCCGGTTTAATCCGCCCCTCTTCAAGGGCATCACAGAGTGCCAGAGGAATTGAAGCTGCCGAGGTATTGGCATATTCATCAATCGCAACAACCACTTTTTCCATTGGAAAATTTAGTCGTTTGGCGAGGGTCTGGATAATTCTAATATTCGCCTGATGGGGAATAAACAGATCTATATCCTCAGCGGACAAATTTTCTTTTTCAAGGACATCATTAATCGCATCGGACATTCCCTTAACCGCGCTTTTAAATATCTCCTGACCTTCAAAGTCCAGGGAGATAAAAAAATCTTCAGTGAAGTGCTCGGGTGTCAAACCCCAACCGGGAAGACGCAGGCATTCGCGGCTGTCGGGCACACAGCTGATTTTAGAGGCGAGCAATCCCGACTGATGATCTGAGGCTTCAATCAGCACTGCGCCGGCACCATCGCCAAACAGAAAGCAGGACTCGCGCTTCTTCCAGTCCATCGCCAGAGAGAGACGCTCTGAACCGATAACCAAGGCTTTATTGATAGAGCCAGCACGAATCATATCTGTCGCCGCATTCAAGCCATAGAACCAGCTGGTACAGGCGGAATTGAGATCAAAGGCCGCGGCTTTTGACGCACCGAGCTTATTCTTAATATAGCTGGCTGTATTCGGGCAGATCTCTTCAGGAGTGGTCGAGCCAAGCACAATCAGGTCGATATCATCGGCAGCGGTAGCGGCGGCAGCCAGGGCTTGCTCCGCGGCCAGCCAGGCCATATCACCGGTAGAGATATGACTGTAGTGACGCTGGCGGATACCTGAGCGGGAAAATATCCACTCATCACTGGTATCGACAATCTTTGCCATATCGTCATTAGTCATCAGCAGAGGTGGCGCGTATTTCCCCCAACCGGTTATCTGTGCATATCTCAACATAATATCCTCGGTGACAGCGCTGTTTTTATTGTTCGCTGTCCCTGTAACTATCTCATATTTGCTCGTGCTTTATAGGGATTATTATATCGATTAAACAGCGATCGCGTTAATCAAAAAAGCGCTGTCTGGGTCAGCTCAAGCTGCTCGCGAACCGGAGCAAAGGTTCTACGATGAATTGGCGTTGCACCCAAACGCCCGAGAGCCTCGAGATGCTGGGCAGTGCCATAACCCTTATTCTTGGCAAACCCGTAACCGGGATAAGTCTCATCAAAGGCTTTCATCTCGGCATCGCGAACCACTTTGGCGATAATCGACGCGGCACTGATAACCTCTACCCGGCCATCTCCCTTAACCACAGCCTCACCCTGATACTCCCACTGAGGCAACCGGTTACCATCGACGGCGACAAAATCAGGCTGCTGAGAAAGCCCCATCACCGCGCGACGCATAGCCATCAATGTCGCCTGCAATATATTAAAACGATCAATTTCAGCCACTGTAGAGCGTGCGACACACCAGCAGCTGGCGCGACTAATAATATCTTTATAGAGATTTTCCCGCTGTCGGCTGGACAGGGCTTTGGAATCTGCCAGACCTTCAATACCATGATCAGCCGGGAGAATAACTGCCGCAGTAACCACATCACCAGCGAGAGGCCCGCGCCCGACTTCATCGACACCGGCGAGGAATTTAACGCCTGATGGAGGATTCCAGGGTTTCATTCTGGGGACTCCTCACTCAAAGAAGAGTTTTCAGACTGACTAATCAATCTGGCTATTGCTGCTGCCGCACAGTTACCAGAATCCAGATTAATCTGTTCATGCAGCTGGTCGAAGCTAGCCACAAGCTGATCGCGGTTACTGCTGTCGAGAGCCGCAACAACGGCACTGCGAAGATTTTCTACCGTCGCGTCCTGCTGAATTAACTCCGGCACCAACATCTTATTGGCCAGAAGATTGGGAATTGAAGCATAGGCGGTTTTGATAAATGGCTTGATCAACTTATAGCTGATATTGCCCATACGATAGCTAACCACCATCGGCTTTTTTAGCAGCATGGCTTCGAGAGCCGTGGTGCCAGAGGTCAGCAGCACCGCATCTGCCGCTTCCATGGCCAACAGTGATTGCTGCTCGATTAATTTTACCGGCAGTTCCGGGCGACTGGCCAAAATAGCCTCAAGCTGGAGTTGGCGGTCAGCATTGGCTGCGGGAATTACAAACTGCAGTTGCGGATGGGTTTTAAGTAACTCGCCAGCAACATCGAGAAACAGCTCGGTCATCAGTTCTACTTCGCTGCCACGACTGCCAGGCATAATCGTTAGTAGTGGTCTGTCCTGATCAATAGACAGACTTTGGCGTGCCTCATTGGTATCGGGCCGCTGAGGAATCTGTCCAGCCAATGGGTGACCGACAAAGGCTACAGGAACTTCGTGCTGCAGATAAAAAGCTTTCTCAAAAGGCAGCAGGCAGAGCATTAGATCAACCGAGCGTTTAATATTTTTGATTCGACCCTGACGCCAGGCCCATACCGAGGGACTGACATAGTGAACGGTTTTTACCCCGGCACTGTGGAGTGCCTTTTCAATGCCGAGATTAAAATCCGGCGAGTCTATTCCGATAAAGGCACTGGGAGGCGTGTCGCTGTAGCGCTGAATAATCTCACGGCGCATTCGCAGTAATTCAGGAAGACGTTTAAGGGGTTCGATCAGGCCCATAACCGAGAGTCGATCCATCTGGTAGTGAGAGACAAATCCCTCGGCAGACATTTTTGGACCGCCTATACCCTCGAATCTGGCGTTGGGAAAAAGTCGCTTAAGGGCGCGAATCAGATCTGCGCCCAGGGTATCTCCAGAGGCTTCACCGGCTATTATGGCAAAAACCGGGGCGCTGCCATCCGTATCAACCGGGGCATTATTGTGGCTCTGGCTATGGCTCTGGCTGTCCATATGCTAGCGAATAATGCCGCGGGTGGAATTCTCAAGAGAGGTCAAAAACATTTTGATAAGAGGATCATCACCGAGCTTTTTAATCGCTTTAATCGACTCATCCAGCTGCAGGCCACGACGGTAGAGCAACTTATAGGCCTGATTGGCCAGAGCGATCTGGTCGGCATCAAAGCCTCTGCGCTTAAGTCCTTCGCGGTTGATGGTGCGCGGTTCAGCAGGACTGCCAAAGGCGGTAATAAACGCTGGAATATCGTGATAGACAAAGGCTGCCGGACCGACAAAGCAGTGAGCCCCTATATGTACAAACTGATGAACCAGCGCATAGCCAGAGAGAATCGCCCAGTCGCCGACATAGACATGACCGGAGATACTGGCATTGTTGACCAGAATAGCATGGTCGCCGATAACGCAGTCATGGCCCACATGGGCATAGGCCATCAGCAGGTTATTGTTGCCAATAACGGTCTCACCCTGATCCTGAACAGTGCCGCGATGAATTGTCACACCTTCACGGATAACATTGTTATCGCCAATAATCAGCTTAGTCGGCTCGCCTTTGTATTTAAGGTCAGGGGTACCATCACCAATGGTTGAAAACTGAAAGATGCTATTGCCAGAGCCCATGGTAGTCGGGCCCTTGATAACCACATGAGAGGCGATATCGCAGTCATCACCAATCTCAACATCCGGGCCAATAGTAGTCCAGGGGCCAACGGTCACGTTGTTACCGATCTTGGCGGAGGGATCAATTATGGCATTCGGATGAATCACTAAACTTTATCTCTATCTTGGTAGGCGCAGAGCAGGGTCGCTTCACAGACGAGCTTGCCGTTAACTGTAGCACGAGTTTGGAAACGCCAGATATGACGCTTTACCGCGACGACTTCCGACTCCAGCATCATCTGGTCACCAGGGACTACAGGGCTTTTAAAACGCACCTTGTCGAGGCCGGCAAATAGATATAATTTACCATCATTGGCTGTTGTATCGGTGGTCACAAAACCAAGAATCCCGGAGGCCTGAGCCAGAGCTTCAACAATCATCACACCGGGGAAAATTGGCGCACCGGGGAAATGACCATTAAACACTTCCTCGTTACCGGTAATATTTTTATAGGCGACAATTTTTTCACCTTTTACCAACTCAACCACTCTATCGACCAAAAGAAACGGATACCTATGCGGTAACACTTCCATAATTTCAGTAATATTCATTGTGCATTCCATTTGAAAATATAATTAATCTTATTATCCAGAGCCCTGAATTCATAACTTATACGCTATAAGTTCAGCCAAATAATGACTTCAGGGACTCTTAGTTATTGTTGTTTTCCAGTGTTTTAAGCCTGCGAGCAATACTGTCCAGCTGCGTTATTCTAACAGCGTTTTTTCGCCACTCCCGAGTTTCCATCAATGGCGTGGCACCTGATGAATAAGAGCCGGGCTTTTCAATAGACTTGGTCACTAGCGAGCGAGCCATTACCTGCACATTATCACAGACATCAATATGTCCAACTAGACAGGCATCGCCAGCTAAAATACAGTTTCGACCCAGGGTAGAACTACCGGCAATCCCCGAATAAGCAGCCATAGCACTGTTATCACCAACCACGACGTTATGGGCTATCTGCACGTGATTATCAATAATCACCCCATTGCCTATTCGGGTGTCACCCAGCGCACCACGATCAATGGTTGTACAGGCGCCTATTTCAACATTGTCGCCAATCACCACACCACCAATCTGGTAGATCTTCTGCCAGCTTCCGGCTCCATCAGGGGCAAAGCCAAAACCATCGGCACCAATTACCGCACCGCTGTGGATAACCGCCCCACTGCCGATACTGACATCGTGATAGATCGATACATTGGCGGAAATCCGCGAGCCCTCACCAAGCTGGCTGCGTGAACCTATATAGCAACCCGGCGCCAAACAGCAGTTATCCGCGATAACCGCATCAGCGTCAACAACGACATTTGCGCCAATAGAAACATTGGCACCAATACGCGCCGACACATCGACAATTGCCGAGGGATGAACACCAGCCGGCGCTTGCGGTGCCGGATCAAACCACTTGGATATCTGCGCATAACCCAGATAGGGGTTATCCAGTATCAACAGAGCGCCACTGTAGTTATCAATATTGGGGATATGTCTGGCTGAGAGAATAACCGCCTCGGCAGTGCTGTTGGCCAACTGGCTGGCGTATTTCTCATTTGCCAAAAATGCCAGCTCACCAGAGCCAGCATTTTGCAGCGTATTCAAACCACTTATCTGCGTCAGCGGATCGCCACGCAGCTCAGCATTGAGGAACGCGGCGACTTCATCCAGCGAGTAGCTTTCACTCATCGGGTTTTACTTTGTCATCTTGTTCAGACGATCGGCAACCTTGGCCGTGAGATTACTCTCCTGGCCAGCGATCAGTACCGACTCGGCACGCAGCAGAATAGTCACACCCTCTTCCGTAACCACAGCCTGAATAGCTTCCTGAGCCATAGGACCCAGCTCCTGCATAATCTGCTGCTCTAACTGCTTCTGCTCGCCCTGGATTTTTTGACGGGCCAATTCGGCATCAGCCTTAACGTATTCCATTTTCTTCTGATGACTTTGCAGCTGCTCCTGAGACCAGGTAAGACGCTTGGATTCAGCTTCTTTGGCCAGGGACTGGAAATCAGCCACAGAGCCTTCAAACTTGGCTTTGAGGGCAACAAAATCAGCATTGGTCTGCGCCTTCTTAATACTCTCCTGAGCGGCATTGGAACTAAAGATTGCCGAGGCAATATCAACCACAGCTATTTTATCTGCAGCTGTCGAAGCCAGAGAAAAACTCGCAGCCATAGCGGCGACCAAAACCAAACAGAGTGCTTTCAAATTACGCAAAATATATCTCCCTACTATTTATAATTAAAATTGATTGCCCAGCGAGAACTGAAACACTTCAGTCTCATCTGATTCACTAGCGTTAAATGGCTTGGCAAAACTAAACGTAATTGGACCAAAACCACTTAACCAGGTTGCACCTACACCAACCGAATAACGCAATTCGCCAAATTCTGGCGAATCGCAAATTTCCTGATCGTCCCCACACTTGGTGTTGAATATATTACCAGCATCAAAAAAGAATGTAGATTGGACTGAACGCTGGTCTTTAATAAACGGTAGAGGAAAGATCACTTCCGCACCAAATTCGATCTGTACATTGCCGCCGATTGGATCCGGGTCGTCGAAAAAGGCTCCGTCACAATCAGCACAGGGAGTATCCTGGGGCCCCAATGTATTACGCTTAAATCCACGTACGGAACCAAAGCCACCGCCATAAAAATTCTTAAAGAAAGGCATCTGGGTGGTATCGCCATAGGACTCACCATAGCCGAGATCAGTTCTCAGCTTTAGGGATAGCCCGCGATACAGCTTTCGCAAATGCTGTCCTGAATAGGTGATTTTGTAGTATTCCAATCCTGAACCAGGCAGCGCAATATCAACACCCAGGCGCTGAGAGGTACCTCTGGTGGCAAAGACACCGCGGTTTAGGGTCGACTTAACCCAGTTGACATTAGCGTTAAACACATCAAAATCTGAACCGTTAGCGGCGACAAAATCGGAAATTTCCTGGGAGGCAAAAGAGCCGGTTTGTAGATCTAGATTTTCATAGCCAAGACCAAAACCAATACGCTGAATTTCCGAGACCGGATAACCCCAGTTTACTGAAGCGCCATAGGTATTGGTTGAGAAGCTGGCAACATTGATCTCATCGTAATCGGTCTCGCGGGCAAACAGACTGTAGCCAACACTGACCCCATCAGTAGTAAAATAGGGCTCGGTATAACTTAAATTCAATGAGCTCTGGTAGGTACTGCGATTTATGCCTATACCCACCTTCTTGCCGGTACCGAGGAAATTATTTTCACTGAGATTGGCGCCGATAATCAGGCCAGTGCCCTGAGCATAACCAACGCTGGCACCAATTGAGCCAGAGGGTTGCTCTTCAACCGTATAGACCACATCAATCTGGTCATTGGTGCCGGCAACCGGGATATTTTCTACATTGACCTCTTTAAAGAAGCCAAGGCGTTCGAGACGCACTTTCGACATTTCAATCAGTGCATTGTTGGCTGAGGCCGACTCCATCTGGCGCATCTCGCGACGCAGCACTGAGTCAGCAGTCTTGGTATTGCCGCGGAACTCGACACGTCGAACATAGGCGCGCATACCGGGCTTAATTAAAAAGGTTACCTTGGCCGTCTTATCTTCTTCATTGACCTCAGGGAAGCCCTGAACCTCGGCAAAGGTATAGCCATCATTGCCCAGGCGGCGGGTAATATATTCATTAGACGTGGTCATTAATGTCTGCGAGAAAGTCATACCCTCCTTAAGAATAATCATCGCGCGAACATGGGATTCAGGGATCACCATCTCGCCAGCCAACTCCACCTCATTGACTCTGTATACATCTCCTTCATTGATATTGATGGTGATATACACGGATTCTTTTTCCGGGCTGATCGACACCTGAGTCGACTCAATAGCAAACTGCAGGTAGCCGCGATCCAGATACCAGGACTCGAGAGTCTCGAGATCACCGGAAAGTTTTTCACGGGCGTACTTGTCATTACTGCTTAACCAGGACAGCCAACCAGTGGTTTTTTGCTCAAAGGACTCAAGCAGTTCCTCTTCAGTAAAGTGCTGATTACCGACAATATTGATATGCCTGATCTTGGCAACATCGCCTTCATCAATATTGATATTCACCGCAACGCGATTGCGCGGCAACTGTTTCACTTCAGTCTCAACCAGAGCACCATAGCGCCCCTGGGAGACATATTGACGCTGCAATTCCTGAGTCATGCCCTCGAGAATCACCTGACGAAAAATCTGCCCTTCCGCCAGACCATTGTCGCGCAGAGCACTGAGTAGCTGGTCAGTTTCAATCGCTTTGTTACCGTCGAGATTGATTTCCGTTACAGCCGGTCGCTCAGCCAAAGCTATGACCAAAACCCCGTTTTCCCGAGCCATCACAACATCGGAAAAGTAGCCGGTGCGGAACAGTGAACGGGTCGCCTCACGAATAGCTGGTTGATCGACTAGATCGCCGACACTAATAGGCAGAGCGGCAAACACCGTTCCTGCCGAAACCCTCTGCAGACCTTCGATACGAATATCATCAACTTGGAAAACTGCCGCATAGACCGATGCCGAAAAAGCAAAAAGGGCAATAAGGATACCACTGAAGAAATTCTTCATGTAATTATTAAAATCCAATTTTAGTTATCTTTTAAAGCGACTTTAAAAAGCCCGCATAACATCATTATAAGTAGCAAATACCATTAACCCCATCAGCATAAAGAACCCGACTTTATAGCCAACCAATTGCACGCTGTCTGAGACTGGCGAACCTTTGACTATCTCAATCAGATAGTAGACAAGGTGGCCACCGTCCAATACAGGTATTGGCAATAGATTCATTACGCCGAGCATTATACTGAGAATAGCGATAAAGCGAATAAAATTGTCGAATCCAGATTTGGCGGTGTCACCGGCAACCTTGGCAATGGTAATTGGGCCGCTGAGATTCTTCGGTGAAAGCTCACCCATGAGCAATTTACCAATCGATTCGAGGACAAAGGCGCTAGTCTCGACAGTCTCATCGGCAGCCCGCGCTATAGCGCCGAGAGGCCCATAGTCAACGGTGCGCAATAGGGCCTCTGGATAGCGGCCTACTGAGGAGAGCTGGACACCCAACTGCCCTACCTGCTCACCGTCGCGTTCGACCAGTCGCGGCACCACCTGGATAAGCTGCTGACCAGACTCGCGCTCGACCAGCAGACCGACACTAACACCGGGGCTGGCGGCGATACGCTCAACAAAGGTTTCAATACTGCGGATATCCACATCATCAATTGCCAGCAGACGGTCGCCATCGCGCAGACCGGCACTGTAACCAGCACCCTCTTCCGAAACTGCGACCAGATTTAGCGATTCCAGCTCAAAGGGTGGATTGATTCCCAGCTCGCGAAGTGGCGAGGGTTCCTCGGCATCACGCAGCCATCTGTCGACCGGCACCAGCAGCTGATATTGGATATTTGAATCGGGATAAGTGACGGTAAAGGGAATATCTCCGCTAGTACCTATATAGCCAAATAACTGGCGGGTAGCCGCGCTCCAGGTTGCCGTCGGCTTGCCATCGACTGCAATAATCTCAGTACCGGTTTCAAAACCGGCCTCAGCGGCCAGAGAGCCTGCATTGACCTGACCAGCGACAGGGGCAATACCGCGCTCACCGGATAAAAATACAATCCAAAAGGCTACCAGGGCGAGTAAAAAATTGGCAGCAGGACCAGCCGCAACTATGGCTATACGCTGCCAGACAGACTTGCGGGTAAAGGCGAAAGGTAGATCCTCTTCAGCCACATTGCCCTCGCGCTCATCGACCATCTTTACGTAGCCACCAAGTGGTAGAGCGGCAATAACAAATTCAGTATCCTGAGAATCCTTCCAGCGCAGCAGAGGTGTACCAAAACCAATGGAGAATTTCAGCACCTTGACACCACAGCGACGCGCCACCCAGAAGTGGCCGTACTCGTGAAAACTCACCAGCACACCCAGAGCGATCAGGGTAAAAAAGATTGTCTGCAGGATATCCATAAATTACTTCTCCAGTCTTTTGATATAGGCACTGCTATACAGGCGTGCCTGCTCGTCGCACTCTTGGACTGCGGCAAGTGATTCTGGTTCAGTCAACTGCTGACCATTTAATGTCTGCTCGACAACATTGGCAATCTGCATAAAGCTGATACGCTGATCGAGAAAGGCCTGAACAGCGATTTCATTAGCCGCATTGAGAATTGTCGGAGCGTTTCTTCCAACTTTAGCAGCTTCCGCGGCGATCCCCAGACAGGGAAAGCAGTCGAGATCGGGCTTCTCAAAATTGAACTGGGCAATCTCAAACAGATCCAGGTCGGCAACACCTGCGTCAATGCGCTCAGGCCAGGCCAGAGCATGAGCAATAGGTGTACGCATATCCGGATTACCAAGCTGCGCCAATACAGAGCCATCAACGTACTGCACCAGCGAGTGGATAATACTCTGTGGGTGAACCACAACTTCAATATTAGAGGCCGGCATAGCAAATAACCAGCAGGCCTCGATAAGCTCCAGCCCCTTATTCATCAGGGTTGCTGAATCGACGGATATTTTGCGCCCCATACTCCAGTTGGGATGGGCACAGGCCTGATCCGGAGTCACAGCGGCCATCTGCTCAGCTGACCAACCGCGGAAAGGACCACCGGAAGCGGAGAGTAATAATTTCTTTACACCGCTACTATTAGTCGAGGTCTTATAGTCTTCCGGCAGGCATTGGAAAATTGCATTGTGTTCACTGTCTATAGGCAACAATACAGAGCCGGAATCAGCCACAGCCTGCATAAACAGACCACCGGCCATCACCAGAGATTCTTTATTTGCCAGGAGAATTTTCTTGCCGGCCTGAACCGCAGCCAGAGTCGGCACCAATCCGGCAGCACCGACAATAGCCGCCATCACCGTATCAACCGCACTGTCACTGGCGACCTGAGAGAGTGAATCGCGACCCCAGAGAACTTCTGTGGCACAGCCGCTATCGCCGAGAATAGTTTTTAATTGAGAAGCAGACTGCTGATCGCCGACTACCGCGTAGTGAGGGTTAAATTGCTGGCACTGAGCGGCAAGCTTTTCAACCTGGCTGTGAGCCGTCAGGGCAAAGACAGAATACCTGTCCGGGTGACGAGCAATAACATCCAGAGTGCTGACACCAATCGATCCTGTTGCGCCAAGCAAGGTAATAGTCTGCATAGATCAGAACGGGCTCAATAATAGGTAGAGCAATATAAACAGCGGCAGTGCAGCCATCAAGCCATCGATTCGATCCAGCACACCACCGTGTCCGGGAAGAATCTGGCTGCTATCTTTCACGCCCTGCTGGCGCTTGAGCATACTTTCAAAAAGATCGCCGAGTACAGAGTAGAGTGAGACAGGAATAATCAACAGGAGCAGCACCAAGGGCGATACGGCAACTGGCACAAAGAATATTAATACAGCAATCAGCAATAACTGAGAACAGAGGCCGCCAAAGAAGCCCTCCCAGGTTTTACCCGGACTGATAACCGGCGCCAACTTATGTTTTCCGAATAAATTGCCAGCCACATAGCCACCTATATCCGCCAGTGCAACAACCCCAACAGCCAGTAACAACAGCCACTGCCCCTGAGGCTGGTGGATAATCAAGACAATTGCCAGCCAGGTAGCGGTCAATAGCAACAGGCCGAGAATAGCCAGCACAGGCTTTGTCGACCAGAGGATGGCGCTCGAGGGATAGCCCTGAACCCAGAGAAATATAATTGCCCAAAGAATTGAAGCGAACAGTGCAAAAGACTGCCCTCTCGACAGATCCAGACTGTCAAATAGATTTAACCACAGCGCAGAACCAGCCAGACAGAGCAGCAGAGCTGTGAGATAGAAGAATTTCCCCAGCGCAGTTTTAATCCCCGTTAAATTACTCCACTCCCAACCCGCCAACAGGACTACCGCAACAACAGCCGTAGAAAACCACAGAGGATCTGTATTAAAGAGCAGCAATAAGAAACCCGCTATCAGCATAACTGCTGTGATTACCCGCTGTTTAAGCACGGCTTATTTCTCCTCGAGAAGCTGGTTTGTTATCGGAGGCATCGGGCGTATTGCGCAATCCAAAACGACGCTGTCTGGAATAGTATTCATCAATGGCAACACCGAGGGCCGCCGCATCGAAGTCCGGCCAGTAACAATCGGCAAAATAGAACTCAGTGTAAGCCATCTGCCAGAGTAAGAAGTTGCTGATACGCTGTTCGCCAGCGGTGCGAATACAGAGATCGGGATCGGGGAAACCATCGAGCTGCATATACTTGCTCAATACAGCTTCATTGATATCCGAGGGCCGCAGACGTCCGGTTTGAACTTCAGAAGCAACCTTTTGCGCGGCGCTGGCAATATCCCAGCGGCCACCGTAATCGACACAGAGCACCAGAGTGAACTCGCCACTGGCGGTCATCGTCTCGGCATCTTCAATTAAACGTTTAAGACGATCGCTAAACTGGCCTCGGTTGCCGATAACTTTAAGTCGCACACCGTCATCGCGAAGTGATTTAGCTTCTTTTTTAAGGTAGGAGGAAAACAGCGACATCAAACCGCGAACTTCAAGATCCGGGCGTTTCCAATTCTCGCTGCTAAAGGCAAACAGACTGACAACTTTGACACCGCGCGCTTTGGCCGCTTTTAGTATATCGCGGATACGCTCGACGCCAGCCTCATGACCGCCAATACCACCGAGTCCCCGCTCCTTCGCCCAGCGATTGTTGCCATCCATAATAATGGCAATATGCTTGAGCGGATGGGTGGAGAGCTCTGCAGTCGGATCGGCCATGATCATCAATACCGAGGAGATTAAATCTCCATCAGATCCTTTTCTTTGGCGGCCAGAGCCTCATCAATACGAGCGATAAAGCTATCGGTAATCTTTTGAATATCGTCCTGACCCTTGCGCTCTTCATCTTCACTGATATCTTTATCCTTGAGCAATCCCTTAAGGCTGGAGAGCACATCGCGACGGATATTACGCACCGAGATGCGTGCGTTTTCAGCTTCTGCTTTAGCCTGCTTGCCGTAGACCTTGCGAGTCTCTTCGGTAAGCGGCGGCAGAGGAATGCGAATCACAGTGCCGGCGGTCGAAGGATTCAAACCCAGATCGGATTTCATAATCGCCTTTTCAATCGCTTGAACCAGACTCTTTTCCCAGGGCGTTACCGAGAGCGTGCGCGCATCTTCGATAACAATAGAAGCGGCCTGTGCCAGCGGTGTGATAACACCATAGTAATCGACAGTCAGGCCATCCAGCAGGCTCGGGTGAGCACGGCCGGTGCGAATCTTGTTAAACGCGTTGCCAAGTGCATCAACTGCCTTGTTCATACGCACATCAGCTTCTTTCTTTAATTCATCAATCATTCTGTAGCACCCTCTGTAACCAACGTACCTTCATTACCACCGACCACCAAATTGAGTAGCGCGCCCTGTTTGGACATGCGGAATACTCGCAATGGCATATTGTGTTCGCGACACAGACAGATGGCGGTTAAATCCATAACCCCAAGTTTTTTATCCAGAACCTCATCGTAGGTTAGACGATTATAGAGTTCGGCGCTCGGATCGAGCATTGGGTCAGCACTGAATACACCGTCGACCTTGGTGGCCTTGAGAACAACATCGGCATCAATTTCAATACCGCGCAGACAGGCTGCAGAATCGGTAGTAAAGAATGGATTGCCAGTGCCGGCAGAAAAGATCACCACCTCACCTTCACCAAGGTAGCGCATAGCGCGACGACGATCATAGTGCTCAACCACACCGCTCATGGGAATTGCCGACATCACGTGAGAGGAAATATTGGTTCTCTCCAGCGCATCACGCATGGCCAGACCATTCATCACTGTTGCCAGCATACCCATATGGTCGCCGGTAACCCGATCCATGCCCGCTTTGTTTAACGCAGCGCCACGGAAGAGATTACCACCGCCAATCACCAAACCAACCTGAACCCCAATACCCACCAACTGACCAATTTCAAGAGCCATACGATCGAGAACCTTGGGGTCAATCCCGAAGCCCTCCTCTCCCATCAACTCCTCACCGCTGAGTTTTAGCAGAATCCGCTTGTACTTTTTCTCTTTGCCAGTCGGCGACATATTGAGTCCTCTTTTTATCTATACTTTATCTGTATAGTTTAAACCTTAGCCTGCACTCTGAACCTGGGCTGCTACTTCAGCAGCGAAATCGACTTCTTCAACTTCGATTCCCTCACCCACTTCAAAACGAACATAGCCAACAATTTCAGCACCGCCAGCTTTAACCAGATTGCCAACAGTAGTGTCTGGATCTTTAACGAAAGGCTGGTCAACCAGGCTGCTCTCTTTAAGGAACTTGCTAACACGACCTTCAACCATCTTAGCGGCGATCTCAGGTGGCTTGCCACTCTCAATAGCCTGTGCTGTAAAGATATCTCTCTCCGCTTGAATTAGCTCAGCGGGCATCTGATCAGAGCTGACAACCGCAGGGTTAACCGCTGCAACATGCATAGCCACATCTTTGGCCAGCGCTTCGTCGCCACCGGTTAAACCGACAACAACCGCGATACGATTATTACTGTGAACATAGCCACCAACAACTGGCGCTTCAATACCTGAGGCGCGACGCGGTGAGATATTTTCACCAATCTTCTGCACCAGTGCTTCGCGAGCTTTACCGAGATCACCGTCCAACAGTGCCACAATATCAGTTTGCTTAGCGGCAAATGCAGTATCCAAAACAGTGCTTACAAAACCTTTAAAACCTTCATCGCGAGCGGCGAAGTCAGTTTCACTGTTAACTTCCAAAACCATGCCGTAGCCGTTTTCTGCTTTAACAGCGACAAGGCCGTCAGCTGCAGTGCGACCTGCTTTCTTAGCAGCTTTCATACCGCTTGATTTGCGTAATTCTTCAATAGCTTTATCGATATCCGCGCCAGACTCATTCAGTGCACGCTTGCACTCCATCATGCCCAGACCTGTGCGATCTCGCAGCTCTTTTACCAAAGATGCTGTTACCTGTGCCATTGTATTCC
>Ga0206125_10001655_pt1 | contig 25408 bp, 32 predicted proteins | sample Helgoland_Spring_4_FD_148598 | JGI IMG/M metagenome (GOLD analysis project Ga0206125, IMG submission 148598) | Pelagic subsurface seawater microbial communities from Kabeltonne, Helgoland, North Sea - Helgoland_Spring_Bloom_20160331_1 | ecosystem: Environmental > Aquatic > Marine > Epipelagic ... | reverse complement strand
TTTGCCGCCCACTCGAGAGGTTATTGCAACCCCTCACCGGAGAGATGGCAGAGTGGTCGAATGCACTGGTCTTGAAAACCAGCGTACCGCGAGGTACCGGGGGTTCGAATCCCTCTCTCTCCGCAAGCCCGGGGTGCCAAAATGTACCAAAATGCTCAAAACCAACGTTTTGGGCATTTTTTTTGTCCAAACCGGTGTGCCAAAATGCTCCAAAATGCCCCCTTTTTGGGTTGCTTAGCGGGTTGCTTTTTTGAAATGTAAAAAAAAGCAACCCAGCAATGGGACAAAAAAGAACATAATGGTACTGATGTTCAGTGATTTACGAGTAGGTTTTTTCGTCTAAGTTTACCACTTTTGAATTGGAAATGGAGGGCTTAATTAACGTTAAGTCAGATGTACAACGAAAGATCAAGTTATTCGCTGGTGTTTTTAATCAGCAGAACAAGACCAAAGAAGAACGGCGAGTGTCCTATTTTCTTAAAGATTAACATTAATGGGGATAAGACTAGGTTTCCGGTGAAACGTCACGTTCTTCCTCAAAAGTGGGATTCCAAAAGGACGAGAATGAAAGGACGTACTAAGGAAGCCGAAGTGTTCAACAACTATCTTGAAGCGATCAAGTTGAGGGCCAACAAAATGTACAATGAACTGTTGGCGACGAATGCCGAGGTGACAGCCCAAATGCTGAAAGATGCCATTCTGGGAACTAACGAAGCAAGGCCCAAAACCATCATCACAGTATTTGATGACTATGTGGAACGTCTTAGATCCCTACTTGGTAAAGAAACCACATATGCTAATTTCCAGAAATATCGAACGACTCGTAATCACTTCCAGGCCTATTTGCAAAAAGCCTACAGAGTGAGTGACGTAAGCCTCAAGCGGATTGACCACAGCATGATTGAAGGATTTGAGCATTTTTTGAAAACTGAAAAGGGCTGTAGCCATAATACATCAATTAAGTTTCTTCAAAATCTCAAGAAGATCACCAAAGATTGCATTAAACGAGGTTGGCTCATCAGGGACCCGTTTGTTAACAAGGGTCTATCTCTCAAGGAAGTTAGCCGCCCATATTTAAACGAAGAGGAATTGAATCGCATGATGAGTCTTAAGTTGCCTTTTGAGCGCTTAGAACGCGTCAGAGACTATTTCTTGTTTGCTTGCTTTACCGGCCTGTCATATGCCGATGTAAAGAAGTTCACTAGAAAGGAAATCGAAATCACCGATTCCGGTAAGTGGATTAAAACCCGCAGAAAGAAAACTGGTGGCGTGGTTTACGTTCCGATTTTGGATGTGGCCTGGCAAATCATTCAGAAGTACAATCCCTATTTCGATCAGCTCATGCCTGAAGATCCTGTGCTCCCTATTATGAGCAATCAGAAGATGAACGGCTATCTGAAAGAAATAGCGGATTTAGCAAAAATATCGAAGCAATTGAGTTACCACATCGCAAGGCATACGTTCGCCACAACTGTCACCATGCTTAATGGTGTACCTATTGAGACGGTGAGTAAAATGCTTGGACATAAAAACATCACCTCCACTCAGCATTATGCAAGGATTGTGGACAGCAAGGTCAACAAAGACATGAAAGTCTTGGCTGAACAGTTGGATGGAAAGATAGTCTTGAACTGGAGTTAAGAACTACAAAGCCCGCAGGAGTATTACCTGCGGGCAATAAATAATACTATGTACGAAGATAAATTCAGAGTTAAAACCTACGGATTCGGTGAGCTTGCCCAGCTCTACCTTCCCGATGCTACTCCCATGAGCGCATCCAACCGACTACGCATTTGGATCACCAGGAATAAGACCTTAATGGACAAGCTTCATAATCTGGGTTACGTCAAAAAGACACGCTTACTTACGCCAGAAATGGTCAAAGAAATCGTTGCTGTGATTGGTGAGCCTTGATCCTGGTGTTTGTACACAGTTATTTTATTTTTAAATTCTTCACATTCATAAGTTTAATCCTATCAATTTCCTCAGATGAAATATTATCAAAACTGTTTGGATAAAATTGAATAATTGGTCCGTCGTTCTCCAGTAAAGGGTAGAAAGCATAGACGTTCTTAAATTTATGATCGTTTTGATTCAGCATGAACATTAGAGCCTTTTCCATACTTGGACTAGGTAGAGACCTATCATCAGTTATATACATCAGAAGATTTACGCTCGTATCTAATCCTAAGTATTTATCTGATTTCCGTAGGATTAGACTCAAAACTTTTTCAAGGTGTTCACCAATATTATGCTCATATGATAACTTTTCATAGCCGCCTTTCATTTTTCCTGGTGGCGTAATCTCAGTTAACTCAAGGTAAAAGGACTCTGGACACTCGACAAAGAAGTCAAGGTTGTTCTCTGGGTTTTCTATTAACCTGTAGCCGACGCTTAAATCATATTTTTCATTCTTTGATATAAGATTTAAAAATGTCGATGCTACTTTTTTCTCAATTTCATTTTTCGTGTTTGGAAAAATAAACCTATTGGGAGCGCTTTCTGCCTTTCCTCCTCTAATAATTTTTGGGTTTAATTTTCCAACTGGTTTATTATGTTTTTTTGACATACTATATTAATTTATTAAACTATTTAAATGTGTAATTTAGTTGACCACTCCTCACCACAATATACAATCATTAGCAATCCCTCACCACTCTTAACCACCCCTAGGCTCTAGCACCCTCACATCTTTGGCTTCACATTCAAGTGAATAGCCGTAAGATGCAGCATGATCATAGTCTTTCTTTAGCCACCACAGCCTCGGGCATGGTAGGCGGCGTAGGCCGCGCCATCGCCGAGCAGCATTCTCTCTCATCTATTTCCCTACACGGCGTTATTGACGTCGCTTTTTACGCCGTTGTCTCTGCATCGGTGGGTTACTGTGTCAAAGTAGCCTGGGATACTTTGTTCAAACGTTTCCGTAATCGCAATTCTGACGGCCAATGAAAAATCTGTTGGCCATAGGGATCACGGGTACACTGTTGTACCTCGGTTTCAGAGCGTTTGGCTTGAACCGGTTCAACGTGTATTCGGTGGTGCGTACCCTTAACCCGCGCATTACCAAGGTCACCTTGACGGGACTTTCCCTGGCCACCGACATTTCCATTGACAACCCCACCAACACGAGCCTTAAAGTTTCCAAGCCGGTAGTGACCATTACCACCGGTGGAAAGTTTGCGGCCAGCAGCGTTCCCAGTACCGAAACCTTCACCATCGCTCCCCAAACGCGTTCTGCTCTGGGTACGATCGAAGTGGAAGTGCCTTGGACGTCGCTTACTCCATACATCTCCAACCTGGTTAGCCGTATTCCATCGCTGATTGGCAAGACAGGCCAATCACCAGCTGCCCTGGACTTACCCATGGAATACTACTACACGGTGTATGTGAACGATCTGTTTTATCAATCCTCACCTGAAAAGATCGCCTAATGGAAGAACGCTATCAAATAGGATCCATTACCAGCGGTTATCGGGTGATTCGTCCGGGCGACGAGTACGACAAGTACTTCCCAAAACCCCAAGCCCAGGATCGCATCATCATCGAAGACGGTGCGGTTGGCGATACGGTCGACTTGATGAAACGTGTGGTCTGGAAATACATCGACGACACCAAGGGCATTGCGCCGGTGCTGAAAGGCAAAAGCCTGAATGAGACCTGCGAGAACACCTGGAACTTCCTGTACCACCACATTCAGTACAAGCTGGATGAACGTGGTCTGGAGCAACTGCGAAGACCGGCGCGCAGCTGGTCGGACCGCAAGAGCGGCATCGACTGCGACTGCTTTTCCATTTTCGCCAGTTCCATCTTGACCAACCTCCATATTCCGCACTCCTTTCGTATTACCAAGTACGGCGGTACCCACTTCCAACACGTGTACGTAGTGGTTCCCAACGGATCAGGAACCCTGGTCATCGACCCGGTGCTGTCTAACTACAACTATGAAAAACCATACTCAGAACACAAAGATTTTGCTATGAATTTATCCGGAATAGATGTGGCCGTCTTGAGCGGTCCCGGCAATGACAATTTGCATGAGGTCCTTCTTGGTATGCCTGAATTGGGCGACCTGGGAGAAGTGCCTTCCGACAAACAAATGGACGCCATGTACAACTACCTGGTCGCTACGCGTAATGCAGTAGCGGCCAATCCAAAGACCATCTCCCATATCGAGGATCCCCAAGCATTCCTAAAAATGCTGGACTATGCCATCACCTACTGGTACACCGACAAGCGCGATGAAGCCTTGGACGTGCTGGCGCGCAATGAAGAGAAGTTGAACTTCCAAAACGGATTCAACTCTCTCGAAGGCGACGATTATTGGCAAGACGATTATTTGGGAAGGGTCAAACGAGGCTTTTTTCGTAGGGTTGGCGATGTGGTCAAAAATGTGGGCACTGGTGCGAAGAGCACAGCGACCCAAGTGGCCAAGGCTGTAATCCGCTACAATCCCTTGAGCGTGACGGCTCGATTGGGATTCTTGGCGGCCATGAAGCTCAACCTTAAAGGCATGGGCTCCAAGTTAAAATGGGCGTATGCGAGCCAGCAACAAGCTGCCGCAAAAGGCTTTTCGGCGCAGCAGTGGCAACGCTCCAAGCAAGCACTTTCAAAGATCGAAGCCTTGTATGCCGACAAGCTTCAAGGCAAGCGCGATGCCCTTCGTGATGCCATTCTCAAAGGAAAGGCCGGAGGATTAAGCGGTGCGGTAGAACCCGATGCTCATGACTTGGGTAGTTTGGGTGAACCGGTCACCATTGGCGCTTCCATAGCCGCAGCAACCCCCTTGATTATAGCGGCGGTGAAAATCTTGAAAGACGCCGGTCTATTTACTGAAGGTGAAGACGTCTCTACTAACAATCTGGAAGCCGAAGCCGCATCAGCGCAAGCACGCTCAGGCGGTGCGCCGGCTCAAATGAACATTCCAACTCAAGCATCTCCCATGGTGCAATCATCCGTTCCCTATATGTCAGAACAATCCATGACCCCAGCGGCCATGAGCACTAGCGGACAGGCCAAAGGCATCATGGCCTTTGTCAAGAAGAACCCCGCGGTAGCGGCCATAGGTGCCGGTGCGATCGCACTGGGCGCCTACATGATGCTGGGACCCAAAAAGAAAACCCGTGCCTCTGGCTTGTCCGGAACCTCTAAAACAACGCGAAGGACGACACGAAAAACCTCGAGCGCTGCTCGCAGTAGATCGCGCCGTTCCTCCATCCCCAAACTGAATCTTAAATAACCATCTCATGAGAAGCAAACAAGTATCAAGTCAGGCTATGATGGGCGAATTGCGCTCACTGGCCATGATCAGCGGAGGCATGGTCCTCGGATCAATGGGCGGAAAGGCCATTGATAACATGCTGAAAGTCGATGAAACCACCCCTGGATTCCAGACCAAGAAGCTCGTCCGTCCCATGGCACTGTTAGGTGCCGGCGTACTGGGCAGCTTGAAGCTGAAAAACCCGGATTTGAAAATGGTATCGGCAGGCCTCGGAGCTGCTGGTGTGGTATCTACCGTGAAGGTGGTCTTGAAAAAGGACTTGCTCGCTGGCCTTGACGGCGGCGTGGCAGGACTTGGAGAGGCCATGAGCGTGTACCACGAGCCGGTGCGCACAATCGAGCCTTACGAGCCCAATCTACCTGCCCTTTCTAGCGGAAGCTATCGCCCGGTAGAAGATCTATCCAACGCTTATGTCTCTGGCGAAGAGGTAAGTGCTTACCAAGACGCCGAATTTGAAATCATTTAACCCTACAAACCCAGAATCAACATGATGACTTTAGGAGAAATCACTCAGAGCGAATTCCAACTTCTCGGCGCCGTGAGCGACGAAGAATTGCTCATGGCCCTGGAAGGTGCATCGCCTCAGGCCAAAAAAACCTTTAGCAAGGCCATTCGCGCCTTTGCAAAGCAGCGTAATCAAGCTCCGTCTCGCGGGTCGCGCGGCGAGCTCGAAAAACGCTTGCACATGCTGCCCAAAGAGATCCAGGAAGGATTGGCACGTCAAACCTTACAAGCGGTCGATGCGGCGTACTACGTAGTCAAAGACATCTCAGGAAGTAGAGTACAGAAACTGCTCAAAGACGACGACAATAAAGTCGTGGGTATGAGCAATATATCCTCTGCGAAATTAGAAAAGGGCAACCTGTTCCTACTCAACGGCCTGACGCTCTTGGCAGGAACCGCCGGCGAGGGCGAAACGGCGAAGGACGTGAATTTCACGGTCGTTCCCGATTACCTGCGCAACGGTGAGTTTGAATTCATCGCCAACGGTGCGACGCTCATTCAAAATGCATCTACTGAGTTGTTCAACACTACCGGTCAGGTGATCCCAGTGGGACATTACAGGTTGGACAATCCCAAGCTGATTAAAGACCAGCAAACTATTGAATTTAACCTTGAGTGGGGTGCCAACGCACCGGCAGGCACGTTTGTGAAAGCCATTTTACGCGGTACGGTCATCATCAAGGCATAAGACTAAAGCAATAAGCCATGAAAGATCACAAGTTTCAACTGATTCGTATTGGTGTCGGAGCCTCGGGAGCATCGGTCCGCTATACCGGTGAGACCGATAAGAGCTACCGCCGTATCCGTGGGATTTTCGTGGCCTTACCAGAACCCATATTGGAGTATGGAGCTACGCTCAGCCTTAAAGTGGGAGGCGTCGACGTATTCGACGACGATCACGATGTCAGGTTACTGACCTGCGGGCAGGGTGTTGCTCCCAACCAAAAGTTCTTCCTCTTTGAGGAGTACATCGAAGCATCCGGAAACGCCTTTGAAGGGCGCTACCGCGATGCGGGTATTCAAGGAGCCACCTATCCATACGAGGCGAAAGTCTTTTTGTGGTTGGTCAACGAGCAAGAGTCGTGAAGGGAATTCGGAGGTTAAATAAGACGATTGAGGTGTTTCGACCCTTGCAGGTCGTACCGATTGATTTTCGCTTTCCTGGCGATGTGAGTGCGTGCTTCGGCTTACAGGCAACAGTAGTGGGACGCTTTCCCGTGGATAGGCCGGTAATCCCCGCCTTTGGTGAGTACTCACTGGAGTTTGAGGGCAAGAAAATCCATCCGGTCAACTTTATTGTGCCTTGGGTAAGCCAGGAGGCTTTCTCCGACGCCACACAGCATCGCCTCGGCATCTTGCCGTTGGCTGTCCAGGTGGGCACCTCGCGTATGATCACCGGGTTTTACCATGACCTGGATCGTCAGCGATTGGATGCGCCGCCGCGCACCAGCGACCTTCAAGAGGATACGATATTTCAGCCCTACAGCGTTCGTTTCACCTTTCACTGTTACCGCGTATGATCTCCTTAGAGGCCATAGGATACATCGAACGGTTACTCGCCACGCGAGGCATCACCGACTACTACCTGGACGTGTACTCCCTGGTGTTGGATCCCCTGAAAACGGATTTCTACACCGAGGCCAATCGAGGCTTTCTGTACCTGCTTACCCATGAGCTGCCGGAAGGCACCCGAATCGCCAGCGAAACCAACATCCTCGAGATTGATTCAAGTTGGTGGCCCAGAGGGATCACCAAGATCCAAGAGTTTGGCGGTCAAATCGCCGTGCACTTCCCTTCACCGGGCAATGTGTACCAATTAGAGTTTATAAGAGCAATACCCAGACCATGAGCACCGAAAAAAGCAAACGCTACAACATTGCCGCCACCGTGCGCAAAGCCATCCATGCCCAAGCCATGCTCGGACACCAGGACGTGGTATGTAGCGCCATTTTGTCGCGACGCGGGAAAAAGCTCAACAGCATCGACCGCTCGCCGAAAGAGAACTTCACCCGCTTGATGCATCAGTACATCCAATCGGAGCAGCCGGATAAGTTGCGCGTTGAACTCAGGTCTGGTAGCGATGCCTTACTATGGAGCAAAACCTTTTCATTCGAAGTAGATCCTGTAAAAATTGATAAAGACAGGGAATTTCAGGGTTTAGGTGAAGCACAAATCGGTGAACTGCTCAATCAGAAAATGGCAGAACTGCGCAAGCAAGAAGAGCTCGAGCAGCTACGCAGCGAAACCGAACAGCTTAGCCAAGAGAACGAGGCCTTGCGCCGTCAGCTCGATGGCCTTGAGGAAACCGTAGAAGCGAAGAAAAAGGTGGAGTACTACGCCAACATCCTGGGGCTTGCTTTTCCAGGATTAGCAAAGATGCTCAGCACCACACCACTGGGAGGCACCCTCGGAGCTCTTGCCGGACTAGACACCGCAAACAGCCCTTCCAGCGAAACAGAAAAAAGCCAACGTGAAACCATTATTGAACTGGTGAGTGAATTCATGGCCAGCCTAGACGATCAGGCCTTGGGGCAGCTCTACCTCGTCTTTATCGAGCTGAGCAACAACCCTGCGCTGATCGGAACCCTGCTTGCTAAAATCCACGAACCCACTGAAACAACAAGCGCCCAATGAACTACCAGAAAACCATAACGATCAAGGCCAACTCTGAGGCGGAAGCCCAGCAGATTGCCGATGCGATGAGCAGTGCGACCGGTGTCTTTAACGGCAAAGAGTGGCAGGCCATCGCCAAGAAGATTCAAAACAAGATTGTACAAATGCGCATCCGCCTGTTGATTCAATGATTCCAACGCTACCCATATCATCCGAAAACCAGCAGAAGGTCATCCGCGGTCTATTGATCGCGGGAGGACTCTATGTGGGGTTACGCATTACCGGCAAAGCCATTAAAAGTAGGCGCCAGCGGCAGACCTCTGCCTTGGCCGATGAACGTGCCGAAGTGCGTCAAGCCATGGGGCTCCGCTCGGCAATGAACCCCAGCGGAATCTCTTGGCTGATGTGGAGCGACGGCACGAACGAAGACGCCATTGCGCAAATTGCGGCACAGATTCAAGACCTCGACACGGTGGCCACGGCCTACCGAAGCCTCTACAGCGATGACCTGTTGAAGGATTTGCAGAGTGAGCTTTCCACCACACTGTTCAACGCCTTCTTACAAACGGTTTCCAACAACCGCATCAATACCCAAAGCGGTAACCCGAGCGGCCAATCCTCTACCGGAGCCTATACCGCCCCACAGCGCTTGGTCGTAGCCAAACAAAGCGTGTTTGTGCGCACCTCGCCGGATGCGTCCTACCACGGCGCCTGGTACGAGATCGGTGAAAACAAAAACATATTCAAAACCGCCAAGGCCGGTGAGTTTATCGGCTATGCGACGGGCAAGCAGCATTACGACTCCAAGAACAACGTGAAGTTCATTGAAGTGGCCTACAAAATTGGCCCACTGGCCCCTACAAGCCTGCAATCCCAGATAGGTGTCACCCGCCTGTTGTGGATTTCCGCCTCGGCCAGCTACACCGATCAATTTAGCTCGGTGGCCTCCATGGAAGCGCGTTACCCCGCAACCAGGGGCGTGACTAAGTACTACCTGCCCATCAGCGGATTGGGTTGGTTGTCCGCGCCGGGATCGCGAGTGGTGACCGTAGCAGGTACGCGCGTGATGGACGAGCAATTTCAAACCATCGGCCACGTGAAATCCAGTGTGCTCATAGGCTATCCCGTGATGAGCCTAGACGGACACGATGCCCATTTTACCCTGGTACGAACCCTGGAAGGCCACGACCGCTGGTTGGCCTCCAAAGACATTCAAACCCAATAGGACATGACCAAAGAACAATTTACCACCACCTATTACCCCTTGGCCAAGAAGGCCGGTGACCGATTTGGGATGAACCCCGAAATCATCCTGGCCCAAGCGGCCATTGAAAGCGGCTGGGGATCGAGTTATGGCGCCCGGGTGCGCAAGAACTTTTTCGGCATCACCGCCGCAGGGTCGCCCAATGAATTTTGGGACGGAAGCTTCTCCGTCGGCCAAAACCAGTACGCCCTAAAATTTCGGGTGTACAAAACCGAGCAGGACAGCTTCTACGACTTCGCGCGCTTGATTTCGAGCAAGTACAAAACCGCACATGCGGTAAGCAGCGATTCGACCGCCTACGCGCAGGCCATTGCCTACAGCCCCTACATCTCGGAATCTAATGGAGACTCCCGAGAAGGATACCGCAAAGGCGTCCTTTCCACCTTCAACAGCATCAGTGACATCGTAAAAAAAAAGGACTTGCAGTGATCCAATCCCCGGCAGGCCTTTCCATCGGAGCCTTAATCGTTTCAGGAATCGTCGCCTGGTTTTGGCTAGCAAGAAACAAGAAGAAAAAGTAGCATAGATATAATGGCATTTACCCTCAAAGAAATACGCACCGGACAGCTGCGCACCTTTTCAGCAAAGGAAATCCTCGAGCTGATTGGCGACCGTATCAACGATGAGATCATCATCCGCGATGAAGTATACCGCATCTCTTCCTGCGTGGACTTCTCCCTCGGAGGCGGTGGCGGTACCTCTTCGGGTACCATAGACTGGATCACTCTGGAGCTGTCCATGGAATCCAACGGTGAGACGGTCTTTTACAACCCTGAGGTCATCAACGATACGGACTCGGTCTTTCTCACGGTCAACAGCGTACTGTATCAGTACGGTGTAGATCGTGACTTTCACATCGAAGGCGACCGCCTGTTTTGGCACGGTGGCTTTGATCTGGAGATGACCGACCGCGTGGTGCTTCGCTACCCCAAAACCACCCCAACATCATAAAACCAATCATTAATAATCAATTAGTATGAGTGAATTCATCAAACAAAAGCAGGTCGAAGGCTTAGTAAGTGCCTTGGCCGCCAAAGCCCTAGACTCCGCAGTAGTCAAAAAGGCCAACAACCTTGCAGATGTGAACGCCGCATCCGCGCGCGGTAACTTAAACGTCTACTCGAAAGCAGAAGTGCAAAACTTGGTAGCCGGCGCAGAAGATGCGTACAGCGTTGCTACGCTTACCGCACGTGGAGCGTTGACCGGACTGAAAGTATCGGACCGTGTATTTGTCAGCAACGACGGTGACAGCAAGTGGGCACTGTACATCGTTACTACGGTAACCGACGGGAAAGGCTCTACCTCGGAGTTTACCAAGGTGGCCGACGAAGACCTCTTTACCAACGCCCTCAGCAAGGAAGCAGTAAAGAGCGCCTACGAGAGCAATGCCGATACCAACGCATTTACCGATGCGGAGAAAACCAAGGTGGGACACCTTTCGGTTAGTCAAGCTGTTGATCTCGATACGATGGAAAGTGACTTGGCTGGCACAAAAACTACTGCTACTAATGCACTAAACACCGCTAATAGTGCAACGACTAAAGCGAATGCTGCACAAACCACAGCGAACACAGCCGTAAGCGATGCAGCTGCTGCTCAAAGTACGGCAAACAAAGCAGCCGGTGACGCCGCCGCCGCACAGAGCACTGCTGACACTGCAGTAGCAGGCGCTAGTGATGCCCAAGCAGCAGCAGAGGCCGCACAAACTACTGCCAACAGCGGCGTTACCAAGGCAAACGCTGCCCAGAGTACAGCCAACACGGCACGCAGCGAGGCCGCTGCAGCTCAAAGTACCGCAAACTCTGCATTGAATGCAGCCAATGCTCGCGAGTTAGCTTTCACGGAAATAGTAGAAGATTTTACTACGTTGTCTGGAGAAGCAACCGTTCCGGTAGCGCTAACACTCGCCAAGAACATCGCCGATGGTTTTACGCCCTCGGTGTTCTTTAACGGAATTCGTGTAAAGACCGTTTCATTTACAACAGGGGCGAATAACGTAAGCTATACCGTTCCCTACATCACAGAGCCAACAGATACTATTTCTGTTCACTACGCAACACGATAAGTAGGTAAACCATGGATCGAATTAAGGTAAAGCAAGTAGAGGGTGCTCTGGACACACAGTCCGAGCAAGTAGTGACGGGGAGTAAGGTATTTGCCGCTCCCCAACACTTCCCTAGCGAAGAGCTCATAATGACCATTGCTAACGGTTACCTCTATTGGTGCCAAAACCAAGGGCGCTTAAATGAACTTGGAAATACCCGCATTCGAGCCCAAGAAGGAACGCTAACCATTGAATTCTACGACGGAAGAGCATGGATACGCCGATAAAAGACAGACGCACGCGACTCAAGATCACCCTGGCAGCTGCTGTGTTCTTGGTGGTGACCACCTACGTGGCCATTTTCAAAGGAATGGAAGCGGTGGCAACCACATGCATTGCCGGGGTCATGACCGTGCTGTCTACGTACATCTGGGCGGAAACCAAACGACCAAGCAATCCCAAGCAGTAGATGATCCAGCGCAGAATTTCAATGGTTTTAGGGATAGGATTGGCGCTTGCGCTGATCCTATCTTTCTCCTTTTGGCGGTTGTGGACCACTGAGAAAGACAACTACCAGCGCATCTTTAAGGCAGGTGAAGCCCTGGGCCAAGAGATCACCACGCTTCGTCTTGAAAACGGACAGCTTGCCAGTGAAAACCAAGTACTCCAGCTTAAAAGCAAAGAACTGGAGGCCTTGTTGCCGGAGCTGGCCGCAGAGGTTCGAGGGTTGAAGGTTCGACTGGGTAAAGTCCAGTCTGTAAACGCCACAGGATTTACCGTGCAAACGCCGGCCACTGTGCGCTTGAGGGATTCGGTCATCTACGATACGGTGCACGTGCGCGCGTTCGATTACCGAGACGGGTTCTTCTCCGTTCAGGGAAAGGCCATCGGCAACACCCAGCACCTAGAACTCAGCTATCAAGATACCCTGGTCCAAGTGGTCTACCGCGGAGCGCGTGAGCGCCCCTGGCTATGGATCTTTTCTCCCCGCAAGCTCATGCAGCGCGTGAGCCTGAAAAACCCGAACGCCTACATTCACTACACCCAACAAATAGAAATCATCCATTGACTATGAAACCTTATGTAATCCCCCAACACCACGGAACAATTGTCTTAGACGGCGTAGATCTAAATGAACTCGATGCCAAGATGAAGACCTTACAAAAGGAATTCACCGTGCGTGAAATTGACATCACCTTCAAAGAAGAAAAGATCGCTTTTAACCAAGTACGCTCTTCTCGCGATGCGTACAACTTTATAAAAGATGTACTCTTTGACGGCATGGAAGTTCAGGAACATTTTATTGTCCTATTTCTTTCTCAATCCAATCAAATCATTGGCTACTACCGACATTCCAAAGGAACCATTAACTCCACCCAAGTTGATATCGAACTCATCATGGCCGTTGCGATTAAATCTTTATCCAAAGCCATGATCGTCTCCCACAACCACCCTTCTGGAAATAAAAACCCAAGTGAAGCAGATCGGCGAATGACCAAAAAACTCAAGCAAGCCGCCGCGCTTTTTGACATCTCCGTATTAGACCACGTCATTGCAACCAACGAGGGCTATTATTCCTTCGCTGATAACGGTGAACGGAGTCTCGCAGGATTGGATGGCGCAACACAAGGATTAGGAAATCCTGCCAAACCTGGAGATGAGTTGGAGTTTGACGCACTTAACTATGCCGCATCATTATGACCTACACACCTTCCAACTATATCGCACAAAGCTGTAATGTGCCCATTTCAAAACTGCCTGATCCTTTAAAAAAGGGGCACAAATTGGCGCTAAAGGCTTTTGATAACAATGCTTCCGCCTACAAGGAGAATGACATCGTTAGAACCAGCATGGACCATTATCTGCGCGCCTTAAATGAATTCCTGGTTAAGGAGCCCATTGCTCAGCCCTTAAGTAATAACTCCAATGCCGTAATAACCTCTAATGATGCTGCCGCTTCAGCGGACCCTAAACCCAAAAAAAAGACTCCAACTAAAGCAAAGACCAAAGTAACCAAGGCGAAAACACCGGGCAAGAGCACTCAAAAACCCGTGGCCAAACCCGTGGAGCGTATTCCCGAAGAAATACGTTTGCTGCGCCGCTACGTGGCCATGCACGGCAAGGTGAAAACCCGAATTGCCTTAGTGAGACTGCTTTCCTCCTTGCAAAAGGCCATGATGGAAAAGCGCATCCGCAAAACGTCTCCCTATGCCAAGGAGATCATGCAGATGCAAGACCAGCTCATCAAAGCTGCCGACCGCATGGGAGAAGCCGCCGAGATCAACATCACCAAAGCCAACCTAGCGCATTACCGAAAAATCACCAGCTCCCAGCGCATCCGCGACTCTATTGCCTTGCTCAAGCGTTTCGTGGCCATCCAAGGCCGGGAAGGGGTGCAAGACAAGGCGAAACGTCTCATTGCTGCCATGGAGCGCATGGTAAAGAACGGCAAGTTGTCTAAAGACGATCCCTATTCCGCACGCCTGAACGAAGCCTACAAGTCGCTCAAGCGCTACATCCGGGAGAAGAAGAAAACGCCAGAGATACAGTCAGATGAGCTTAGCGGCATCTACGGTCTCTTGGGTATGGCGCCAACATATGCCACACAGACTTCGCCCCGTAGATCCAAAGGGCTGGGAAGTGTGATGTCGAGTGCCGATTTGGTGCGTATGGACTTTGATACCATCGGACTCAAGGGCAAGTTTCGTGAGCTCATAGGTGATCCATCGGTAGGATTTACGGCCATGGTATTTGGGCAACCCAAGAGCGGGAAATCTACGCTCATGCTGGAGTTTTCACACCACCTGGCCGTTCACCACGGTGAGGTATTATATGTGGCCTTTGAAGAAGGCTACGGCTACACCTTAAAAGAGAAAATCACCCGCATTGGTGCTGTTCACGCTCGTCTGAATTTCTCAGAAGCACTACCCAAAGATGTCTCAACTTACGACTTCATATTCATTGACAGTGTAAGTCGTGCCGGTATGGAATTGGACGACCTGGTGAAACTCAAGAACCTTTATCCACGGACCAGCTTTGTATTTATTTTCCATGCCACCAAGGACGGAAAGTTCAAAGGTGGTAACGAACTCGCCCATGAAGTGGACGTGATCATTGAAGTGAAGCCAGGATTGGCTCAAGCTTCGGGGAGATTCAATTCAGGAGGAGAACTAAAACTAAAAAATTAACGAAGACAAACGCTCCAGGGAATAGATTCAACTTATTTTTATGACAAATCAATATCAAACAAATGAGAAATCTATTCTACTCCTTATGCATGCTAACATCCATGGTTACCTATGCTCAAACAGAAGTCTACAGCAATGATTTAATTTCTGTTTCCTACGAAAACATTTTAGTCAGTGAAGGGAAAAACAATACACAGTACAATTGTATTCAATCCGTGACAAATAAAACTAATACTGACCTCTATTATGAGCATATTGGCGGGGTTGGAAATTTAGTTGCTGAAGGATTCATCGAACTTAAAATTCTGAATGCAACCGGATGGAATGCTGCACTGAGCATCGGTTTGCCTGAAAGCGAGTTTACAACCGGTAACGGCTTAAATGCATTAAGAGTATTGCGTGCTGGTGAAACTTTCACAAAAGAGAATCTCTTTAAAGTAGCTAATGGGGTTGACCCTCAAATCAAAGCCTATCCAAGTAAACAATTACAGGAGCTCAGCGATTTCACAGTGGATCTAAGCCCCAAGCTAATGGACGGACAATGGACCAGTTCGGACGGACAAAAGTTGCTGTTGACCTACTCCTTGGAGTCTATTCAAACTGATGTCAATTCAAAAATTTTAAATTGGAGTCTAAGTAACTCCAGTGATGTGACCAGTACCTACACTAACACACAAAATCCAAACGCAAGGCTCATATTGAATAAAGCAACGAAAACAGTTACGTTAGAATCGGGTGTTGGTCTCGTGGCTAACTTCAAGAAGTAATCTCGAGAATACAATCATGAAAGAGCCCGCTTTTGCGGGCTCTTTTGCTGTTAATTATTTTGTAGAACACTTTTTAGGAAATTCTCAAACTCAATAACGGAGCGATTGAGGCAGCTTTCCAATAATTTTGATTTCTGTTGTGTGGGATTCGCTGCATTCGATGTATAGGATATACCACCTATGTTTGTTGTTTGAGATTCGTTGTATTCACTTACGTTTACATTGATGTCCTTCTCATACACCTTACCCTGAAATTCAACTTTGACATAAAATTCCCCTGCCCAAAGTGTGACAAAATAAGCCATAGTTTTCGTAAAGACCTAGTTTCGAATTGATGTTTCAAGACACATAAGGTCAAAAGCACCATTAATTTTTAGATCAGCCCAAAACTGTGATGCCACAGACCGAATCACCCCCAAATAACGTCTCATTTTCTTCGAGTAAAACCGAATAACACCCGAATCGCACCCTAAAAAGTTCGAATTACACCCGAATCAAAACCAAAAATCCCCCGAAACGGAGGATCCTTAGCCCTTGTTTAAGCAAGGTTTCAATCAAAATGGCCGACAACCCGGTTGGAAATAGAGGGCGAAAGGTGGGTTGCCGGGCAATTTTTCAGTTAGTCTTCTCGAACTAGGGTGTAAAACCCGGGGAATTGGCTGGATTTTTCAATGATTCCGTACTCACGCATGTGCTTGATGTAGTCTCGAGCCCTGCGATCTTGGATTTCCATGTGGCTGGAGATAAGCCTAGTGAGGTCTTTGGAAGACATGGAGCGTTTTTCACCGTACAATTCAGTAGCCAATGCTTTTAAATCAACCGATTTGTGCTTGGTATTTTCCTTCGGACCTTTTTCACCCAGGAAAACATGTCTGCCTTCTTCCTTGCTCCATCCAAATTCCTTGATGGGCACATCCAACGGACTGCCGTCTCGTACTTTCAAGGCTTTGATCAGCGAGGTGTCGGTGTTTTCGTCTTTTTCAATCAAAAGGATACCGGCTGCTTTACGCTGAACTTCACTTCCCAGGTGTCCGCGAAGCTTCATTCCGCTTGGCGCCATGTGCAGCACACAGATGACCACGGTATTGTAGATGGCAGCAATGCGGATAAGCTCCTCAATCAAGGCCACCGATCCTTCTTCTTCATTAACCCCTGGAAGCAGGTCGCCAATACCGTCGATGACCACACTGTGAATACCTCCAAACTGGTAAAAGTACTTGTCCATGGATTCCAAAATGAGCTTCATACGCTCGTTTCGAGAGATCCCCACCAAGCAATACGCCTTGAACCAGCTTGGAGGACGTTTGAGCTCCGAGCGATTGACGATATAAGTGAGGTTCTTGTAAAGTTGGTATTCACTCTGCTCGGTATCGTAGAGCAATACACCTTTACCTTCGTTATTCTCTCTAATGGTCATACCCAGGGTATCAATCACGGCTCCAGTAGGTTTGATGCTTCCGGATAGAATTCCGCCTAGAAAGTTGGTCTTTCCGCTGCCCTCGCTACCAGCTACGCACATGATGTTCCCAGGCGCACCCACGGTCACTTCATCGACTTTGATTAAGGGCTCAGGCTCGGTGGGCGGGTTGCCAAAGTCAATCTCGCAGGTACGCATGATGGCCATAGAATCTTCATAGGCCAGGTCCAGCATCTCCATAAAGAGCATACGAAGATCTTCAGCACTATGGCCCAGGGCAAAGAAGTCGGATATGTCTTTTTGATCCTTGTCTCCGGTGAGTGGAAGCCGGAGCGATTTAAGGCCGTAGCTCTTGTGCTGCGCTTTGAGTGATTCCATGGATTTGAGACCGGTTTCGTCCACATCGTAGAGCAGTACCAGGTGTTTGAAACGGAAGCTCAGCGCACGCAATAGGTTTTTGGGTATGTGGGCCGTTTCACTGTTCATGCTAATGGCATGGAAGCCATGTGCAGCCAGGCTCAGTACATCTTTTTCGCCACCGGTAAGAAACAGGATGTCGCCGCGAATGGGGAGCTGCTCACGGCCAAAGACGTATTGCTCGGTCTTTTCTCCGGAGAACAGGAACCTAGGCTCGGAAAACGGCAGGTACAGCTTAGTGTAACGAAGCCCCTGATAGCCAAAGATGGGGCGTTCGTTGGTGGAAGTGAACTCGTAGCTTTTTCCGCTCTTGCCAACGCCTTTGTAGGATTCCACAGCTACGACATGGTAGCGATTTAGGGTTACTTTGCTAATGCCGTATTTGGCCCAGAACTGCAACTCATGTGGATTAAACTCGCGGGTGGTCAGGGGCAAATCGCTCTTGGCCGTTTCAAAGCCATCGTGAATGCTCGGAAGCTTCGAGGCCTTGATGACCTGTTCGCCTTTGCCACGAATGATGCGATCTACTTTTTGGGGGTTGGATTCGAGTCCCAGTCCCAGCTCATGGTCAATGATCTCCATGATGCGTAAGAACTCCTTACTATGCTCGCAGGCCAGGGCAAAGATTTTACCCACGAAGAAAAAGCAGTCGCCGCTGTACTCGGCATTGCCGAAGTCCTTGAACTTGTACACTCGCGAACGCTTATCGAAATACACGTAGCAGGCCGCTTTGGTATCGTCGTAAAAGGGACTCTTGAACGCTTTGCCACTACCTTGGATTCTACTGCCCAAGAAATGCTTGAACACGTCATATCCACCATTAGTGGCTTCAAGTATGCTTTGTTTGTCTAGTGCCATACTTGATCGATTAAAGGATGGAGGGTAATGCGTCCTTGCGGTCGCGATCCATGAATCGGTCCAACTCCTGAAGCGCGAAACGACGCTGCTTACCTACCATGGTGTAGGAAAGCAAGCCTTCATCCATGTACCGGTAGAGAGACGTTCTACCCACGTCCAGGTACATGCAGGCTTCCGCCGTATTGAGCAGTTTTTCCTTGGGCCTCGGTATGGATAACCTGGACTCTAATTCACCTACTTTGCGTTCAAGGCCTTCGACCTTTTTTTGCAGCATCGTGAGCTGCTTCGATGGATGATTGTTTTGAATCATAGACTTACGTTTTTCTCGACGCAAGACTACCCAGAGCTCTGAATTATAGTTTTATAGTATAACGCAGGTATAATGAAAGTATAATACTTTTTTGCCCTAGACATCATCGCAGTAGAATCGGTATTGTTGATGCAGCTCAAGAGTGTATGAGGTTTCTGGCTTCTTACGCCGTTTAAGGGCACTGAGACTTTGGTTGGTATGTTTTATTGGTTTGTTTAGAAATCGGGAGAACAGGTCAATCAGGTCTTTTTGAGCGATAGGGCCTGTAGTCAGAGAAATGGCATTACTGCGGTGTATGGCAATCAACACCTCTAGTAAATCGGAGCTCGAACGGTTCCATACCAGGGGCGTTTTGTACGCCGGCTCTTGGAACATTTCTACTTGCCCATGATCTGATACGAGCGGAGGGGTAGAACGTCTCGTGGTGTCGGATACAACCCTACTGGAGTTCTTGAGGAAGGACTTCCTATGTCTGAGAAGCTCTTTGGCACGCTCTAGAAGCCGTTGTTGTAGTTTTATATACCTGAGTATGGATTCACGGACAACCTCGTCTCTAAACTGCTCTTTTTGATGACGGATTTGGAATTGAAGCTTTAAGAACCAATCCTCTGGACATTTTCTAGGGAAATAGCGCTTCTCTTGTGAGGTGACCTCATAGACCAGAAGATTGATGTCTTGCACGACAACTTGGCGCGCATCCACTTCGGCGAGTCGTTCGTCTATTTGGTCTTTCAGTCTTTGAAGTAGCGACTCGCAATAGTGATCATAGGCCTGTAACGACTTGTGACCATTGAAACTAAGCTCTATGACCTCTTGGTATTCAAAGAGGTTCAAAGCAACACGCCCGGTATTCTTGCCAAGCTTTACTTCTGCCTTGGAGATTTCCCCCAGGATCAATTCAAGTGAGTTTACCATATCTGTTTCGTTTAATGATTACAGGCTTCGATAAACTCCAAAGGGAAGTGCGCTAATGGACTCGGCAATTTGGCAGAAACCCACCCTTGGCAATGTGGCAATGATATATATATATACATTGCCACATTGCCAAATGGGTTATGGGTTTGATTTTTTCCATTGCATTTATTTGATATACAGCGTTTTGCATTTTTCAATTTTCTCCAAATACCCATTGCCAAAAGGGGCACTTTTGGCAATGTTTTCAAAAGCCTCTTTGTGCACCTCCCAGCGGAGCCAAAAACTACCTGAAGGCCACACTTGTAAAGTCTTGTCATTCAGGGTTATGGGTTTGATTCCGTTTAATCCATTGAGGCTTGCAATTGACCAGGAGAATCAAACCGTTATGGTCATAACGATTAAACATGGGAATTGTCGAATTTTTGACCCTATGTGTCTGAGAATGTGAATTAGCCTAGGCGCGAACTCGGTTAATAAAAGTTACTTATTCACAAAAGTTGGAGCGTATCAGGTGCTTTTTAGATGTTTGGAAAAACAACTAGTAATTATGAGAGAATTGGTCACGGAAACAATCTACAACAACAATGAAATCCAACTCATACATCACACGATCAAAGAGGGTGGAACTGTAACCAACGAGTACCATGAAGTAATAACACCAAACGGTGTGTTTATCGACAATAAACTACTGGTTACAAGCATTTTATTCCTTAAATTGAACGAGAATATACTCAATATTTTAAATGACCCGTTATCCCACTAAACGACTACTAAAAAATGATTGACCTCGACCCATTTATTCTACAGGAAAACAACAGGCCATTGGATGATTTCCAGGGGCTAACACCTGCAGAGATGCACTGCCTGCTATATCAACCGCTGAGCGATAATTGTGTCGTTCGGCTCAAACCAAGCATAGCAGATGATGTCTTAGATCAGATACCGTTCTTTCGACTACTCGAAGATTTCATGACCCTCATTGAAAACAACAGGGGGGTCGTGAAATTGACCCGAACCGGCGCGCTTCCAAGGTTTGTATTGGAAGAGTTATATGGTAAAGGTCACATACCCGATGAGTCCATAGAAAAGGGCATCAGTAAGCTGAATCGAGAATCTAAAAGTTCCATTATCTCCACGGTCCGTATTACCGCGAAAGAAATGGGGTTAATCAAGAAACGTCACAATAGGTTATCGCTAACGAAGAAGTCCGAAAAACTAAGACGTGATCGATCAGCACTATTAAAAGAGCTGCTTCATTTCTTTGCTGAAGACTTCAATTGGGGGTACAATGATCTTTATCCGTTTTCACCAGTGGGGCAACTCGCATGGCCATACAATCTGTACCTACTCCACATTTTTAAAAACGAGAGATACGATGCGCTGGACTATGCCGCGATGTATTTATTGGCTTTCCCTCAATTGCTCGACGATTTTGAAGAAACGCACTTTGCTACGGCTGAATTAAATTTCTTCAGGGCCTATGCCATCAGAGCCATAGAAAGGTTCTTGGTGTGGTTCGGATTTGTAAAGTACCAACCTGGTTTAAACACCGTTGAAAAGGACGTCGTGGTAAAACCATTACTTTGGGAGGTGTTCGATTTTGATTAGTGCATTATCCTTTGTTTATCAATGATTGAGGACCGTTTACAGCGGTCTTTTTTTTTTTGATCACAAGTACCACAAACGAAGTAATTCTAATAATGTGAATCTCTTCTAAATGCTTACACTATTTTAGAGCATTAAGAAAACCACAAGAAACTATGCATATGGAAGAGAGTCATCAACTAAGTCTCAGTACGAAGGAATATAAGATGCTAATCAAATTGGTCGCAAGTGGTCAGTTCATTATCAATGCTCCTTACGCGCCGATTGAAGAGGATTTTGACAAAGAGATTTTTACGTTCGCGGATAAACTAATCAATGACTCTTACGATAAGGCTCCTGATATTGACATTGACGAAATCATTCTAGAGACCATGGACTGCGTAAACGAAGGGTTTTTAATTCAATTCGCATTTGAGTTAGCCACAAGAGATTGCATCGACAAAGGATACGATGCCGATAAGTTGTTAGAGAATAATGAGTCCAGTGCATACCACACGCATCGCCACAATCATTACATAGAGTTGTTTTCTTTAAGAGGTTTGGACGCTATCGGGGTCATCGAGCCCTAACACCTTAATTCATAAACAGGTCAACTAGTGAAGTATTCGTAAAAGAGACTTTTCCTAAAAATATTAGATAGATAAAAAAAAAGCGCTGCCCATGGGCAACGCTTTAACCAAACCAATAAACCTAAGCTTAAGTCTCTTAGACTATTAAAATTAATCGGCGTACCAGGCTTTTCCAAAGAAACCGATATTAATTTTTCGTCGTCAATCTGGTCCTTGTGGCCTTAAAAACAAAAAAAGACGCCATTTGGCGTCTTCACTGAGATGTAACCTCAGGTTTGTTGGTTTAATAACTTTGCAAATCAAAAAAAAAAAAACACTCACAATAAGTATAACTACTTATTTTCAACTTTTTTAAATCGAATTAGCAGTAGCATTTCCTCTGCTAAAAAGGCATTTATCCGTCAAATGGTGATGATATTAGAGGCATACCAACCGTCAAGACCTCTAAGGATTTGCGGTTTACTGCGAACACCATCTTTCTGAATTTGGATGCCACGCAGAAACCAATTAATTAATATCTTAACGGAAACTAATAAAAACCTAAATCCTGCTTCTTCAACGCTCATAACAACCCGGAAAAAGAACAATAAACCTGTACAATTCCCGATTTACTGGTGGACTTTCTTTCAACGGGCATAAACCAGAGCATAAAAGAAGTTGTGTAACATTGATGACCAAATAGTGCTAAACAATAAAACTCTACAGGAAATTTTAAATGTTGCGAATGCTGTATCAAGTCGCGGCAAAGGAATTTCGATGCATCAAGCATTAAGTCAATTAGAATACAAAAAGATCAGAGCAGAAGTTTCATCCGAAAAATTGGTTCCAATGATAGAAAAGTCTCCTTCGCTTATTGAAGACTGGATCCTTTTCTCTGAAGACAAACGAACAGAAGGTGGATATGCCCTTGAAAGAGAAAAAATTGAACAGCATAGTGTTAAAGAACAGGCGGAAATCACCGTGAACTATATTCTAAAAGAACTAGATTTTTGGGTAAAATTTCTATGAATCTAAAAACGTTACACAACAACGTATATAACTCATATCCGGGCGCATCGTCCTTTTGGTTATCTTCAAGGAAACCAAAACGACCTCTGCTGATACGAGGTTATATACGAAATTGGAGTTCATAATCCTCTCCCGAAATCGGCACCTTCGCTTTCTTGCAGATGAATGAAATAGTGGCTATTGGATGTGCTCGGATTGCTCGAGGATACGACCACTACTTTCTTTGAATAACGCAAATTTTTTGAGCCATTGAACATCGCTCCTCTTCCAGCACACTCAAAAGATGCTGCTCGGAATACTCAAATGAAAAGGACGGATGGATGGATCTAGGAATTGGACCCCAAGGAAGATTCAAGGTGAGCACACTCTCTGCTCTCCTGGATAAGGGATTTTACAGAACTCCAACAACGTATATAACTCATATCCGGGCGCATCGTCCTTTTGGTTATCTTGAAGGAAACCAAAACGACCTCTGCTGATACGAGGTTATATACGAGACTTGGCAAGCATAAAATGAAACACCTACTAATAATACTATCTGCTCTTTGTCTAATATCCTGCAATAAGAGAGGTAATGACCTTTATGGAGTGTGGTATGCAATTGACACTTTACATCCTGAATCCAACTATGTCGAAAGGCATATAACTGATTCTGCTATTTCAATTGTAAACAATGTAAATTTCAGCTACTTCACAAAGTACGATTATGATAACAACATACTTGAAGAGTACCCTTTAGATCCATATGATTTATCAAAAATACTTGACACTTTGACTTTTCAAGTTGAAATAAAAGAAGGCTCAATGATTTTGACTAACATGATTAATTCTAAAGTCAAATCCAGTTGGAAAAAGGTAGAAAACGTGGAGCCATTTGACATTATTAATGACGATTCATTTAAGTCATTCTTGCCAGAATTTAGAAAGAGGTATTTGAATAATTACTTGAATTCAAATCGCCCAAACAGTCTTGACGAGTACTTAATGTACTTTGACGAAAATTGGGAATTGAATGAATAATAACGCTTGCCAACAACGTATATAACTCATATCCGGGCGCATCGTCCTTTTGGTTATCTTGAAGGAAACCAAAACGACTTCTGCTGATACGAGGTTATATACAAGATTGTGGGTAATTAAAAAATGAGACAAATACTATTCTTCATATTGACAATTTCAATTATTAGCTGCGACAATAATTCCGACCACTGCTCTTTTGACTCAGTTGTCTTTTATGGGCAATATGACATTGATTCAATGAGAATTAGTTGCAACGGAAACGAATTTGTTTTTGCTACAGTTGAAACGGTTTTTGATTCAATCAGTGGATTTGAAATCAAAATTGAAAATCAAGACCTTAGCCCGTATTGCAACAAACTGAAAACTATTGACCAAAAAGAATTTCTTTTGACAATGGAACGACCCGACTTTGCGGGACCAGTAATCAACATAATTGATTTAAACCAAAATGAGCCTAAACGAACTTTGAGTATCCAACGTGAACCCATTGAAATATTTAATGACCAGAACAAAAGCTTCGTTGTTCTTCAATTGATCTCAAGTGATCCAGGTTATCAAGATGGTTATGATATTGTAAGTATTCCGCTCTTTGAGTTGTATGAGCTAAAGAGTGGGAAAATAGAACTCGATCGAAAAGCAACCCAAGAATACAACCTTGAACATTTTGAAGAATTTGATATGATATCAAAAATGACAAATCCTGTCTATGGATTCAAAGATGGAAAGAGAGAAATAATTGAAGGAAAATAAAAACTACCCACAACAACGCATATAGCTTATGGCGGGTGAACGGCTTGTATCAAGATTTTCGCTTCGTAGACTGCTTAGGTTTCGGTGGACAGGAAAGTGCTTCGAAACCGCCACAAGCCATATGCAAAACGTTGTGCTTCATTAAATGAAAATGTTATTTAAACGAAAAAATAGAGATATAGAGCTTTTTGATCATCCTGTAGTAAATGAATTTGAAAAGGATGTAGCCAACTCTTTGGGAGTGACTATTTATTCTGAAGACAAAACTATAATTGGTAAGCTGGTAAAGAAAGAAATTGAACAAAGTAAAGTTCCATCAGACAAACTCTTGAAGTACTTTATTGAAAATAGGGAACAGTTAAAAATCGTTACGATAAGAGCTTACTCAGATGAAACAAAAATTGATGACGGAGAAGAGTATCCAGAAGGAGAAGAATTATCCAATAAAGAAATCCCAAAGACACTAAAAACCTACGGACCAGGAATTGGCTTCGGAATTACTTACGGAATCTATTTTCATTTTTTGTTTAATAACCTAAAAGATGAACTTTCTGACCACTTAAAGGCAAGACGAATACCTCACTCAGCCAAACTATATCAAAGGCTGGTTAAGTATTTTGACGAATCAAATGAATAAAACGAAAGCACAACAAAGTGTATAGTGCATACCCTACGGGATACGCACCATACACAGACCGTTATAGGGAATGTATCCGTTGTTCCCACCATGGCTGGGGTCGCTTCAATGCTTTACACTCGTTTTGATACCTCACACTTGGTGTGCTCGAGTGGTGTTGACCGGTGCGCGCGAGGATAGCGTGAGCGGATGGACTCGAGATGGAATTGGTCACGGATTGTGATCGGGAAACTCGAGGATACTC
>Ga0206125_10001654_pt1 | contig 25409 bp, 24 predicted proteins | sample Helgoland_Spring_4_FD_148598 | JGI IMG/M metagenome (GOLD analysis project Ga0206125, IMG submission 148598) | Pelagic subsurface seawater microbial communities from Kabeltonne, Helgoland, North Sea - Helgoland_Spring_Bloom_20160331_1 | ecosystem: Environmental > Aquatic > Marine > Epipelagic ... | reverse complement strand
TGGTAATGTCGGTATTGGCAGAATTGATCCGTCTAAAACATTAGATGTTAGTGGAAATACAAGGATTATTGGTGATTTTGATGTTAGTGGAAATATATCTTTAAATAAAGAAAAAAACATAACTTCTGTTTTAGGTAATTCAGCTGTTGGATATATTCCAGAATCCGGAGGAGCTTATGATGGTAATGCATCCTTTGCCCATTATTCTAACAATGATGGTGCAAATTTTGCATTACTACAAAATGCTGACGGAGCGACATTATTAAATGCATCTTCGGATCAAAATTTATCTTTTGCATTGGGAGGATCTCCAAAAATGACTATTTTTAATAGTACAGGCAATGTCGGTATTGGAACGACGACTCATAATGGTTTTACATTAGATGTTAGTGGTACTTTAAATTGTACAGGTGATCTCTATTGTACAAATATAATAGATAATGAAGGAACACACGGAACATGGTATATGAAAAATGATACATCAAAAATATATTATAATAATGGCAATGTTGGTATTGGAACGGATGATCCAAAAACGAAACTACAAATTGATTCTACTGATGCTCTGAGAATCCCTGTTGGGACTACTTCGGAGCGACCTTCTTCTCCTAATTTACTTAGTGGGCAAATTCGATATAACTCGGAGAATTCACAATTTGAAGGTTATGGTCCTGGCAATGCTTGGGGTTCTCTAGGGGGTGTTATTAATGTTGCACAAAATACAAAAATTATTGCTTCAGCACCAAATGCTGATTCTACAAACAATCAACTTCAGTTTTTTACTGCTACTGCAGGTAGTACTGATAATGCTGATGCTACTGAACGTATGCGTATTGACGCAAATGGTAATGTCGGTATTGGAACGACGACTCCTCAATCTAATTTAGATGTTGAAGGTTCTGTTAGAATTGGTTCAACTTATTCTGGAAATAGTTCTATTACTACAGACCCTGCTGATGGCATGATAGTTGAAGGCAACGTCGGTATTGGAACGAATAATCCTGCGTGTAATTTACATATTAAAGATGCTAGTTACAATACCCTTATACAAAGATGGGAGTCTGATAACAATAGAAGATTGGATTTATATACTTCCACAGACGGAAATAATGGTCCTTTTATATTTAATACTGGTAATTCAGTCGAATTTCAATTAGATAAAAATTCGGATTATGAAAAAACTGCTCTTAAAATAAATACCAATGGTACAGTCAGTATTGGAGGAGCGGATGGTGCTGGGGATAATGCATTAGATGTTTCTGGAAATATTAAATTGTCTGGTTCTCTTTATGCTAGTCATGATGATGATGTTCCTCATTATTTAGGTAGAGCTTCTATTGGTGCTTTTGGTGCTTTTGGGTCTTTGGGTGCAGGAAGAACTGATCCTACCGATGTTGCTTCATTTGCTCATTTTGATCATAATAGTGGAACTAATTATGCTTTAATGCATACCAGTAATGGTGGAACAAATATAAATGCCGCCACTAGTCAAGTTATTGATTTTAAAATCAATAATGTCTCTAAAATGATATTAGATAGTACAGGTAAACTAGGTATTGGAACGACGACTCCTCAATCAAAATTAGATGTTGAAGGTTCTGTTAGAATTGGTTCAACTTATTCTGGAGATAGTTCTATTACTACTGACCCTGCTAATGGCATGATAGTTGAAGGTAATGTCGGTATTGGAACGAATAATCCTCAATGTAATTTAGATATTCATAATTATAACGGAGAAGAAACTATACAAAGGTGGGCTTGTAAAACTACTGAGGGGAATTTAAGATCAATGAATATAATAACTCCTAATGCAGCTGACAGTAATCAACCTTTTATATTTAATACTGGTAATGCATTCCAATTTAAAACAGACAATACATTGGCTCTTGATATTCATCACTCGGGTGGTATTGGTATTGGAACAACGGGTTCTCAAACTTATGCATTAGATGTTGCTGGAGCTATTAAATTGTCTGGTTCTCTTATTGCTGGATCTAATGAAATTACTTCGACCGAACTTGGTTATTTGAGTTCTATTTCTAGTGATATTCAAACACAACTTAGTAATATTGCATCTGGTAGCTCTCAATGGACTACTAGTAGTAGTGATATTTATTACAATAGTGGCAATGTCGGTATTGGAACGAATGATCCTGGGGCAAAATTAGATGTTAGTGGTAATATTAATATTACTGGATCAGGATTATATAAATTGGATAATGTAAGTGTTATTGAAAATAACAATAATTTAGTAACTCCTGACATATATGCCAATTTTCGTGTTATTAGAAATATTACTAAGAGTGATGGTATGTGGATTAATTATAATAGTGAAGGTACTGATGCTGCGGATTTAAGATTATATGCAAATAGCGATATTCAAAGAATGATAATTAAAGCTGATACAGGTAATGTCGGTATTGGAACGAATGATCCAAAAACGAAACTACACATAGGTAATATAATGGAACATATTTCAGACCATGTTTTAGATTCAAATGCTTTGATGGTTGTACATCCTACTAATGTATCAAATGATAATATAAATGACCCAAAACCTATTTTATATTTGGGCAGATCAGGCACAGGCTCTCAATCATATGCTTCGATGGCTACATTTAAATTATGTAGATTTGAAGATAATGGGGTCTCTTCTAGAACAAGAATGGATATTCATTTAACAGATGGTGATTTTGTGGATACAAATGTAATGTCTTTAAGAGGTGATGGTAATGTCGGTATTGGAACGAATATTCCTGATTGTAATTTACATATTAAAAATGCTAATTACAGTACCCTTATACAAAGATGGGAGTCTGGTAACAATAGAAGATTGGATTTATATACTTCCACAGACAACAATAATGGTCCTTTTATATTTAATACTGGTAATTCAGTCGAATTTCAATTAGATAAAGGTTCGGATTATGAAAAAACTGCTCTTAAAATAAATACCAATGGTACAGTCAGTATTGGAGGAGCGGATGGTGCTGGGGATAATGCATTAGATGTTTCTGGAAATATTAAATTGTCTGGTTCTCTTATTGCTGGATCTAATGAAATTACTTCGACCGAACTTGGCTATTTGAGTTCTATTTCTAGTGATATTCAAACACAACTTAGTAATATTGCATCTGGTAGCTCTCAATGGACTACGAGTAGTACTAATATTTATTACAATAGTGGCAATGTCGGTATTGGAACGGATAATCCTGGGGCAAAATTAGATGTTATTGGTAGTTTTAAAGCTCGTGATGGCTCTGTTATTTACAATAATAGTGCAACAAACAAAAGTGCTAAAAACCATTCTATATTAACTTTATGTGCTGATTCTAAAGGTGGTAATTATAATTATGGAGTGCCTTGTTTAGCTTTAGATTGGGATATTAGCCATTGGTGCTTTGGTCAAGGTGGTATGACAGGTAAAAGTGGTACTACTAATACACTTGGAATAGGACCCGGATCTAATGGCTCATGGGGGTGGGCCCCTAAATTTTTTATTACAAATGGTGGTAATGTCGGTATTGGAACGAATAATCCATCATCAAAATTAGATGTTGCTGGAGATATTAACTTTACAGGAACTTTAAAACAAAATGGAACTGAATTTAGTACTGGTGCTAGTTCTCTTAATGATCTTTCTGATGTTAAATTCGGTGGTTCTAATTTTTCCAGCTCATTATTAATCGGAAATACTAACACCGGAAATCTCAACAACGCTTATAATAATACGGGTGTCGGTGTCGGCGTTTTTGATGCTCTCTCTACCGGCGATAGTAACACTGCATGCGGTTATCTTTCTTTAAATAATAACACTACCGGCATAAATAACACCGCTTTCGGATCAGGTAGTGGCCAATATAATAAAACCGGTAGTTATAATACTTTCTTGGGCAGCGTCACCAGGAATTATCAAGATAATTATAATTACACCACTGTTATCGGCTTTAATGCTCAGGCTACGGAAAGCCATCAAATCGTTCTCGGTACTTCCACTGAAACCGTTTCTATTCCCGGGACAAAATTAAAGGTTGTTGGAACAGTGGAAGCTGCTTCTTACAATGCAACTTCTGATGTTCGTCATAAAGAAAATATTTGTGATTTGGATCGGGCGCTCGAAAAAATTTGTTCTATTCGTGGTGTGAATTTTAATTTAAAAGATGATGATGAAAATAAAAAACATGCCGGTATTTTGGCCCAAGAGGTTCATGAAATTATTCCTGAAGCTATATGTAAAAATAATGATGATAAATGGACGGCTAATTATAACACCTTTATCGGGTATTTGATTGAATCCGTGAAAACATTGAAGAAAGAAAATGATGAATATAAGAAAGATAAAGAGGAACAAAAATCTCGTATTGAAAGTTTAGAATCCAAAATGGAGGCACTTTTGGCTCTGCCTTAAGACAACTCCTTCAATAATTGATGGATAAAATGGATTGAGAATTTTGATGAATAATTAAATGAATAAATATATTAATATAAAATTTGTTATATTTATATTAATATATATGTCAGATCTATATAAGATTACAGGATATGATGGTATTTCATATGATTTAAATGATTTATTTGATACTACTGGTAATACTGCTAATACTGATGCTAAATTTGATTTTTTGAAATCTGGAAATACAAATTATATTAAAGGGACAAATAATAAATCTAGTTTAATTAATAATACAACTGATAATACTCAATCTAAGGGTCATGGCCAAATTTTTGCTTGGAATGATAATTTTGGGCTTGATTCTTGTACATTTACTGATTATTATCAAAATTACCCAGGTTTTAGGGCTGGTATTACAGCCAATTATTTATGTGCCAAATATATTGATTATACTACTACTGGTACTACAAGTAATGTTTCAATTCCGAAGTGGTGTGATTATTTAATCGCTGTCATAGTAGGCGGAGGCGGAGGGGGAGGACCTGCATGGTGCAACGACGATAATGGATTGTCAGGCGAAGGTGGAAGCGGAGGTGGGTTTCTAGTATGCAAAATGAAGGAGTTGGATTGGACGGGTTCACCCAGTTATACTTATGATGTTAGTGTAGGTGCTGGCGGCAGTGCGGCAGCCAGCGTCAGCACCTACACCCTTACCAATAGTGGTACTGGTGTTGATAGTAGTGTTACAATATATAAAAATAGCAGTAGCAATATATATGCTACGGCGAGAGCAAAGGGTGGTGTTGGTGGTAGTAATCACAGTACCCACAGCAATTCTAAAGCTACTAGATGCAACGATGCTTTAAATAGTGGTAATAGTAGTTATAGTTTTGGTAAAACTATTGTTGGAGATGAAAACGAGGAAATAGTTTCTGAAGTGGGAAAAGATGGTTGGGGTTCTGGTAGAAGTAGTGGCAACAAAAGCAGTGACAGCTCCTTTGGTAATGCTAATTCAAACCTGACCCGTTCATATGGCGGTGAATGTATGCTGGGATGTTTTTTTGATGATATTATTATTGGTTCTTGGGATGCTACTTATAAGTCGTATCATACTCTAGATTACACAGCTTTTAATGCTGGTATAAAGACAGCTGGAACGACGCATCCTATGGCTTATGGACAAGGAGGTTGGAGTGGACATACATATGATGATAGAGGCAGTGGGTTGGTCGATGGACATCCTGGAATTCAAGGGTGGGTAAGAGTTTATTACATGCGTAAACCACTTACTTAATTTTATACATACAATGAAAAGCAATGACATATCTTAATGTATTCTTTACATGACTATAAAGATTGGTATCACATGGTTTATGTGATACATAAGATGGAAATACAACTATCCGTCCTTGTTTTATTTCAACATGATGAATATTTTTATCATTATCATCGTCTAATATAAAACAGGTAGAACCATCATATTGAACATTCCAATTATTATTTATATATAATAATACAGAAGGACCTATCTCTTTATGATTATCACTATTCAAATAGGATTTCCCATCTTTATGAAAAAGACCCGTATTGCCATGAATATGTGTATTAAAATACATTCTATCAATTATAATATCTTCTTTTCTATCAATACAAGCAAGATTAGGTAATATTTGTTCATAAAATAAATCATAAAAATATTTATTATTAAGGACATTTAATTGATGAAAATGTAAAGATATAAAAGGATATCTATTTTCTATACCCTTATATAATTGTTTGCTCTTTAATTCTTTTATTTTATCCATATGTAGAGATTTATGATTTATTGAAAAGGAACTTTCTTTGCAGAATTTTTGAATTCTATTTATTATTTCATTCGATAATACATTGTCATAAATTTTTATATCACTTTTATTACTTACTTTTGCTGAATCCCATCTTTTATTCCTTTTATTCATAATAATTTTGTTTTTCTTATTTTCTTCTTGACAAGAAAAATGATCTAATTTATATTCTTTACAATTATATAATTTATTATTACATGAAATTCTATTATCTATATTATTATAATTATGTGTAATCATTGACACATTGTTATTTTCCATAATAATAGTAATATATTGATTACACTTATATTATTTGTAAATTAAATGATATTGTAAAATGCTACTGAATGCATTCTCTACTAATCCATATGCCGATATTTCACAAGTTTTATGATAGATATTCGGTGGAAATATTACCATTCTTCCGTAATTATTTTCTACATGTGCAGTATTTGTTGGCTCGTTGTCATCTAAAATAAAAACAAGACTTCCATCATAATATGGTTTCCATAATTTATTTAAAAAAACATATACAGATGGTCCATATTTTATACTTGAACGTTCATCTTTATGAAAATTTTGTGATAATCCGTGTAGTTGTCCTGTTATGAACGCTCTGTCTATTATAAGTTCATCCGAATTTGGAATATTTATTTTGGGTAATATACTATTAAAAAATAGACTTTTGAAATATCGATTGTTTATTACATTCATGCTAAAACATTTTATCGGTTCAGGAATATTTTCTATTGTATATTCTGTTTCTTCTGGATGAATAAATGGACTATAATTATATTTCCATACTCCTTCTGTACAAAAATTATTTATATTTTGTAATATTGGTAAAGGTATTATATCGTCATGTATTTTGATCATTGATTCGTTATATTTATTTTGTTTTACATAATATTCCCTCCAAAAATTGACTGATTCTTCTTTTGTTATGTTTTCTTCTTTTCTTATTTTAAATTCTTCGTTCTCATTTAAATTATTGCATTCATGATAATCGCTAGGTTTATTTAATAAAATATTCATTATTAGTAATTATTAATGAATATTTTTAATACTTTTTGTTTATAATATTATTTTTATTAAAAAAAGGTGGTTTCAATAAAATAGGGTTGTTTTATTATAGGCTCCTTTTCCTTTTCTTCCTTTTCTTCTTCTTCTTCCTTTTCTTCTTCTTCTTCCTTTTCCTCTTCTTCTTCTTCTTTTTCAAAATTAATTTGAATATAAAATCTATATAAAAAATTATTTGGAATGAATATGCCCTGTCCTTTTTTAAATGAAACGAAATATTCATAATCATCAAAATGAATACTTCCGTTCACATCATTTATACATAATAATAAAGTCATTTTACCATCGTTATTTTCATATAAATTATTTCTCTCCTTCATAATAGGTGAATAATAGGTTGTGGTTATATTTTGTTTTAATATTTTTATGGTATAACTTGTTATATCAAATTTTCGCAAAGAATATTTTTGTAATAAATGAAGTAATTTTTTATGATTGAATAAACTATTATTTATAGAACTTAAAATCATTATATATTGTTCTGTATCTATTGAATATTGAATCATATATTCATTGTCTACTTTCAATAATTTATTAAATTCAGGATGATGTTTTACATTATTATAATGAATTGATTCTATAAGTGAATCACATAGATCTACAGATAGTAAATTATCTATTTCATGAATATTATATTTCATTTTATTCTGAGAAAAAATGAAATTCTTTATTGCATTCATATTTTCACATGGTTTTAATACTTGTGTATTTATGTCATTATTTATCAAATTATGATTAATAAAACCTAATAATTTCATTTGTTCTCCGCAATAAATATCTCGTATATTTAATCCATCTGTTATTTTAAATATAATACATTGATTGTTGGATAAATTTATTTCATTATCATTAATAAAAATTTCCCCTCCTTTGTAATAACTTCTTTCATTGAGTACAATTAAAAATCCATAAGTATAATCTGTTTTACCAATGTCTATATAATTTGGATTATTTTCATAACTATTTTCAACGAAAAAAACAGAATTAATACTTAGCAGATCAATACTTAGCAGATCATTATTTGTATTATAATTTTTCTGAATGGAATTAAATAAATGAGTTTTAATATTATGAAAAATTTCTGAACTATTTTGTAAAAAATTTATTGGTAAATGCGAAGATGGAATTACCTTTCCAATTGTTTTTGAAGGTAAATTATTATCTAATAAAAATTTTTTTCTATATTGAATTATGTCATGACAAAAATCACTTGTAAATCCTATATCCGTTTTATCTATTATAAACATGATTTATATATGTAATTTATATTGAAAATATTTTTATATCGAAAATATTTTTATATTATTTTTCAATTTATTTTCAATTAATTTTAAAATTGATATTGATTTAATAATAATTGTTTGTATTATTATTAAAATGGAACCACCAAGTTATTTGGCGAAATTGAATCCTCATGAGAGGGATAGTCGCATCGTATTTGATGAAGGTCCTCATGTGTACTATATCGACGAATCTTCAGAAGGTTATGTATCTGTAACAACATTCAATCATCATAATTTTGAGCATTTTGACGCCGATAAAATTATAAAAGGAATGATGTCATCGAAACGTTGGCCTCAAAGTAAATATTATGGTCAGACTGCAGACGAAATCAAAGCTGGATGGGATAAGAATCGCGATGAGGCTGCTGATGCCGGAACGAAAATGCACTACGATATTGAATGTTATTATAATGAATGTCCTAATGAAAATGATTCGGTTGAATATAAGTATTTCAAGAATTTCTTAGCGGCCTTTCCAGACTTGAAACCATATAGAACCGAATGGACAGTCTTTCACGAGGAACTTAAATTAGCGGGGTCTATTGATATGGTATTTGAAAAACCTGATGGAACATTGCTTATTTATGATTGGAAAAGATGTAAGGAGATTGTAAAAACAAATGCTTTTGATAAATGGGGTAAAAAGGAATGTATAGAGCATTTACCAGATACGAATTATTGGCATTATTGTCTTCAATTGAACACATATAAGGCTATATTAGAAGAAAAATATGGAAAAGTTGTGGAGGATTTATATTTAGTTTGTTTGCATCCAGATAATAAAAATAAAAATTATCAGCGAATTAAAGTCGTTGATTTACAAAAAGAAGTTCAAGAGTTGTTTGAAATGAGAAGAAAAAGTTTAAATATAGAATAAAAAACCTTTTTATAAACTATATTCTATGATATTTTATTTTGATTCGGTATCGCTTAATATAATTTTAGTATTATCCTTTCTATTATTTATTTCTTCTTTTTTAACGGATCATGTATTGAGCGAACAAGAAAATGTTATTATTAAAAATGACAATCTAATTATCAATAAATTTGAAGATAAATATATGGAGGAGGTGAAAAAAATAAATGAACGGGAACTTACAGACGATCAGCTTTCACAATTAAAGTATTCTATTGTACTTGAAAACACACCTATGGGTAATATTGTTATGTATTACGATCAAGATACAGAAATGTTTTCTTATTATAGTGATAGAAGAGAAATTCCCTATAAATATCTAGATGTTATTGCTAGGAAATATGTGAAAGTATTTGATTGTAAAATGATTTATACATTGATTGAGGATGAATTGGAAGCATCAAAGAAAAAATTGGAAGATGTGAAGGAAAAAAATAATATTCAAATAGAAATTAAAAAGAAAGAGAAAGAAAAAGAAAAGAAAAAGGATATATTTGCAGCTTATAAAAATTATAATATAAAATCTGATCAACCTGTAAAAGATGAGGATTATTTAATTAAAGAAAATATCAATAAATTTAAACGAATTGGATTACTAAAAGATTATCAATTTGTAAAGGGCAAAAAAGGAGATGGAGGAAAATATGATGCGGATGCTGCTGATACCGATGATGATGCTGATGCTGGTGCGAATGCTGGTGCGAATGCTGATGCTGGTGCGAATGCTGGTGCGAATGCTAATGCTGGTGCGAATGCGAATGCTAATGCTAATAATGGTGGAAAAAAAATAAAAAAAGAATTAACATATCAAGATTATGTCGCTTCTCAAAATCTCAGTCTTGAAAAGTAATTCATAGTGTTTTATTTATCTTCCTGTTTTATTTTAAATTGTAAAAATTCATTACTCTTCTCCAAGCAAAAAGACGATTCCAAATGAGATTTTGCTATTTCCAATGCTTTTTTTTCATTTTCGCTCAATTGATCCAAATATAATTTGGATAAATGAGATAATGAAGAGGATTTATTAGTGGTTGTAGATTGATTTTTTTCCATTAGATAGAATTGAATATTATTATTATAATAATATAATAATATTTATGGATCAATTTTTAATTTTATATATATTTATTTTAAAAATTGAATCTATTTCAAGTAAGCAATAAGTTTTAAATAACATGACAGAATCAGTAAATGATATTAAAACTTATCGACATAAATTTTCTCCAGATGTAGTAAAAAATTTATATGAATTTTCAAAAATTCATCAACACGATAATAGAAAAATTTATAAGGAATCGTGGGAAAATTGGGTAAAGGAAAATGATGAACTTATTTCAGTTGAAACAAGACGTCTAACAGAGAATAATTACAATGGTAATGTTATCGACAAAATGTATAAAAGTTCAAGATACTATTTTAGAAGAAAGCCTACTATTAAGGTTGAACCAAAGAAGCGACGAAAATATATCTCATGTTGTAGAACTATCATTGATCATATGGATCTTTATATTTTGAAAAATTATAAAACAAAAGATTTTAAACCGGCCGATAATTATAAATTATATTGTAATGAAAATAAAGAAATGATTCAAAAGGAAATAGAGAGAATAGATAAACTTCAAAAAGAAAACAATCCAGAAAATAAAGTAGAAGAACCTATTTTAGATAAAATTAAGAAAACATTCAAAAATAGGTATTTCCAGTTGATTAAAAATAAGTGAAATATATATATATGAGTAAATTATTAAGTCAAGGTGGTTTTGGATGTGTGTATCACCCAGGAATTAAATGTGATGGTACAAAAGATAAAAAAAGATTTGTTTCAAAATTACAAACTAATAATTATGCATCCGTTAATGAAGTTGATATAGGAAAAGTAGTAGAAAAAATACATAATTATAAATTATTTTTTTTACCCATCATTGAATATTGTAAAATAAATATTACGGAGATTGATAGTAATTTGATTGAGAAATGTAATACATTGCATGATAATACTGATTTGGTATTAATGAAAATGAACTATATTAAAAACATTGGATTTTACGATTTCATTGATCAAATAAATAAACCTTTGATTATTTCAACCATTATGAATTTATATTTGTCCTTACTTAATTCTATTGAATTATTGGCTAATAAAAATATTGTTCATTATGATTTGAAAGATGAAAACATATTGTTAGACAAAAAAAATAAAAGTCCTATTATTATTGATTTTGGGATTTCTTTGAATATGAATAATTTTACGCTAGAAAATGTGGAGGATTTTTTTTATGTTTATGCGCCGGATTATTATATTTGGAGTTTTGATATCCATTTCATTTGTTTTTTAACATCCAATATAAGTGAAGATACACAAGTACTTACGGAAGAACATATTAGAACCATTTCTTATGATTGTGTTAAAAATAATAAAATAATGACCTTTTTTTCTGATGAATTCCAGGAAAACTATAAACAACAATGTATAAAATTTTTATCTTCTTTTACAAATAAAACAAAGGGAGAAATATTGAAGAAATTAATCGTGAAGAAAAATTATGATACATGGGATAATTATGCAATAAGTTGTATTATTTTAAAAACGATTCATTATATATTTGGGAAAGGATATATTTCTATTGATTTTTTTAATAAAATTATTCAAATTTTATTGGTTAATATTCACCCTGACCCATCTAGACGTTATTCAATTAAACAAACTAAGGGAAAAATCAAGGCTGTAATGGAAAATATGAATACATCCTTGGAAGATATATTTACTCTTGTAAAACATGTAAATGTTGATAAGGGTATTATTCATGTGAAAATTACCGAAGACAATAAAACCATTCAAGACATTTCTAGAACAAATAAAGACTCTAATAAAATGAAATTGAAATGAAAACTTTATGATAAGTACGTTATAAAATATAAATAAAATATAAATAAATAGGAAATTTATATTTTATATCTTAAATTTAATATTTTTGTTAATCATTTTTATCTTTTTCTATACCATAATCGGGATCCATAAATATATCAATTACTTCTTTACACCATGGAATGGTGTCATAATCGTCTACAGATATACTGCTATTTATAACGTCTTGTAATTTTAAAAAAAAATGTGGTGATTTTAAAAGTTCTGGGGCTGCATAAAGCATACTATCCCTTATTTTGTCTAATCTATATATAAATGTTTCTTTTATACTTTTTTTTTCATTATCGTTTTTTATAACTATACTATAAATATCACCTACAACCTTCCAAATATCTCTCATAATATATATCATATATAATAACGTTTACATATAATATTATTGTCGTTAGCGTAAATAAATTAGCGCTTTCCTTTTCTAGAGGCCTTTTTGTTTTTTCTTGTTTTTCTGCATTTTCTCTTGCATTTTTTAACACATGAGGATGAGGATTTCTTGTATGTTTTCTTTGCAGCCTTCAATACTTCTTTAAAAGGTTTTCCTTTGTGTAGTTTCATTGTAGCTTTTACGTGAGTTAGCCAAGCGTTTGCCATTTTATATATTAAAGAAAGATAATAAAATGAAAATTAAAAATGAAAATTAAAAATGAAAATTAAAAATGAAAATTAAAAATGAAAATTTAAAATGAAAATTAAAAATGAAAATTTAAAATGAAAATTAAAAATGAAAATTTAAAAATTGATTATTATTATTCGTTAAATAATATGAACATATATAACTTTAATTTATCATGAATACTATTTCGTCAAGTACTAATAGTAAAATTCAATTTACTCGATATTTATATTTATACGAAGAAGTGGAATTATCTTTACTTTTAACCTTATTAAAAAAGAAAAATATAGATAAAATGTTATTTTGGTGTTATGAATTGTATTATTCTACCCATGAAAATAATATATTTCCCTTCTTGTTCAAACTATATTTTGATTTCTATGCAATCAAAAACCCTAAATTTTACGATTATATGGCTAAAAATTATAAACAATGGAAAAAGGATAAAAATTGCTTTATTGTAGGAAATATATGCAAAAATTTATTTGTATTTCATTTTGATACAAACGTGTTTACATTACGCCAGTTCACTCATTTTATTACTGATAAAAATATTACATCGTATCGAGGACGAAAGCCTACATGGTTATCTCCATTTGATAAAAAATATCACAATTTATATTTGTCTATTCATAAAAGAAATTATAAAAATGTTTGTTATTATTTAAAAAAATTAGATTGTAGTGCAGGGGATAAATTTCTTTGTATCATTGATTATTTTGAAAAAATGGATAATGCAACTATTATTCATAAAAATATTATGACGAAACTAGAGGAATATGATGATTTCGAGCATTATGTATTCTTTGCTTTGATTCTTATGTTAGAATGGGATACAAATGTTGAGGTAAATAATAAAAAAATATATGTTACGATGAATAATGAAGAAAAAGATGACGTTATTTTTATACAAGAAGATATCATATCACCTTTATATAAAACATTGGAATATAAACGTGCCTATAAAATAAGTAATGGATTGGGCTGTTTTCAATTGAAACGTGATAATAATGAAGTGAAAAATGAAGTAATAGATAAAATGAATTATCATTGGTTATATTATTGTTCAAAAAATGCATATTGGAAGCCATTATTAGATGAATATACTTATAAAATAAATGATGAAAAAGAAGAAATTGAATTTGAAAATGATGATATGTTTGAAGATTTTCATGAAAAATATGGTTATTTGGAACCAGATGAACAAAATACAGAAACACAAGACAAAAGCATATGTAATATTGAACCTTTATCGTGGAAAAAATTTATGGAACATTTTTCCGAATTAGAAAATTTTGTGGAATTTGATGATGATTTTCGTTTTCAATATTAATTCTTTTTGATTCTTTTAATCTTTTGATTTAAATAAAAAATTGATTGTTTTTTTTATTTAAAAATAGAATGATAAATATACATACATAATGGTAAAAAATACTAAAGGTGGTTCAGGAGCAAAAAAGTTTGGCAGAAAATTTCAAAATACAGGCGGTAGTCATGCTTTGCGGTATTCTACAGACCCTGCAGAAATATATGCCTGTTGTGCAAAGATTTACGGAGGTCCCAATATTGAAGTAAAATGTGTAGATGGTTATGATCGTCTGTGCATTATGCGCAATAAATTTCGAGGTCGTGGAAAAAGAGATAATGTTATTTCTGTTGGAACATGGTTGTTGATAGGGTTAAGAGAATTTGAATCTGTTAAAGAAGGAAAAAAACAAACATGCGATTTACTTGAAGTTTACAGAGATTCGGATAAAGCGAAATTACAGCAACACGAAGTGAATACGAATTGGAAAATATTAAAAGAAATTAAAAATATTAGTGAAAATATTAAGGAACATGAGGATGGAGATGATTTATTTGAATTTACGGATAAAAATACAAATGAAATTGAAGATTTAATTAAAAATACAAATACTACAATGATTAAAGCTACCTCGGCTTCTGCAACTAATGAGGAAGAGGAAGATGAAGAAGATGTTGATATTGATGATATCTAATTTCTAAAACTATCTATTATGGCTTGTTGTAAATATTGTTCCTCGTCCATTTCCTCATTATTGTTATCATTATTGTTATCATTATTGTTATCATTATTGTTATCATTATTGTTATCATGGTTATCATGGTTATCATTGTTATCATTATTTTTTTTCTTTTCTTCACTTTCTAACTCATATCTACATACTGGACAATGTGCGTTTTCTTCAGTTAACCATTTATTAATTGCATCAGGTAGAAAACAATGTAAACATGGCAATTCAATTATTTCATCTTCCTCCTTAAAATCAATAAAAAAAATAGGACAAGAAGTATTATTTTTTGACGAATCTTTAAATAAACATTGTTTTAATTGACCCTTACCTTTTTCTGATAATACTTTTTTGTATATCGAAGTATCATTTTGAAAACTTTCTTGAAATATATTATTTATATTTAATGAATCAATAGAATTATTTCTTATATTGGTTATTAAATTTTGAAAAATGTCTTCTATATTAAAATTTATAGAATTCTGATTGTTTATTGAATTTATAAAATCATCTTGAAATGATGATGATAATGATGATGATGATAATGATGATGATGATAATGATGATGATGATGAATTCACTAATAATGGATTTATGTTATTAAATAATACATTATTAAATGAATTATCATTATTGGAGAAAAATTGTGATCGTTCTTGATTATTTAAAGTAGTTGTTATGTTGTTATTTTGTTCATATCCTCTTCTAATGGATGCTTCATTATAAATATTTTCTATTAAATTTGTAATAGATGTATTTTCATTATTTGAAATATCAATTATATTATTTGAAATATCATTATTGTTATTCATGTAAATATATAATAAATAATTTATCTATTATATTTTTATTACCTTTTTATTATATTCATTTTTTAATCATTTAGTATATTAAATTATATGAATTTAATGTTATTATCAATATTATTTCCATGGTTTTATGTTTATGCATCCAATTGTGTATGTACAACGGTGCCTTGTCCTATAAATGGTGAAAATATATTAATTGAGGGTTCTGGGGGAAAAGGAACCTATTATTACAATAATCATAATGACCAACCAGTAGTATCATACGCATATGCAACGATTACAAACGATGACTTAGATCAAGGAACTGGAACCACTTCTTGTACGCAAGATTATTCACGAATGCTTGATGATGAAAATCTTGAATGTGATGCTGGTCATATATTAGCACATCGATTAGGAGGTCCAGGTAATCAACCAATTAATATTTTTCCACAAAAACCTAGTGTTAATAGAGGTATATACAAATCGTTTGAACAAAAAATATATGATTGTGTTAATAATAATCATTCCGTAACTGCTACTTTATATTGGCAATTTTATTATGAAGATTCATTACATACAAGACCTTATGAAGTCTATTATAATGCATCGTTTATAGGTAGTGATTGTGAACCCATGGAAGAATTATTTGATAATAAAGGCACCTAGTAGGGGGACCCGATGTGCAGACCAATACCTTTTTCCTTTGTTTTCTTATACCTTTCCTCTTTTACTAAGAGGAGATGTTGGGGTACACTCCTCTATTAATTTATCAACAAAAGAATATCTATCGATGTTTAATATACTTGTTAACATATTATACGAATTCATGTTTTTTAACTCACTATATCCTTTATTACAAAATGTATTTAATAATACTGGACTAAATCCAGAAAGCATGGAAACGTTTTTTTGTTCCGACATTACTGGAAATCCTTCTGTAATTCTCATATTCCAAAATAAAATATTCGGAGGATTAAAAGGTACTCCAAAATGTGTTATTCCTGTATCATGGTATTTTTTATTGATACATTCCCAAAATGAATTGTTTAAACTATTTTTATCTGCATAATCGATTTGCATATCTGAAAATATACATAATGTTAAATTCTCCACATCGTGCGGGGTTAATTTTTTTTCTATTATACATTCTAAAATCATATCTAATGCTTGCATAAAATTTGTATTCATTCCCCATGGTGCTTTCTTTATCTTACTAACCATGCTTACTAAATCGTCATCGTTCTCTAAATTTATCCAAGATGCGTTGGAATTAAAAGACATGACGCGCTTTCCCAATAGAGATTTTTCGGCTACACGAATACCTAATCCTATTGCGTTATATAAAGGTGTACAATTATCCGTTTCCATAGATCCAGATGTATCAACCATTGCAATAAAATTACCTAATTGTCCATCAATTAATTTTTCCGAATCTTTCCATTGACTATTTAAAATTTTTATCAAACTTTCATTGTTGTTTTCTTTATTTTTATTAAAATAAAGGGCATCTTTTATAAAATCATAAATCGAAACACGTTTTCCTTTTATTTCTTTCTTGTTTTGTAAACTATCATTTATAAATTTTTCAAAATTCTTTGCTCCCAAAATTCTATCTTCTTCTTCTTTTTTCTTTTTATTAGAAAATGCCGATTTCTGTTTGTTCATAGTAATACTGGTTACCTTGTTATAATTTATCTCGCTGTATTTTTTTTCACATTGTTTGATTTGAGTCACATCTAATTTTCTACTTAATTTTGTAACTAATTTACTATAATCCATGTATGCTTTATTATAAGCTTTGGCTAATTTATCTGTTGATTTTACCGAGCTAATATAATGTAAATAATATTCTTGTGCCAATTTTTTAAATAATTTTTTGTGTTTATTTGTTTCTCTAGGAATCCATTTACTAACCAAAGAGATTGATTTATTAGAGGATTCATTTTCATCTTGTTTTAATTGATTGTTGATTAAAGAAATAAAAAAATTTTCCATATCAGGTATCCAGTCATATAATGACCACATATATTTTATATCTGCCCAACTTCCTATGGGATGTTCATTCTCAATATAAACAAAACTACGTATTAATTCTTTTGCTATTTCAGGCTCTATGATTGATAATTTATGAAGAATGGCATAAGACAATGCTTTTTCACCTTTTCCTTTGATAATATCCCTTGTATTTAATAACATTTTTAATAACAATAATTTATAATCTCTTGATTGTGATAGAATAAATGTTTCAATGAAAATATCGGCTATCTCATTTAATTTTTCTTCTGAGTTTGTTCTTACTAATTGAAAAAAAATTTGTACTAATTTATTATAATTAGAATTATAATTATTACTCCATTTATATTCACAATGCAAATTTTCACCTGTTTTTTTTAAATCTAATATATTATGTAAATCTAAAGCTGATACAAGCTCCGACATATTAATATAAATTATATATTAATATCTCTTTATTATACTTTATGATATTTCATTTTTTTTGTTTTTTTATGATTTGAATGTAATATTATGCGCTTTGTTTGTTGCATATTTGAATGACTCTTATTTGAATGCCTATTATTTGAATTATTTTCTTGTTCGTCTTCTTCATTATATACAATGAATAAACTATTCAGATCTTCAAATAATGTTATTGTAGGTTCAAACATAATATCATCTATGGAATTTAAGGATGTTAAAAACATGTTGGTATTTGTATCTTGTTTCAAATACTTAAAAATATTGTCAGAATCTAAATCTATATTGTATTTTAAAATAGATAATAATTTTATTTTATTGTTATTTCCATTACTATTTATATTGCTGTTTATATTGCTATTTTTAAATTTATTGATTAAAGAAATTAAATGAGGTTTTGTTAATTTATTTTGTTCTTCTAAAATAATATTTTCTTCATGGATGTTTTCTAAAAAATTATTATTATTAATCAATAATGAATATATTTTTATGTATTTTATATCATCTTTGTAAAATTCTTTATATGTTGATTCTTCTTTTTCATATTTTTCAATCCAATTAATATCTAATTCCATCTTAAAAAAAATAAATATATTTTGTTTTATAACTAAACTAATTTTGGGGTAAACCCCTATACCATCTATTTCTAAAGTTATAGTGTTTTTTTTATAAGTTATTAAGGTGGTCCCCCTAATAAAGACAGGGGGTGCCCCCCCCCTAATCGGAAACATATTCATCACTATCTTCCTCGCTTTCTACAATTTCAAATTGTTTTTCATATTCCTCATACTTTAATCTATCTATTTCTGCTAAAGCATATTCGTCTAATTCTCCACAGATTTCATAATATTCCATTGATTCCTGTCTACGACGATTATCTAATTCCATACATATATTAAAGGCTCTTTGATTATATAATTCTCGTTCGATTTCTTCTTCTTTTTCCTTTTCCTGTTTTGTTTTTAAATCTTCGTAATTATCTACAAAATCAGTGCCATTTTTAGAATATAATAAATGATTGGTATTATTATGTTGCTTCATACAAATCCACCCTGGTTTTAATTTTTCTTTTATACTTTCTTCTTTTATTAACTTACATTTTTCTATGTAATTTAAACAAGGTTGTTGTGATTCCTTTGTATTTGTAGATTCTGAAACAATTATTTCTGGAAAATCTTCCCCCATAATATTATATTCCTTTTTTGGGATTGGAAATAAGGAAGGCTTTCTTTCTCCAAAATTTCTAGAATTGTCTCTAGAATAATTTCTAGAATTGTCTCTAGAATAATTTCTAGAATTGTCTCTAGAATAATTTCTAGAATTGTCTCTAGAATTATTTGTTTGAGAATCCGATTTTAACAATGATTCAAATCTACCATTGTTTTTGTTTTTGTTTTTAGTAAAATTCATTTTTGATGTATTTAATACTGGTTTATAACGTGTTAGTTATTGTTTTATGTATATTGATATACTTATTTTTGTAAATCAATTTTTTGTTTATTTAATTTAATTCATTCATTTAATTCATTCATTCATTTAATTCATTCATTTAATTCATTCATTCATTTAATTCATTCATTTAATTCATTCATTCATTTAATTCATTCATTTAATTCATTCATTTAATTCATTAATTCAATTCATTTAATTAATTATTTAAAGAAAGAATGATATTAATATTATCTCCTAACAGCAATTATAAATTTTTATCTAATTTAAATCATAGTCGTATATAGTTGAATAAATTATATTAAAGGAGATAGCACATTATAAAATTGAATTATATTTTTCATCTTTTTTTTTATTAAGAATGACATCATATAATCCTAGTATTTGTATCCCAAAAGTGGATAGAAAATTTAATAAAAAGTTTATATTAAATGTGTTTAATAATCTTCAATTGGGAAGTATAAAAAATATAGATATTGTATACTATAATAATAATACTCGAAATTATAATTTCAGTCGTGTCTTTATTCATTTTCATAAATGGTATACTCATATTCCTATTATTAAAACATATTGTGATAAATTATTGAGTGGGGAAAATTTATCAATTGTTTATGATGATCCTTGGTATTGGAAAATATTTTTATATAAAAAATCGAATTCTAATTCGAATTCCAATTCCAATTCTAATTCGAATTCTAATGTTAATTAGAATACATCCAATACAAAATAAAAATTTAGATTTATATAATTTATATGAAAATTATATAAAATAATTTTATATGATTAATTCATATGACTCCTTTTAAAATTGATAAAATTCATTCTACTTTATTTTCAATTCCAGTATATAATCCTACTTTGGAAAATTTTCTTTCTATGTTTACAATCGACTTTCAAAAAAAAGATGGTTCTATAAATATAGTTGCTGATTCTGTTGTATTTTTGAATGATTTTTTATTGCAGTTTCAAGACAATATACTTACGTATGATTATGCATATGGGTTTTCACATAATATCGTGAAACAATTATTATATTTAGAAAAACAAAACCAAACCATTCATGCTTTTTCATTAGATGATTTTATTGTTATTAACAATTCGTTTCTTATTTTTGTCGATTTTTCAAAAAGTGTTCCTATTCAAGATGATAAAAATATTGTTATTCATTCCCCTTATTTGAAAAATAAAAATACTTTTTTTATTACTACTCCTATGAAAAATAACACGAGTTTACCATTAACTATCCATTATAAAAATGGTTATCTTAGTTTAGCTTACCTTATTATTTATTTATTATACGGAAAATATTATTACGATCAAAAAGACAATATGGATCTAATCGATAATTTAATGGGGACAAAATTATTTTATTTTCTAAGAAATTGTTTGAATGAAATGCCTGAAAATAGACATATTTGTTTTTTTTAATTTCTTATTATATCATATAAAAAGATGTCTCTTGCTACTTTTAAGAAAAAAACGAATGCTACCTATAAAAACCATACAGTAAATAATCAAAAGCAACTTGTATTATATTCTAGAGATGCCTGTAATTGTGCAGAAAATGTTATTACTGGTCCTACTGCTGCTTTTACTCTTAATGGTAATGTTAGAAATAGAAGTTATATTGGAAAAAGTTATAGAATGTCTAATACCCCTGGAAATGGTTCTCATTATTGCTGCGGTGATACTTCACATTCTGTAAAACCATCCGGATTCACTTCTAGAGAAGTCATGCGAGGAAAAAAGGTATGGACTAAACGTCCCTTTACTAGAAGCGAAATTCCTTCTCAATATTCTATGCCTTCACGCGGTCAATTACAACATATACATAATAATTGGGTCATGACTAAAGGACGTAATGGAGGTTCTATGTCCAATACTAATAATACTGCCTCTGGATCTCAAGGTATGTATTTGGATAACAAAGCATCTGAGGCAATTCGTTGTGCTTTAAAATCGGATATGACAGGACCTAAAAAATGTAGCGGTACAACTTGTTCTAAACCAATAACGTATACGAAAAATATTTCTAAAGGGAATCCTTATTCTTCGGGAATGTATACTCGAATTAATAGAGTTAAAATGGCGGATAAAATGGTTGTTGGATATAATAAACCATTCCCTATGCAATTTACCATGTCCAGTCATGATACATGTGCTGTTCGTTATTTACAAGCAAATGATAGTAAATTATTAAGCACTTATTATAAAGATGGAAATGCATTACCCAAAAAATGTCTATAAATGGGTTTTTAATATATTTCTCTTTTATTCAGATATTAATGGGTATGGGGTCTGCACGGCGGGTTTCCCCAAATAGAAAATAAATAAAAAATTGATTTACATATATATTTAAAGATTATTCAATTAAATATATAAATATGAGCGCAACTCCAACAAACAACTATAATTACTTGATTTTATACACAGATAATGAGGATTTGAAACAATTGTATAGGAAAAAGGCTATAGAACATAATGATAAAATTATGAATAATCCTTTTCCTGATGCCGGTTTTGATTTGTTTTGTCCTGAAAAAATTTCCATCGAACCTCGTTCCTCCAATAAGATAGATTTACATGTCAAATGTGCAATGTACAAAGAAGCATCCGATAATCATTCGATTTATAAACATTACATTAGTTATTACATGTATCCTAGATCCAGTATAAGTAAAACCACCTTGCGTCTGGCTAATAGTGCAGGTATTATAGATTCAGGATATCGAGGTAATTTATGTGGCGTTTTTGATAATAATTGTGATTCTATATCAGGTGTTGATAAATACCAAAGATTGCTTCAAATTTGTTCGCCTACCTTAGAACCTCTTTTTGTGAAAGTAATCGATGATTTAAGTTTCTTCGAAAATACTGATCGCGGTGATGGAGGATTTGGTTCTACCGGTCGTTAAATAATCATATATTATTTCATGAGTTTTTGTTTTGAAATCTTGTTTCATTTTATCATCGAATTTGAAAATATGTTTACAATCTTTACAAAGGTATGCTTTGAAAAATTTTATAGATTCTTTACTTTCTATTACTTCTAATAATAATAATGAACCTGTTATACGGCAATTACAACTATAACAAACTTGTAGCCATCCATCAAATGGTAAATCAACTGATTTTGTAAATAAACAATATTCTATATTTTTCATATAATAGGAAATTATAATTATTTTTCTATTATATTGGCTTTTTATTAATTTTTTTTTGTTTTTCTTGACTTTCTTTTTGATTTTTTGGTCGCTTGTTTTCTTACCGATTTCCGCTGTTTTTTGGTTTTGTATTTTCTCTGTTTCTTGAATTTGCGTTTTGTTTGTTTTTTCGTTTTGCGTTGTTTTTTGCCTCCTGCGGTTGTGCGTTTTATTGGGAATTGATAGGTCATTTTAAACCCCTCTGAAGAAGGATTTGATTCGTCCTGGATAATTGATTTTATCATTACTCTTTTACTCTTTCTTTCATTTTTAGGTATGTTATCATAAATTTTTCTTTGTGTTGAAAATCCCTTTTCGGATAATTTTTTAATAAATTTCCCAATATCGGAACTATCATTGAATTTTTCGTTATAATTAGTAAAAATTTCATTTACTATTTCATCGTCTGAATCCTCCTTTTTAAATAAGTTTCTTTCTTCCCAATACTTTTTTATTGCTGCCTTTTTTTTTGCTTCATCATCCTCAGTATTCATCATCGCTAATTCGACAAACATATAATCCTCTATTTCTGCATCATCTTTAAACTTTGCCTTTGCAAATTTTTCAGCTAACACTTTTATTTCTGAATCCTCTTCTTTTTCCGTTATACCGTCTAATTTTGGTAAATGTTTGAATTCATTTCTTCGATAATAATTTATTACATACATTAATGATGATAAACTTATTCCATCATAACCTTTTTTTTGTGCAAATTCTTTCACATGATCTAATAATTTTTTTCCAAAACTAATTTTGGGTAAGACAGGTCCTTCTCTTCTTGGTTGTCTTGGATTTGCACATATTGCATCAATATAAAAAACATTCTCTTTGGATTCTTCTGGTTCATCTTCAGGTATAATATTTAAATCATTCCCCATGATAAATCCATTTAAAATAGCTGACGTCTTTCCAGAAAATACATAAAGTAATATTATGATATCTGTTTCTTCATTTAACTTCTCTTTATTAAAAAAACCAGAATTTAATGTTTTGCTACATGTAAAATTTTGATTTTTTTGTATTGCTTCTCCTGCTTCTTCATAATTTTTTTGTCTTTCTATATCATCTGTCGTCCATGTATCATCATGTGTATCTAATCTTGAACCGGTTTTATCAAATCGTAAAGGATTAAAATATTTGCTTATAAAATAGGGTGTTTTTTCTCTACTTAAATTTTCAGTTTCGGTTTGTTTTTTGAAATCAGCATCATAAAATTCTATTATATCTGGAGAGGGAATAATATTTATGGTTTGTTCTTTTAATCCTAATCCTTGTGTTGTTGGTCTTGTTATTAATTCTTCTGTTCTTATTTTTTTTAATGATTCATTTGATGATTCATTATTTGATGATCTTTTTTTTGAATTAAATATGGTTCCAAGCATTATATATATATTTTTATGATATTTTAATATATATATAACATGACTGAAACTGCTAAAAATAAGGATATTTCTAATAATGGAGTTTCTTTGGAAATTTCTGATCCTGTCAGAGCTGATCCTAAGCCTGAACCCAAACCTGAACCTGAACCCAAACCTGAACCCAAACCTGAAGCTGAACCCAAACCTGAACCTGAACAAAATAATACAAAATTGGATCAACAATTAATGCTTTTTAAAAATTTTATAAAATGGAAAAAATATATTTCCCACGATTCATTGGATATTCATGATTTTAATCATTTGAAGGAATATGAAAAAATTAATCAATCGGAAAACGTTAGTAGTTTAGGAAGCAGTAACGAAGATTCTAATTCTGATGATGTTAGTATTGCTAACACGATCGATAGTCCTGAAGAATGTCAAATGCAATATTTAGAAATACCTTTTCAAGATAAATCAGGTGGAGTCTCCTATCCTAGTATTGTAGAATTAAATGAGTATAATAAAACTTTTAAAAAATTAAATTTTTATGCTGTGGAAAAAGAAATCAATAAATACTATTTAGAACAAAATCATCGGTTCTCTGCAGCTCTTGATATCTTGGCCAGTTATTTAAAGGGTCAAAAAATTATTTATATGGAATCTAAATATTATGCAGAAGTTCAATTGAATAAATTAATGATGCCTGCAATCTTTTTATCTGCCATGGCGACTGTTCTTTCGGAAATTATATATGAATATCAATGGGGAAAATATTCTTTGTCTATTATTAATGCAACCATTGCTTTTGTATTGGCTCTTGTGAATTATTTCAAATATGACGCGGCTTCTGAAGCACATAAAACATCCTCTCACCAATACGACAAATTACAATCTACCGTTGAATTCACTTCCGGTAATATTCTTTTATTTAAAGATTCTGATTCAAAGGATGATCTTACTAAAAAAATAGAAAACGATAAAGACATAACTGATATTGTGGATAAAAAATTAAGAGAAGTGGAAACAAAAATTGCGGAAATTAAAGAGACGAATCAAT
>Ga0206125_10001653_pt1 | contig 25425 bp, 25 predicted proteins | sample Helgoland_Spring_4_FD_148598 | JGI IMG/M metagenome (GOLD analysis project Ga0206125, IMG submission 148598) | Pelagic subsurface seawater microbial communities from Kabeltonne, Helgoland, North Sea - Helgoland_Spring_Bloom_20160331_1 | ecosystem: Environmental > Aquatic > Marine > Epipelagic ... | reverse complement strand
CTGTTTACCTCATCACGCTGAGTCGACTAAGGTCCTCACAGATGATTGAGAGTGCGGCGATGAGTGGTGTGTCTGGCCAGTGATAAAGGCTATTATCGCATTTTAAAAGGTTAGTTTTAGGAGTTTCTGTAGTCAATCAAAGAATTAATGCGATATTGAACGTATAAATTGGATAATTAAAACAAAAATTAGCGCTCTCGGTGCTTACTATGCCGGTATGTTGCTAATAGTGTGGCTTGGTCAGCATAAGGCAGTGTTAGATGATCGCATCAGCAGATAAAAAGTTATTAGACAACACTTTGGCTTCGTTAGAATTCTCTCTGTCTGGGAGAGACGATTTTTTTCTGACGACTAGTTTTGGCTATCAATCGGCTTTATTGTTCTTTCTGTTATCTGAATTGGGCCTCTCCCCTGAGTGCTTGTTTGTAAAGTCTAGATTGGCCTCGGCTGGTGTCAGTCGGCAAATGGACTATATCTCGAGTAATTTTGATATTAAATTGCATATAGTTTGCAGGGATGATTGGCTCGAGGAAAAGCTCTTTTCCAGAGATTTTATGGATCTTGTAGAATCTGAACGGAGAGAAATATGTAAGCTGCTGAAGAGAGATCCCTTATTAGAATTTATTAAGAAAAATTCATTTAAGATTTGGCTATCAGGCATTAGAAAAGATCAAACAGCTTCCAGAAGTAGGCTTGATTTTCTTGAGGTGACAGATCTAAACGTGATTAAAATTTCTCCGATGTTCAATTGGTCCAGACAACAAACCTCAGACTTACTTGCATCGAACAATTTGAGATGCAACGGTGACTATTATGATTTATGTAAAGTCAATGAGTCTATGGAATGCGGCCTTCATCTTTAAAAGCTTCGAGAATACTATTTTTAAAATAAAAGAAGTGATGAGTAGGAAATATAATTGGAAAGATCAAAAAAAACAATAGTAGTAGTAGGCGCGGGCTATGTAGGTACGTCTCTGGCTATTTTGCTTGCTCAAAATAATGAAGTTGTCGTCTTAGATACTGACGAATCAAGAGTTAATCAGATTAATAACAACCAACTTCCAATAGAGGACGATCAGGCTGAATTGTATCTTTCTTCAAAAACATTGACCTTGACTGCAACGCAAGATCCTAATATTGCTTTTTCTAATGCAGATTTTGTTATTGTTGCCACTCCCACTAACTATGATGAAAGTTCCAATAGATTTGATACTAGTTCAGTAGACAAAGTCGTTGCAGACGCTATTGGGTTGGCCAAAAGTTCTCTGGTTGTAATAAAATCTACTATTCCAGTAGGCCATACCGAAAAATTACAAAGAAAACTCAAGACTGAGAGAATTATTTTTTCTCCCGAATTTCTCAGGGAAGGCAGCGCCTTAGAGGATAATTTATATCCATCTAGAATTGTTGTTGGCGGGAAGTGTTCAGCTTCGCAAGACTTCGCAAAACTGCTTTGTGAAGGCGCTGAGAAGGATCACATAGAAACTCTTTATGTTAGTTCCCAGGAAGCTGAGGCCATAAAGTTATTTTCGAATACCTATCTTGCTATGAGGGTGTCTTTTTTTAATGAGCTAGATTCATATGCTATGGCTCATGAACTTAGTACGAAAAATATTATTGAGGGAGTGTGTCTCGACGATCGAATTGGATTTGGATATAACAATCCATCTTTCGGTTATGGCGGATACTGTCTCCCGAAAGACACGAAACAACTTCTCGCAAATTATGATCAAATACCCCAAACATTGATTAAAGCTATAGTGTCCTCTAACGCTACTCGCAAAGATTTCATAGCTACAGAAATTCTCAAAAGAAAGCCTGATTCGGTAGGCTTTTATCGCCTGGTTATGAAAGATGGAAGTGACAATTTTAGAGCTTCCGCTATTCAGGGAATTATCAAAAGGATCAAGGCAAAAGGAATCAAAGTATTTATTTATGAGCCGATAATGTTAGACGCAACTTTTTTTGGGTCCCGCGTAATTAAAAATCTCAATGAATTCAAGGGTAAAAGTAGCCTAATAGTTGCCAATAGAATGTCGCAGGATTTGACTGATGTGGCCAATAAGGTATTTAGCCGAGATATCTTTCAACAAAACTGATCACTGCGCACCTAAATAAAAAATGACTTTGATAAATAAGGCAGAGTTTCTTAGCTGGAAAACGATAATAACGTAATTAAAGGATCTTCACTATGGCATTAATACCTGTAATTATGGCGGGAGGAAGTGGATCGAGGCTTTGGCCTATTTCTAGGCGCCAGCATCCAAAACAGTTTGTCAGTATGATTTCTGAAAAAACACTTTTTCAGGAAACATTAGAGAGAATCAGAGGGCTTAATCATGGGAGACCGATTGTAGTTTGTGGGTCTGACCATAGATTTTTTGTAGCGGAACAACTTGCTGAAATTAACATTGATGCCAAGATTATTTTAGAGCCAGTAGCTAGAAATACTGCTCCCGCAATTGCCTTGGCTGCGCTTGAATCAGACCCCGAAGATACGCTGTTAGTTCTGTCGGCAGATCATTTCATAGAGAATCCAGAAAGCTTTGGGACGAGCATAGTGGGTGCCGTCAAAATGGCAAATGAATCTAATCGCATAGTTATTTTTGGTGTTGTGCCTAGCAGTCCTCATACAGGGTATGGTTATATTAAAATTGGAGATCCTGTTGGTAAAGATATTTTCACTGTTTCGAAGTTTGTAGAAAAACCAGATTTAACTGTTGCTAAAGAGTATTTAGCCGCTAAAAACTTTTATTGGAACAGTGGGATATTTGTTTTTGGTGTAAAAACCTATTTAGATGAATTGGAATGCTTTGCTCCCGCTATTCTCAAAGCGTGCATCGACAGCTCTAAAGCGGCAATAGTGGACTGTGATTTTATTCGCATTCCTGAGTCAATATTCAAGGAGTCGCCAGAAGATTCGATAGATTATGCGGTTATGGAGCATACCAAAAAAGCTACCATGGTGGAGCTGAAGTGCGCTTGGTCAGACCTTGGATCATGGGATTCGGTTGCTGAAGCGTCACTTAAGGACGGCTGTGGAAATGTACTCATTGAGAATTGTATCAGCATTGATTCGGAAAATTGCTTTGTTAGAGCTTCAGATCAAAAGTTAGTGGCTCTTATTGGAATGGATAATACTGTAGTAATTGATACTGTCGATGCTCTGTTAGTTGCAAAGAAGACGCGATTGCAAGAAATTAAAAATATCGTCAATGTTCTTGGAGAGCGAACCCCAGTCACACAACTGCATCGCAAAGTTTTTCGGCCCTGGGGCTGGTATGATAGTGTAGATCAAGATAATGGTTTCCAAGTGAAAAGAATACATGTAAACCCTAAAGCCAAGCTCAGTTTGCAAAAGCATCATCACAGGGCAGAGCATTGGATAGTGGTTCGAGGTACTGCCGAGGTGACATGTGATGGAAAGATAACTACTTTAGATGTAAATCAATCAACTTATATACCTCTCGGCGGAATCCATAGACTAGCAAATACTACAGAAGAACCATTAGAAATTATTGAAGTCCAATCCGGGAGCTATTTGGGTGAGGATGATATAGTCAGGTTTGAGGACGATTATTCAAGAGTTTGACTATACTTCGCAGATAATTAGGTGAGCACGACACTGAATTTTTAAAATTTATTACTAAGTGCGGTAAAAACATGAAAGAAAAAAAAGTTAAAGTACTGATTACTGGAGTTGCAGGATTCATTGGGTTTCACTTGTCCAAACTGTTGATGGATGAGGGATTTTTGGTATCCGGTTACGACGGGATAACAGACTATTATGATGTTAGTCTGAAAGAGTCAAGACTTGAAATTCTTAACTCTTATAGTGATTTTACCTTCACTAAAGGAATGTTAGAGGATGAAGCTGCTCTTAGAGAGGTGGCGCAAAAATTTAGACCAAATGTAATTGTTCATCTGGCAGCTCAGGCAGGCGTTAGATACAGTTTAGAGAATCCTGGAGCTTATATACAGAGTAATGTTGTTGGCACTCTCAATGTCATGGATATAGCGAAGAAATCGGAGGTGGACCATCTTTTAATGGCTTCTACCTCATCCGTCTATGGAGCAAATACCGCTATGCCATTTAGAGAAATAGATAGAACTGAGACTCCTTTGACAATATACGCCGCTACGAAAAAGGCTAATGAGAATATGGGTCACGCTTATGCGCATCTTTGGAATATTCCAACAACTATGTTCAGATTTTTCACTGTATATGGTCCGTGGGGTAGGCCGGATATGGCGCTTTTTAAATTTACTAAAGCGATACTCAATGGTGACCCGATAGATGTTTATAACCATGGTAACATGTTTCGTGACTTCACTTATGTAGATGACTTGGTTCAAGGTATCAGGTTGTTAATAGATACCCCCCCCGATAAAATTTGCCAACCTCAGAGAGATGTGCCTGAAACATATAACGATAGCTTGTCACCTGTAGCACCCTTTCGCACGATCAATATAGGTAACTCTGATAAAGTGAGGTTATTAGATTTTGTCGATGCGCTTGAAGAGCATTTAGGAAAAAAAGCTTTTCGAAATTATATGCCGATGCAGCCAGGAGATGTGCCAGCGACATGGGCGGATGCGACACTCCTAAAAAATCTCACAGGGTACAAACCAAAAACGAACTTTAAAGATGGAATCAAGGCTTTTGTGGACTGGTATGTCGAATACTACTCTAGCTGATTTTAGTTTTTATAAAGAAAATTAGTTTAATAACGTAAACAAGACAACTTAAATAACATGAGTTTTGAAAAATTTATGGATCCACTGGCGGGTTTAAAAAGAAATGTTAGTGAAGTAAACATAGGCATAATTGGATTAGGTTACGTTGGCCTGCCGCTTGCTATAGAGTTTGGTAAAACTCAGAGGGTAGTTGGATTTGACGTAAACGAGTCTCGGATAAGTGAGCTTTTGTCATGTTTTGACAAAACTAAAGAAATTTCTGACACTGATTTTGCCAGTGCACCGTTTTGCTCGTTTACGAGTAACAAGCATGATTTGTTAGTTTGCGATGTTTTTATTGTGACAGTGCCTACCCCCGTGGACAAAAATAAAGAGCCAGATCTAAATGCTCTGAGAGAGGCTTCTAAAATGCTTTCATCTGTTATTTCGCGTGGATCAATAGTTATTTATGAGTCGACAGTTTATCCCGGGTTAACGGAGGAGTTTTGTGGTCCAATCTTAGAAAATGGCTCGAATTTAATTTTGAATCAAGATTTCTATTTAGGGTACTCTCCTGAAAGAGTAAATCCAGGGGATAGTAATCGAAGACTTACTGATATTGTAAAAATAACAAGTGGAAGCTCACGTGAGGCTGCCATTTTTGTGGATAATTTATATTCACAGATAATTAAAGCTGGTACGTACAAAGTCAGCTCGATAAAAATAGCTGAAGCTGCGAAGGTCATCGAGAATACTCAGCGGGATGTCAATATAGCATTGATAAACGAGTTAGCTATTATATTTAACTCTTTAAACATTGATACTCACGAAGTGTTGGAGGCAGCTGGGACAAAATGGAATTTTTTGCCCTTTAGTCCGGGCTTGGTTGGCGGGCATTGTATCGGCGTAGACCCCTACTATATAACTCATAAGGCACAGCAGGCTGGTTATGAACCAGATATTATTCTTGCAGGGCGAAGACTCAATGACTCTATGGGTGACTATATTGCTAGACAACTTTTTAAAGAGTACTCGCATAGAAATTTAATTGAAGTATCGAAAAAGATTTTGATTTTAGGTGTTACTTTCAAAGAAAACTGTCCTGATATTAGGAATTCAAAAGTATTTGATGTCGTGAATAAACTCAAGGTTTATGGCCTCGATATAGACTGTTATGATCCTATTGCTGACTCTTCTGAAGTTTTTTCCCACCAAGGAATAAAGTTGATAGACGAAGTTCCATCAGATACCTATGCAGGAATCGTTCTTGCTGTAGGGCATAAACAATTCATTGCCATGGGTCATCAAAAGATAAGAGCGTTTGGTGCAGCGAATTCGATATTATTTGATGTGAAAAGCTTATTCGATCGGAGTTTTTCAGATATACGCCTTTGACTATTTAGAGAGTGCTACCCACTAAAATTAGAGAGATTTAAAAATGAAACGAGTTCTTTTAAGATGTTTCAGGATTATGACGTTTTTCGGCTTTAATCCTCTTGCGCTATTGTCGTTGAGATACCTTCCCATATACATTAGGGACCTTGTTAAATGGAAAAAGCAGGGCGGAAAAACGGATCGATATGCGGTCAGACTGACAAACTATAAACAGCCAGCTGGTAATGCAGAGAGCCAATATTTTCACCAAGATCTTATTGTCGCTCAAAAAGTCTATGAAGATAAACCAACAAAGCATTTAGATTTCGGATCTAGAATTGATGGGTTTGTGGCGCATGTTGCATCATTCCGTGAGATAGATGTCATGGATGTAAGGGATTTAGAAACAGGTGTGCATCAGAATATAAGATTTTGTCAGAGTGATATAATGCGACCTCAGAATCTTGAAACGTATGACTCGGTGTCATGCCTGCATACCATAGAGCATGTTGGACTTGGGAGGTAAGGGGATGATTTAAAAGTAGATGGGCATTGGGTCGCACTTAAAAATCTTATTTCTTTAGTCTCAAAGGGAGGTCGTTTGTATATTAGTTTTCCAGTCGAATCTAACGATACCGTTTATTTTAATGCTCACCGCACTTTTAGTGTCGCGACTCTACCAGAAAATGAATTAGTTAAATCTGAATTAAGACTTGTTCAATTTGATGTTGTGGACCCAAAAAATAAGCTCCATCTTGATCAGAAATACAAAGACTGGCTAGAAGTCTCAAGTGGTTGTGGAATTTACACGTTTGAGAAATTATAGAGCTCTCGATCAAATACGATTATGTTTATTTGATCCTATTCAAAATACCCTATGTTAAAAGGAACCTTTTAATGAACTATTTCATTACTGGAGGAGCTGGCTTTATTGGATCTAATTTAATCAAAGCAATTCAATCTGTAGATCCCAGTGCATTTTTTGTGGTTTATGACAACCTAAGTCAGACAGGCATGGAATATCTGTCTGAGTTAGTCGAATTTGATCAACAAAATGAAAAATTTATCGGTCTGCCTAATTGGGATCGGAACACTTTGGTGGTATCTGACATACTGGATGGAGAGTGTCTGGTAAATGCCAGTATTGGATCAGATGTAATAATTCATCTTGCAGCTAATACTGGAGTACCAAGGTCTGTTCTTGACCCTATTCTTGATCAAAGTGTCAATGTGGAAGGAACGCTTCGACTCTTAGAGGCCGCCAGGAAAAATAGTATAAAACGTTTCGTTTTTGCGTCATCAGGAGCTCCTTTAGGAGAGCAGACTCCGCCTCTACATGAAAAAATATTACCGAAACCCATATCACCTTATGGTGCCTCTAAGTTAGCTGGGGAGGCCTACTGTTCAGCTTATTTTCGTACATTCAAAATAGAGACGGTAGTTTTGCGTTTTAGTAATGTCTACGGACCAAATTCTCTCCATAAAGAATCTGTGGTAGCAAAATTCATAAAAAAAATGATGGAAGGTGAGGAAATAGAAATTTATGGAGATGGAAATCAAACCAGAGATTATATATATATAGATGACCTGACTTCAGCGATATTAAAAGCGGTTGACATTGATGGAATAGGAGGAGAAGTTTTCCAAGTCGCAACAAATGTTGAAACCAGTGTAGACAGTCTGGCGCGTATCATACTCAGTGAAATTTCCAAGAGGATGAGTATAGTTTCAAAAATTGTGAATAGTCCGAAGCGCCTAGGAGATGTTACTAGAAATTTCTCTGATGTGACTAAAGCACGAAAAATTTTAAATTGGGAGTCTACTGTTTCTTTAGAGGCCGGTATTCAAAAAACAGTAGATTATTATATTGAAAAAGTTAGCGAGATTAATTAAATGAAAATTTTAGTTTTAGGAGGTGATGGATACTTGGGATGGCCTACAGCTATGCATTTAGCAAATTTAGGCCATGATATTTTAGTAGTGGATAATTATTGTCGGAGAATGCTTGCTGAGGACACTGATAGTCTGCCGCTGTTTGATACTCCTAATTTAGCCGGAAGGTGTAAGCTCTTTGAGTCCGAATTTGGCAAAAAAATAGACTATAGAATTGGAGATCTTGGCAATTCAGAGTTTACTTTTGAAGTATTCTCAGATTTCATGCCTGACACAATTATCCACTATGCTGAACAGCCATCAGCCCCATATTCAATGAGAGGCTTTTCTGAAGCCCAGTTCACTCTGCAGAATAATCTTAATGTAACGTTTAATATAATTTGGGCAATGATAAATATTGTTCCTCAGTCTCATATGATAAAGCTTGGTACGATGGGAGAGTATGGGACACCAAATATAGATATTGAAGAGGGCTGGATAGATATTGAGTCAGGAGGACGAACGCATAAATTTCTTTATCCTAGGGCTGCGAGTTCCCTCTATCACACAACAAAAGTTCTGGATACCGATCTGATTTGGTTTTATGTAAGAACCTATGGGCTGAGAGTTACAGATTTGATGCAAGGCCCCGTTTATGGGATATTTACGAATGAAACACGCAGAGATGAGCGCTTATTCCCAAATTTTAATTATGATGATATCTTTGGTACGGTGTTAAATCGCTTCATTGTGCAGGCTGTGGCGGGAATTCCTCTCACAGTGTACGGTAAGGGTAATCAGGTTAGGGGATATCTAAATCTAGTTGATACGCTTCGCTGCGTTGAACTGTCGGCAAATAGCGTTCCAGAAAATGGAGAGCTTAAAATATATAACCAGTTCACTGAGACTTTTTCGGTAAATAAATTGGCTGAAATAGTCAAGTCATCCGCTCAAACCTTGGGTTTGCAAGTCGAAGTTAAAAGCGTCCAAAATCCTCGCAAAGAAATGGAAGATCACTACTACAATCCTAAGTCGACGAAATTGAGAGCGTTAGGACTAGAACCCACGCTATTGACCCAGGATGTAATAGTAGAGTTACTACGTTCTGTTATTAACCAAAAAGACAATATAAATGTTAGTTCAATACTGCCAAGAGTGAGTTGGTCAAAATAGATAAGGTGTTTAAATGAGAATTTGGAATGACAAACGGGTATTAATAACAGGCGTGTGTGGGACCATCGGGGCTAATCTAAAAGAACAGATACTCAATGATTCAGATAACCAAGTAAAAGAACTAGTGTGTATTGACAATAATGAAAATGAATTATTCAGTGCCGCTCAAAGAGATCATAGGTCAAATGTCAGATATTGCCTGTCTGACATTCGCTCATATGACGATATAAAGACCCTTATGGAGGGAGTAGATATCGTTATTCATGCTGCCGCTTTGAAGCATGTTTTTTTTGGAGAGCAGAATCCTGATCAATATCTTCTCACAAATATAGTTGGCACTCAGAATATAATTAAAGCAGCCAAGGCTAATAATGTGGAGCGGGTACTGTACACGAGTTCAGATAAAGCAGTGAATCCTACTAATGTTATGGGCGCATCTAAGTTAATGGGTGAACGATTGATAACTGCTGCCAATATGAATAACCGAGGTGGGCGCACAATATTCAGCTCCACACGGTTTGGGAATGTACTTGGCTCGAATGGATCAGTGGTTCCCGTATTTAAAGAGCAAATATTATCAGGAGGACCTTTGACTCTGACTGACAGTAATATGACGCGATTTGTTATGAGTATCAATGAGGCATGTTTTTTGGTGCTCCAATCTGTAGATAAGATGGTTGGAGGAGAGATATTTGTTTCTAAAATGCCAGTGATAAAAATAAGTGATTTGGCTAAAGCTATGATAAAAATAATTGCTCCTTTGCATGGACACACTGAAATTAAAATCAAAGAAATAGGCGCAAGAGCAGGAGAGAAAATGTACGAAGAGTTAATCAATAGTGAAGAATCGGGCAGATGTATAGAGCTCAAGAACTATTTTGTGATTTTACCATCAGTGTCGAGCAAAAATAGTGATGCCTATGATGATGTTACTCATGGCCATGCTCCGCAAGAATATAACTCGTCTACTTCCCCAAGTCTAACTCAGCACCAAATTGTAACCATGCTAAAAAAGCAAAATATTCTTTAGGAATATTTCTGACGGTTGGTAACTAAAGATAATCGTCAATCATTTTAGCGGCTTATTAAAATGAAACACACACAACCATAAGAAATTAAATTGATCATTTATATCTAGAGAGGAAGAAATGGAGATTGGAATCATCGGAGTTGGAAAGCTTGGTTCATGTTTAGCGCTTACACTTGATAGTAAGGGTTTCTCAGTAATTGGATGCGACATTAACGAGTCTTACCTTGAGGCGCTGGAGAAAAAAAAATTTAGGAGTTTGGAGCCAAGTTTTAACGAATACCTAGCGAGCTCCTGCGTGACCTGGACTTCCGACAAGATGACGACAATTGCTAAATCTAGAATCATTTTTATTACTGTAAAGACCGAAGAGCTGCCATCGGGTGAGTATGATGTGTCCCAAGTCGATTCCGTAATGAGTGAAATTCTCCAGTATGAATTAGCAAACAAAATTTTCGTTATCAACTGTAATGTTAATCCTGGTTACACAGAGTTGTGGAAATCAAAGATAGAAGAAAAAGGGGCTCAGTTAGCGTTCAATCCAGAGTGGGTGGCTCAGGGAACAATTATCAAGGATCAGTTAAAGCCAGAAAACGTAGTTATTGGAAGTTATCATGATTTCGTTGCTGACGAATTAGAAGACTTATATGGAGATTTATGTGATAACAGCCCAGCCATTTTCCGAATGAGCCCTGCGGAGGCTGAAATTGTCAAGCTAGGCGTCAACAGCTTTCTGGCTGTGAAAATTGCATATTGCAACATGATTGGGGACATGGCCTGTGCAACACACTGTGACCCAGATGTTATTCTGAAAGCAATTGGGAGTGATAGCCGTGTAGGGAGAAAATATTTCAGGTATGGTTTTGGCTTTGGAGGTCCTTGTCTTCCCAGAGATATCAATGCTCTAGCAGCTTTTTCAGAGACTCTAAGTATGAACTTCGAGCTACCGAAGTGTGTTTCAGCAGATAATAAATACCATCGTACTAATTACGCAGAGTATTTATCCGCGGACCCGGATTATATCTTTGAGACTCTCTCATATAAACCCGGCGTCGATATATATGAGTTTTCTGAACAGCTAGAGACTGCAAAAGTTATGTTTAGAAACGGAGTTGAAGTAAGGGTTAACGGAAAGTCTGCAGATGAAATATCTAAGTTACTTTCCTCTTGAGAGTTCTAAATATTCTTGATGAGGATAGATTTGGTGGACCTCAAAAGAGAGTTCAGATGATCTCTTTGGAGCTTAAAAGATTCGGAATTTTTAATAAGGTTTTATTTCCGGCAACTTGCGATTCGGTTTTTGAAGAAAACCTTAAAGAGCGGCAAATAGAGTTTCTGAGAATTAAATTTTCAAAACTTGAAAATTCAATTCTCGGTTGGGCAAAATACCTGTTCACATTCATACCTGACATTGCAAGGGTTAGAGGAGTAATTCTTGGTGATCGTATTGATCTTGCACATATTAATAACGTAAGAAACATAAAGCCATTAATAGCTTGCTTATTAACCCAATGTCGTTTTTGTTGGCACATTACCGATGCTAAAACCGATTTTCTAAGTTTGTGTATTTTTAGATTTTTTTCGCGGTTCACTACTAATATTATGTATTCATCAGACGCCGCGCGGCGTTATTATTCTCGGTTTATTGCTATGAACCCTAAAAAAGTGATTGATATAGTTCCATCATGTATCACCTTGGATACAAATCAAAAAAAGACCAAACCTTCTGACGTACTAACAATTTTAATGGTAGGCAACATCTCTCCAGTTAAAGGCTATGATCGGCTCGTCAAATTGGTTCAAAGTTTGAAGGAGAGAAATATTCAATGCAAATTTGTAATAATAGGTAGTCGTCTTAAAACACAAGAAGAATACATCGAAAAATTTGAGCGTGCCATTGCTCAAGGCGGTCTGGAGAGTTATTTTGAATTCAAGGGTTTTCAAGATCCTGCTGATTTTTTTGGTACATCTGACTACTTTCTTTGCTTGTCTAGGAGTGAATCAAGCCCCCTCGCCGTTTGGGAAGCAGCAAATAATGAATTGCCTATAATTTCAACTGATGTCGGTGACGTAAAACACATCCTACAAGATGCGGTAAAGATTATTTCGGGAGAGAGCCCGCAAGAATTCGAAAATGCTTTGGCGGACTTACAGCAAGATCATGTCAAAAGGCATGCAGTGATAAGAGCAAAGTACTATGTTCAACAGTTATCGGTAGCAGAGATAGCCATGAAAACAAAGACTATTTATGAAAGGGTTTTAAAATGAAAATATTAGGTATCAATATGTTGCATCCAGATGCTTCAGCCTGTCTTGTGATTGATGGTGTGGTGGTTAGAGCTATCGCAGAGGAGAGACTAGGTCAAAGAATCAAACATGCATCGGGGTATCCGGTCGAGGCAATTAAATGGGTATTAAATGTTGAGAATATTGACTTGGGAGATCTGGATTACATTGCAATTTCTCACAATCCTAAAGCAAATATATTGAAAAAATTTAGTAATTTAATTCTAGATCCAGCAAAAGGTTTTTCTAAGTTAACAAATTTTTCTTCTAAAGTTAGTCGAGGTGGCGAGTTTCTTGATTTTTTGCATGAAAATATAAATTACACCGATAAATTTTCAGGTGAGGTAGTAAAAGTAGAGCATCACATAGCGCATGCTGCGAGCGCCTATTTAATGGATGGCAGCTGTAGGCCAAAGTTGAGTTATACCTATGATGGCTCAGGTGATTTCGTAAGTGTAATGGTAGCTCATTGTGATGAGAACGGCATTCATCCTATAGTTAAGTCATATGTTCCAAATAGCTTCGGTTTTTTTTACACCAGCTTATGCCAGTTCATTGGGTTCACTAATTTCGGTGAAGAATACAAAGTTATGGGGCTAGCCCCCTACGGTAATCCTCTTTATTTAGATCAAATGCAAGAAATCATAACCTTGTCATCTAAAAAGATGCCGGCTCTTAATGATTATTACTTCGACTTCAAGAATGGATTAATGAACACAAGCGTTAGCGATAAAATTTCGATTGGGACTTTGTATAGTGACAACATATATGAATTGTTTGACTTAGAAAGAGAGCAATTGAAAAAAAATAGCCAGTTATCGATGGACATAGCGCGATCGACTCAAGCTCACTTTGAAAGAACTGTTTGCGCGTCAGTCGGATATTACATGGAAGAGACTGGGTTTAAAGACATCGCGATGGCTGGCGGATGTGCCTTAAATGGAGTTACCAATGCGTTAATTGAACGAACACTCAAGCCTAATAGCGTAACTTTGCAGCCTGCCGCGTCTGATGATGGAACGGCAATTGGTGCTGCCCTTTACTGCGCCCGGTATATTTGTGGCAAAAAGTTACCTCAATATCCGATGCCTACTGTTTACTTGGGTGGCGAATTTTCAAAAAAGGATATACTCAACGAACTTAAAAGACCCACTGTAGAATTTTTAGAGTTCGTTGATGAAGATGAACTTTTTGGGAGTGCCGCTGTAGATCTAGAGGCAGGGCATGTGGTGGGTTGGTTCCAGGGCCGAAGTGAATTCGGGCCTAGAGCGCTTGGGAATAGGTCTATTTTGGCAAGTCCACTAGTCAAAAACATGAAAGAGATAATCAATAAAAAGATCAAAAAGCGGGAGAGTTTTAGGCCTTTTGCGCCTTCGGTTTTAAAAGAAAATATGAAGGATTATTTTTCTCAAGATATCGACAGTCCATACATGATGCATGTCATAAAGTTCGCAGAAGGTTATCATGATAGGTTTCCAGCAGTAACGCATGCAGATCTTACTGGAAGAGTTCAGACTGTCTCAGAAATTATGAATCCAAAATACTATAAACTCATTTCAAAGTTTAAAGAATTGACTGGGTTCGGCATTCTTCTAAATACTAGCTTCAATGAAAATGAACCCATAGTTGAAACGCCTTCGCAGGCAATTGATTGTTTTTTGAGAACAGATATGGACTCGATTTATATCAATAACTTTAAAATAACTAAGAAAATATAGATTGCGGTTTAACTTTTTAACAAGGGCCAAGACGAATGGGGCGGGTATCTTTGTTCAAAGACTGCAAGATCAGTTTTTATCAAATGGCCATAAACGTTCGTGGTTACGTCCCGACGTACAACTGACTATCAGCGCTCCCAAAGTCCACCTAAACTGCCCAAAAGTCTCATTAGTGAGAGTTGACGGTGTTTATTATGATGGATTAAAAAACCATCTTAGTAAAAAACAAAATGTTCGGATTAAATCCGCAATAGAGAGCTGTGATGGATTGATACTCCAATCGTCTTTCAGTAAGCATTTAATTGAAAAGTACTTAATGATAGATTTGGATAATGATGTTGATTATCAAGTAATTCATAACGGAGTTCCGTCTCATTATTGCTCTAAGATCAAGTTTTCCAAAGGCAAAGGTATAGCCTGTATAACATGTGCTAATTGGGTTCCATCGAAAAGACTTGATGATCTCATAACTGGTTTTTTGCTATTAGATGCGTCTGTATACTCATTAACTGTTGTTGGGCCTTTTGATGAATCGATTCAAAGGAAATTCACTGCCAACAATGTTAAATTTGCCGGTCAATTGGATCAAATAAGCTTGTTAAATGAACTCCGGAAATCTGATGTTTTCGTCTTCACGTCTTATGCAGACAATTGCCCAAATGCTGTAATCGAGGCCTTGGCCGTTGGATTACCAGTTGTTTGCTCGCCAGTCGGTGGTACCTGTGAGTTGGTCGGTGACCATGGCGCTTTATTAGAAAGTGATTCTGAATTAGCTACAAATTCAGATGGGCTAATAATCCCCCGATTAGATCCCTACGATATTGCTGATAAAATAAAACAAGCATCGCGAATTAATCGGTTACCTCACATTGACTTTTCGATTGTAGAGATCGCCAAACAATACGAAAAGTTCTTTAGGCGTTTCTTTTGAGGAAGATATGATTAAGAGCTTATATTTTAATCAGCTTGCGGAATTGTTCCTTGGATTAGGCTTGGTGTTGTCGGTGGGTTTGCTTTTCGGGACGCACGAAGTTGGGCTGTGGGCGACTATTACTATGCAGCTGGTTCTTTTAGACACGTTTACTAACTATGGAGTAGAAAAAATATTTAAAAAGCATGGAACGGCACCTTTTTTTCTCGAAGGGTGGACGAGTCAGTTAACGATGTATCTTTTTTCTAGTTTGATTTGTATATTTTACTATTTATTTGCTCAAGATCTCCAAGTTAAGCTCTTCGCTAAGTTGCCTGAAAATAGCTTGGTGATAATTTCAGCAATTTTTTTCCTTCGAGTTAATCGTTCAATATACTCAAAGCTAGCCTTTTTGATGGAACGTTTAACCCGACTCGTAATTTTAAATTGCTTGCGTATAGTATTTTTGACGACTGTAGTGTTTTCGACTCACTTCTTTGCACTTAATTTTCAGGAATTATTGGCTCTCCTGCTATTATATGAAATTTTGATATTTATTTGCTCGTACATTCTTTTTAGCTTCTTTAGGCTTAACCTTGATTTAGAATTTTTATGCAGGGCTGCGCGTGACTCTGGATCTAACATAGGAACGGGTTTTTCGGGACAGGCAAGTATTATATTGATAAACTTGACAGTGGCAAATGTGATTACTAGCGCTATGCTCGCCTATTTCTTTTATTCTCAGCGTATTTATACTGTTATCAATCTATTGGTAAAACCTTTTTTGAGAATGTTTCAAATAAAGCCAGTGCAAACTAGAAAAGAAACAGCTATTTTTCTCGAAAATCAGGCCATTCCTGTAACTGCAATTGCCCTTTTGTTAATTCTCGCCTGCTGTATAGCTAGTATGTATGTTCCAACTAATCATCAAGATTCATTATATTATTTCACTTTAGGTTTTATCATATTTTACAATCCTTATGTAAAAGGTCTCTATATATCTGCGTTTGTAAATCAAAATCAATATATAACAATTTTTATTTTTGAACTTGTTGAACTAGTAGCTTCATGCCTATTTGTGTTTTGGATATTTGATGAAAGTCTCGTATTTTTGAACTACTTTTTTGTTTTTGGGTGCTTACTTATGAGTATAAGGTGTATATGTTTATTGCGGCGAGAGAGAGTTTCAAAGCTCATCGGTAGCAATGTACTTATATTGATGTTTGCATACTTAGCTCATACATTGTTTTGAGGGAATACACACATGTTTATTGTAGCAAAATTAGATTTTGGCTTAGGGAATAATTTGTTTAGATATATGGCTGGCAAAATCTTGCAGAGAGAAACTGGGTTTCAGTTTCACCATGCCAGTCTTGCATCCGTTGGAGTAGAGACGCAGTTCACGGATGATCAAGTAGTTGATCTTATCAAACGACACAAGTGTTTTGATCTAACTGAGGACAATTTTGATTATGCGCTTAAAAATACAACAGAGATTGAAGCTAATTATGACGCCATTAATCTAGTAGGATTTTTCGAGAAGTGGGATATATTTGATGGAGAGCTTGATTTTTGTAGGGGGCAGTTAAATTTATCCAATATTGGCGGCGACTCAGATGCATTCACCTTACATATTAGACTTCAAAATAGGCTTGTAGAAAAAAATAACTTTTTTAACTTACTGTCACCTAAATTTTATTCGAGTTTGATTGAAATGGTAGGCAATGAGAAAATTAAAATTGTCACTGACATTGAACGTTGGTACGAATTTAGTGAAGATGACTTAGATGAAATAACGCGCCATCACTTTATGGGTCCTAATCCGGCAAGCTTACTAGTTGAAAAGTCTCTAAGCATGCAGTACATGAATGATCTAACGAAAGAGCTAGAGAAATATAGTCCTAAAATATGTATTTCAAATGCTGCTGTGATGCCCGGTTCCGGTGGACTGCGGGGCGGACAAATGGAGGCATTTAGTGAAATTTTCAACTCAAAGCAAATATTTGTCCATAACTCTACATTTTCTTGGTGGGCCGCGAATTTGAGTGCTGCCGATCAAATCTATGTGTATGGACCTTGGAAACCGTCCAGAAAACTGAATCATCATAGTCTTGGAAAAACAAAATTTGTTAACGAACCCCATAAAAATTGGATAGCGGCAGGAACGGTTGGTGACACGTATATGGATATAAATGATTTTGGGGATTGGAACAAACAATTTCGTAGGGTTTTATGGAAAAACCGAGTTCTAAAACTACTAAGAAAACTATCCGTGGTCAAACATGATGAATTCGACCCTCGAAACAGATAAATCTTTTTTCATAAAGGGAATCGCCAGATTTAACTGGATGTTCCTGTTCTTGTACGCTGCTTTTCCTCTAATTGCTTTAGAGTTTTTGGAATGGGCCGCTTCCGGTCGACTTAGTTATTATTCAAAAGATAGTCAAAGTCTAAGCTTTGCACCGGCTTTTGGACTTATTGTTTTTATCGCAGCCTTAAATTATTTATTATCATATTGGGTTCAGACTTCTTTACCTAGTTTTAAGAGGCCTAGTTACGGGTCGACCGCATCTTATTTTTACCTCAACTTGCTTCTTTTTTGTGCAATGTTCTTTGTGCCTCGGCTCAGCGTAATATTTTTAATCCTTTCATTGCTTTGTGCTTCTATTATTTTGATGGCGCCCTCCAGGATAAAGTTAATTTTTATACTTCCGGGATTTTTACTCTGTGCGTTTTTATTTGCTGGTGATTTCAAAATGTTGATAATAATCATGATTTTTTTAGTTTTGATATATTCTCATGATCAAAAACTTGGCGTTATGAAGTTAAGTGCTGTTAGCCTTATGGCAGTGTGTAGCTTTCTATTTCTTAAAGCCGATGCATTGGGTCTTTATTCTGAAGGTATTAGAACTAACGATTTTATTCATTCAGGATTAAACTGCTTGGATGCAAAGTCGCTTGACGCGAATAAACAATTAGAATATTTCATCAATGAAACTCTTTACGCTTTGAACCCCCTTATTTCTGCCTTTGGTCTAGAAGAGTATCGCTTTTCAAGTAAAATGCTCGATCTATTAAAAGAGCGGCACGGATTTTTAAATTTTGAGACCGCGGCCTACAACTTCGGGATCCTTGCACAGTTTTGTTATTTTGACATCCAATATTGGTTCGCTATCACTTTAGTAACAGCTAGCTCTCTAGCAATGTCATTTTGGGTGGTTAAGATATTTCATCTGGACAGGATGATGATGTTAGGGGTATACCTACTGGGGATTTTAAATTTGTATCGAAGCGGTTTTGGAATGTTTATTTCTTTTTTAGCGTTAGTATTGATTTGCCAAATAGTTAGTAAATTTATCTATGATGTATTGCCAAAGAGACGAAGACTGAAATAATGTGTGGAATTTATGGCTACATAGATCGTCACCAAAAAATTGATAAGTTAGCGGCAATCAAAAATCTTGAGTTGATTCATCACCGTGGTCCTGATGGAGATGGCTATTGGATTTCTGAGGACGAATCAGTTTTTTTTGGACATAAACGGCTCTCGATTATTGATATTGATGCAGGATCTCAGCCTATGCTTTCCAAAAATAACGAATTTGGGATAGTCTTCAATGGAGAGCTTTATAACTATATTGAGATACGCACTAAGCTAATTGCCTTAGGACATCATTTTAATTCTAATTCTGATACTGAAGTGTTTTTAACTGCTTTCATGGAGTGGGGTATTGACTGTGTAGACCTCTTTAATGGGATGTTTGCTGCATCGATATGGCAGGTAATTGAAGGGAAAGTAATAGCAGTTTGGTTATTTCGTGATGTTTTTGGAGAGAAACCATTATATTTTTTCAATAATGCATCTCAATTTGAGTTCGGTTCCGAGATACGTCAGCTAAGAGCCCCTCAGTTTTTGAATTATGAAGGAATAGAGGAATATCTGTTTTTCGGTTTCCATCCTGGAAGAAATACGTTCTTAACTAATGTTGAGAGTGTTGGACCGGGACAAGTTGTTGAATTAAATCTCTTAACTTTCTCGTTCAAGGTAGTTAAACAAAGGTTTTTACCTCCACTGAGATCTGTTAGAGATGTTGTAAACATTGAAGATATCTGGGAACGTCTGTTGGCAAGTATTAGTATCAGATTAAGGAGTGATGTAGATATTGGGGCTCTACTCTCCGGAGGTTTAGATTCCAGTTTAATTGTTGCAGGTATTAAAAACTTGGGCGTGGATGTCCCAACATACAATGTGGCTAACCCTAATGCGACGTTGGATGAAACAAATTTTGCACATCAGATAGCTAAACGTCTTGGAGTAAAACATCACACTATAGAAGTTCCCCAAGATTTCCAATCCGCAGCAGCGGACTTGAGTCAATATATAGATTTACCTTATGGTGATTTGTCTGTCATTCCATCGATGTTGCTCTATCGTAGTGTGGGTTCCCGGCACAAAGTAATTCTCGGAGGTGATGGGGGGGATGAGTTGTTTGGAGGATATAGGCATTATCTCACGACTCTCCAACTAGAAGATAGACAACCCTTGGCATCCGGAATTCGAGCTTTGAAATTATCAGAGATGGCAAAATATTTACCAAGAAATTTAAAGGGAAGAAATTTTTTACAATCGCTTCGAACGGGAATTGAAGATCAATGGATTAATACGACATCTTATTTCAACAATGATCAAATAAATAAACTAATGAATCCATTATTTCGAACTTGTGGGCATCTCCCTGATCAATTACGACCGAGTCTGAGTCAGGAATCTAGTCCTATTGAAAATTCACTTAGGTTTGACCAAACAGAGGGCCTATCCAATCGTTATCTATACAAAACTGATTCTTGTTCAATGTCTGCCTCTATAGAACTCCGATCGCCCTACTTAGACTATGATCTCTTTGAGTACATGAATTCTATTGGTGTGAAGAAAAAAATAAGTAAGATCTCGACTCGTATTATTCAGAAGTCACTAGTAAAAAAACATATAGGTGACGATATTAATTGGGATAGGAAAATGGGTTTTTCTTTAGGAGCTGAAATTAGCCAGAAACTGCTAAATACAGAAGTTACAAAAGATCAAATCCCAAATTTTCTCAATAAAACCTATGTTCTTAATATTATGCAGAGTAATAATCCAAATGATGCATCAAGACAATTTAGTCTTTTTAGCCTTATTTCTGCCATTAATAACTACAGTAAGAGAAAGATTGGATGCAATTAGTTAGCGTCATAATGTCATCATATAACGAAGAGCAATATGTTGATCGATGTTTAGATAGCTTGATAAAGCAGAGCTATAAAAACTGGGAGTTAATAGTAGTTGATGATTGTTCCTCAGACGGTACTTTACAAAAGTTTGTCGCTTGGGCTCAGCTCGACAGCCGCATAAAAGTTTTAGAGAGTGAGAAGAAATCGTGTCTCGCAGCGAACTTAAACGTCGCTATTGGCATGGCAAAAGGCGATTTCATTGCCCGCATGGATACCGATGATGAATGCATGCCAGAAAGATTAAATGAGCAAGTTCAGTTCATGAATGAAAATCCATTGATTGACATTTTGGGCACTAGTTATGTTGAAATAGATGGTAAAAAATCTACATTTATCTCGATGCCTCAATTTGACTCTGAAATAAAAGATCGAGGATTTCTCAAATCTATGTTCTGTCACCCAACTGTTATGTTCCGGCCTGCTATTTTGAGTCTTTTGGGAGGGTATGACGCTAAACTATTGCGAGCGCAAGATAAAGATCTTTGGTTGAGAGCCATAGCCCGAGGAGCGAAATTCCACAATCTTCAAGAGCCGCTATTGAAATATTATAGGTACCCAAAGAGCCATAGCTTTAAAAACACAGTTAATAAGTTCCAAGCCAATCTAGCTATAAGTATAAAGCAGAGAGATATTCAATTTGCTCTCTTAACATTTCTTCGATTCTCGTTAGATGTAAGTTATGAACATATAAAATCGCTATTTAATCGAATAAGGATCTCAAGATGAAAAGATTTGTGGCTGCTATGTATCGTTTCATAGGAATGCATACGACCGGAGCATTTTTCTGTCTGTGTATGAATTTCTTGTTCCTGCTTCGTGGGCTGCCCGACCGATTTTATGTGAAAGGTCGTCAACTCTATCTTAGTCCTAAGCTAAGTAAAACAGAGATAGCTTGCTCGAATTATCGTCAAGCTGTTTATGCTTTTAAGAACGGCATAGAGGCCAGATTTGAGTACTTGAGTCGTGTATATTTTATAAATCTGATTAATTGGAAGGAAGGTGATCTAATAATTGACTGTGGCGCAAATATTGGGGAGCTAGGGAAACTTATACAAGATTACTATCCTGGATTGACCAAATATATTGCAGTAGAGCCTAGCCCAACAGAACTGATCTCCCTCAAGAAAAATATTGATCTCTCAATGGTTAGACCAAAGGCTTTATGGAACTCTGAAGACCAACTTACTTTTTTTGTCAGTTCAGATTGTGCCGATTCAAGTCTAATAGAGCCTCAGACTTATAGTGAGAAAATAACAGTTCCTACCGTATTGTTTGATGAGGAATTTAGCGGCATTCAATCTATTAAATTTTTTAAGTTAGAGGCAGAAGGTGCGGAGCCTGAAATTTTAAAGGGCGCTATCAAATCTTTAAAAAAAATTGAATACATATCAGCTGATCTAGGCTTCGAGCGTGGAAAATCAGCTGAGTCGACGTTTATTCCAGTTACAAACTTTTTATTGAGTAGGGGTTTTGCCTTGGTGAAATTGGACTACGTTAGGATGACCGCTCTTTATGTCAATCTTGGGCTTCAAGAAGGTGCTTCATGAAAAATATTTTATATATTGATGTTGGGACTCATTTCGGGCAGGAGTATGATGTCTTGTTTAGAGGTCCCGTATATTTGACATACCGCATAGTTAGATCATACGCGGCATTTTTATCAAGGAAGTCGCGTGTGCGGTTGACTTTAAAAGACGCCTATGAAGTACTCGAGTTATCTTGGTTTTTACAAAAACATAAAAGTCATTTTTTAAGTATTTTGATCGAGCCTAATCCAAAACTGTTCTCACATTTTTGTTATCGAGAGTGTGATGTGCATCTGCCAGTTGCGTTGAGTGATGATAGTGGTATTAGTTACGGAGAGCTATTTTACTCTGGGGGCGACGAGACAGGTCAGGGAAGTAGCATATTCTCCAATAAGAGAGGTGCCGTCGCAGATAACTTTGCTCCAGTCATAGTGGCCAATTCATTAACTACGTTAACCTATATATTTAAGACAATAACCCAAGCTAATTCTGATTTTTCTGACGCAACAGTAATCCTTAGGCTTAATTGTGAGGGCTCTGAGGATGAAGTAATTTACGCAACTCGTGAGGTTTTCGGAGATAGCTTTTTAAAAGTTTTTGGGTCACTCAAGGATGTCTTGGATATAAAAGGTTTGGCTGCTCACGACAAGCTTGAATTTTTTCTGACAGAGAACGCTATTATTTTTGAAAAGTTCACTCCAAGTATCGATACGTGGCTTCCGGCTCTTCGATCAATAAAAAAATCAATTATTGAGTGGGAATGAGTTGAAAATTCATACAAAACCAACTACCTTAGACGTAGCAAAATTGCTTCCCAACACCCACCATAATCGATAACATTAGATGGACACTAAGCCTAAGGAGGCGTGAGATAAAATCTTATGGCGAGTTGAAGGATGAAATGAAAGCAATTCAACAGAAAATGGCAGAAGCTAAGAAGAGCGAACGTACGAACGCACTGAAAGAAGTTAAGCGTTTTTGCAAAGAGTTTGGCTTTACTGCTAGGATGCTGAAAAGTGCGTTGGCTAGAGGGGACGATGGAAAATGAAACAATTGTTAAAAAAAATAATGCCAGAAAAGTTTGTAGAATTTATTCAAACACAAAGAGGAATATCAAATTGGAAGAAAAGGGGTTATTTAGAAAGTAGTCCGCAATTAGTTAAGCAAAGTGTGTTTCTGAAGTATGGGTTAGATGACGCTGTTTGGGTTGAAACAGGAACATTTTTAGGTACAACAACGAAATACTTAAGTGAGTTCTTCCCCCACGTATATTCTATTGAGCCTGAACCAAAACTCTATTCATCTGCGTGCAAGCGTTTCGAAGGGAAAAATGTAACCTTATTTAATGACGTTAGTGAGAATGTATTTCCGTCACTTTTGCCCACATTAAGTGGAAATATTAATTTTTGGCTTGATGGACACTATTCTGCAGGAATTACGTTCAAAGGAGAAAAAGACTGTCCAGTTGAAGACGAGCTAAGTGCAATCGAACTAAATTTCAGTAATTTCGATAAACTAACTATTTTGATTGACGACGTTAGATGCTTCTTACCAGTTAACGATACTTATGCGGAATATCCATCGGTTGATTACTTAGTTGATTGGGCAAGACGCATGAATTTACAGTGGAGAATTGAACACGATATATTCATTATGCAGAAAAAATAAATTTTGAGTGAGTGGTACAACAGGCAGAAGAAGCCAACTAGTAATTTTTGAAAGTGACTACAAGAACGCATTGATAAAGCCAATACAAGCCCCAAAGAACTTATGATCATGCAGACATGGAAGAAGTTATACATGTTTGGGAAGAATGCGGTTTAATAAGAGGTTGGAATAACCCAAAATTAGATATTCAACGTAAAGCAAACACACAAAAAGATTTATTTTTTGTCGGTGTATTCTCAAACAAAATAATTGCTACTGCTATGTTTGGTTATGACGGACACAGAGGATGGTTAAACTACTTCGCTGTGCTTCCTCAATTCCAAAAAAGTGGCTTTGCAAAACAGTTGTTGGAATTTGGAGAACTGATACTTATTGATAAAGGTTGCCCAAAACTAAACCTTCAAATCAGAGCAGATAACAAAGAAGCAATAAACTTTTACAAAGCAATTGGCTACAGTGAAGATAAAGTAATTAGTTTTGGTGAGAGATTGATTGAAGATTAATTTAATAATCACCTTCAATTATATTAAATCAGTTCAAAAAACAGATGCTTAAACTGTAAACAGCAGAGATATTTTCCAAACAAAATGATTTGAAATCCTACCCTTTATTTGCACCTACATAGAATGTAACTTGTATCTCACTAAGTGATTGATATTATCGGATTGCATTGGAATAAAGAATTACTTAATGGCAATAAAGTTACATAAATGTTACATAGGGTAAAATTCAATGTATTATATCAATTACTTACAGCATTGGAACTATTGAAAGAAGTAAAGCGTCTGTGCAAAGAGTTTGGCTTTACTGCTGGCATGCTCAAAGGTGCTCTAGCTGACGGTAGAAAAGTTAAACAGCAGTAATGTCTTGTTGTTCAAAAAATCATTTTAACCTTTTACCTAAGGTGCTTACATAAATGAACGAAGCCCAAGTCATAGCTGTTGATTTAGACGGCACCTTAACTCTAACCGACACCTTGCATGAGTCTGTACTGACATTAGTACGCAACAAGCCGTACCTTCTATTACTTTTACCATTTTGGTTATTCAAAGGTATCGCGCATCTAAAGCAGAAAGTTGCAGAGCACTCCGAGTTTGATGTAACAACACTGCCGTACAATCAGCCTCTCATTGATTGGTTAGAAGAGGAAAAGCTAAGTGGAAAAAAGATCGTTTTAAGCACTGCTGCAAACGAAAAAATAGCAAAAGCAGTTGTAAGACATTTCGATCTTTTCGATGCGTTTATTGCAAGTGATTCTAAGACTAACCTTAAAAGTGCTCGTAAGCGAAATGCATTGCAAGAACGTTATGGTGTGGAAGGCTATGACTACGCTGGCAATAGCAATGATGACTTGGAAGTGTGGGCTGGCGCTTCTAATGCAATAGTAGTTAATGCAAGTGAAAATGTTTTAAAAAAGGCGTCAACGCTCACTTCTGTGACACAAGTATTTCGTTCAGAGCAAACTCGTATTGCAGTGTGGCTTAAAGCAATACGTATCCATCAATGGCTAAAGAATTTGCTTTTATTTGTGCCATTGCTTGCAGCACATCAAATTGGAAATGCGCAGTCTCTTGTTTTACTAGTAATTGCATTCTTTTCATTCAGCTTGTGTGCTTCGTCAGTCTACATAACCAATGATCTTTTGGATTTGGAAAGTGATCGAATCCATCCGAGAAAGAGATTTCGTCCATTTGCTTCAGCAAAGTTATCAGTTTCAAATGGTGTAATTGCGGCACCATTACTAATCGCAGCTAGCTTATTATTGGGAGCGCTAGTTAGCGCAGATTTTTTGTTTGTGCTGTTAGTCTATCTTTTTCTGACTGTAACGTATTCATTTAGTCTGAAGCGATTGATTCTAGTTGACTGCCTAACATTAGCCACACTGTATACTATGCGTATTATTGCTGGTGCCGCCGCCGTATC
>Ga0206125_10001651_pt1 | contig 25434 bp, 22 predicted proteins | sample Helgoland_Spring_4_FD_148598 | JGI IMG/M metagenome (GOLD analysis project Ga0206125, IMG submission 148598) | Pelagic subsurface seawater microbial communities from Kabeltonne, Helgoland, North Sea - Helgoland_Spring_Bloom_20160331_1 | ecosystem: Environmental > Aquatic > Marine > Epipelagic ... | reverse complement strand
TTGAGATATATTTCAGATGAAGAATACAAAGAAATATTGGAATTATGTACAAGAATCAAAATGATGTTATTTAAATTAATTAAAGCATTAAAATAACAAGTAACGATCATCGAACATCGAACATCGAACATCGAACATCGAGAATCGAACAACGAACAACGAACAACGAAAATGAACATAACAATAATAGGCTCTGGCTACGTCGGATTGGTATCAGGAACTTGTTTTTCCGAAATGGGAAATAAAGTAACCTGTGTTGATATTGATCAAAAAAAGATAGATAACCTTGAAAAAGGCATCCTACCAATTTTTGAACCGGGTTTAGAGGCTATGGTGTTAAAAAATGTAGCGAATGAAAACCTCTTTTTTACGACGAGTATGCAAGCGGCATTACAAGATGCGGCCATTGTTTTTATTGCCGTAGGAACTCCCATGGGAGACGATGGCTCTGCAGATCTGCAATTCGTATTGGCAGTGGCAAAGTCCATCGGACAACATATGCAACAACGCTTGGTGGTGGTCGACAAATCTACCGTTCCTATTGGTACGGCGGATAAGGTGAAAATTACCATACAAAAAGAATTGGATGTGCGAGGTGTTCAAATTGAGTTTGATGTGGTGTCAAATCCTGAATTTTTAAAAGAAGGTGCTGCTATTGACGATTTTATGAAACCGGATCGTGTGGTGATTGGTGCCGAATCAAAATATGCGGAGGATTTGATGAAGGAACTTTATGCTCCTTTTTTTAGAACACATGATAGAATGATTACGATGGATATCCGTTCTGCAGAAATGACCAAATACGCAGCCAACGCCATGTTGGCAACCAAAATCTCCTTTATGAATGAAATAGCCAATATCTGTGAAAAGGTAGGGGCGGATGCGAATCAGGTGCGTATTGGAATCGGTTCTGATGCCCGTATAGGTTATAGTTTTATTTATCCAGGTGCTGGGTATGGAGGTTCTTGTTTTCCAAAAGACGTAAAAGCTTTAAAAAAGATAGCAGAAGAGCATGGGTACAAGGCGAATTTGATACAATCCGTAGAAGATGTGAACGATGCGCAAAAATTGGTAATTGCTCAGAAAATAGTAAAACGTTTTGGAGAGGATTTAACAGGTTTGACTTTCGGTCTTTGGGGCTTGGCCTTCAAACCAGGTACGGACGATATGCGTGAGGCTCCTGCCATTTATATTGTAAAAGAACTGGTAAAACGAGGTGCCAAAATTCAAGCCTATGATCCAAAAGCAATGGAAGAAGCGCAGGTATGTTATCTAAAAGACGTTGAGAATGTTGAATATGTAGGTTCCAAATACGAAGTTTTACAAAATGCAACTGCGTTGATCTTATTAACCGAATGGAAAGAATTCCGTTCTCCGGACTTTCAGGAAATCAAAACACAATTAGAACAGCCTGTTATTTTTGACGGGCGCAACCAATACAATGCCTTTGGATTGGAAGGAAAGGGCTTTGAATATTATCAAATTGGAAAGAAATAACCAATATTTTATCATGTTTGAAGTGCTGTTGAACAGGACTAGTTAATATGTTTGTGTTGGTCATGAAAAAATCCGTAGAGTGCTCTTAATGCCAATTGATTGAAAGATTTATATAGGATAAGTAAAGTTCAACTATAGTGTCTAGATAAAATACTACAGGTGTGCAAAAAAATGTAATCGATGTGTGAAATATTTAGACTATTCTGCAAATAATTTTCCTGATAAATGTTTTGGTGATGGAGAACATTTAAATTCTTACGGAGCAGATATTATCACTCAGAAACTAATTTAGGACTTAGATATTTGAACAAATTAAACGCTGATTTCAAAAATAAATTGTTTTTATCATTCAATTAAGATAGAAAAACATATGTCTGAAAAAGCTTTGGTTTACGTTTGTTTTGATATATTACATTTGCATCATATAGATTTTTTGAGAAAATTTTTCAATACAAATAATGTAAGGTCATCTCTGATTTGATTGCACCATTCAACAATAAAAAATATGAAGTCGAGGTTAAGTATGTCGATTTGCAAGGACTTAAAAATTGTTTGAGAAGATAGATGAAAAAAAGTATAATTGAAGGTCTAGTTTGGAATATTCTGAGTCTTTTTGCGTCTAAAGGGTTTGGTTTTGTAGTTCAGATTGTTCTTGCAAGATTATTATTGCCAGAGCATTTTGGAATTGTTGGAATGACGGTTGTTTTTACTAATGTTATCATGGTTCTTGGGGAGCTAGGTCTAGCCGCGGCGCTAATTCAAATGAAAGAATCTAAGCTAGAAAACCTTCATTTGAGTACAGCTTTTTTAGCGAGTATAGGGATTAATTTAATCCTTTATTTAATAACTGTTGCTTTAATCGCTCCATTTGCTGTTTGGTTCTACGATGAGCCGATATTGCTTAGTATTATATCGGTAACATCAATTCAGATAATATTAAAATCTATCATTGTAATTCCTAGGGTTTTATTAACAAGAGAATTAGATTTTAAAAGAATCAATATTATTGAGATTATTTCTTTTTTTATTGCTGGTGTTAGTGCATTGCTATTGGCTTGGAAAGGAGCAGGTGTCTGGAGTATAGTTTTTATGGGGTTAACAAATTCTTTAGTTAGTTTACCATTGTTTTGGAGTACAGTAAAATGGCGGCCAAATCTGGAGTTTTCAAAAAAAGCATTTAATGAGATATTTCAAAATGGTGTGTTTGATACTTTGCAACGAGTATTTATGTCATTAACATCAAATATTGATTATCTTTTTATTGGTAAGATGGTCAGCGCTGTATCTTTAGGTTTTTATACACTGGCTTTTGTAATTACAGACACTTTTAGGCAGCAAATAATGAGTGTGTTAAATAAAGTGTTGTTCCCTGTTTTTGGAAAATTACAAGAAGATAAGGTGAAAATTAAAAAATACTATTTAAAAGTAGTAAAACTAAACTGTTATTTCATAACACCAGTCATGCTAGTGATGATTGGTTTTACCGAACCTATTATTGTTCTTTTGGTTGGAGAAGAATGGTTGAAGGCGGCATTTCCAATTAAGGCAATGGCATTTTCAAGTATTGTGCACTCAGTTGGAGGTGGTACTGATGCCGTATTAAAAGGTTTGGGGAAATTCAAACTAAACTTTAAAGTCTACTCCTTAAAGACTTTGTTTATTACTATACCCGCTTTTTATATTGGTATTTATTACTATGGAATTAATGGGGCTGCAGTAGCCGTAGTTCTTCATAAATTCATATCAAGAGTAATTTTTCAAATTCTTATGAAAAGGATTGTATTGATATCTGAACTGGAATTGTTTAGGGCTGTTGTCCCGGCCGCAATTGGAGCTTCAGCATCAGTAACGTTGATCTTGTATTATTATTATGCAAACATTAAGGATATGTTTTTCACCGTGGTATTTATAATACTATCCTTATTGGTTTATTTTTTGTTTTCTTTCAGGCTAATTTCTAAAGAATTTAAAAATATTTTTGAAGGTAAAATACAGTTAAGTAATTGAAGATTATGAAGAAAAAAATATTTGATGTTCACGGTTTTTTTAGTTTCGCCATATTTGGTAATGGAAGATTGTACGAATATTTGTGTTATCAACATGATTTTTTTGTCTCCAAAAAATTAAGAAATTACTCTTTTTCAATTGAGGTTGTGGATAAAATGGAATATAAAAATTCGAAGAGGTTGTTAGATGGGAAAGAGGAGTTTATTAGAGATGGAAGTTATTTTATTTATAACTTTAATGGTGCATCTGTTCGTTTTGATGGTTCAATGGAATTAAAGATGCAAAAAAAGATCGAGATTGATGAGGGGTTTTCAAAAATGAAAGCCAATACCATAATTGATATGTTTTTTAGAATCTTCAATTTAAAGAATGAAGTTTATTTGGTTCACGCTGCCTGTATCGAAAAGGAAAATAAGGGTGTTTTAGTACCAGCATGGAAGGGAATGGGTAAAACAAATGCTTGTTTGGAGTTTGTAAAAGAAGGCTTTTCTTTTCTTGCAGATGATAAAGTATGGGTTGGTGTTGATAAGAAAGTTTATTCTTACCCTAGGTACGTTGTTATAAAAGGTGATGATAATTTTGAATTTATCGATAAATTAAGAGTTAGGGAGAAATTGAGATTAGTCTTTCGATTTATTCTATCAAAGTTATTTAATTTAAAAAGAAGACCTATTTCTATTGTAGTAAATATGTTGGCGAAGCCTTTGGTTAAATACTATCGTATTCAAGAATTATTTGATCAATGCCAAACAATAGCTTCTTCCGAGCTTAATGAAGTCTTGTATCTTTCGAAAGATTCTTGTGGGACAAAATTTATTAAGGAAAAGACAAATCCATCTCTTGTTTCCAAGAAAATATCTAGAATTGCATATGTGGAATGGAATATGGAATTATTAAAAATTGCAAGTGCTCATGATATATTATTTCCGGAAGAAGAGAGTTGGATGAATGAATTAAAATTATTTTTTGAGATGGAAGAGAATAATATTGCTGATTCACTAAAGTCAATCAAGTGCAACAATATTATTATTCCAGAGAAAAAGGAGTATATAAATTGGGAAAACTTTTATGTAACTGTTAAGTAATGATTAGGTTGTTTTGAAAAATAAAACTACGAGATTTAGTGTAGCAGGACCCGATGGTTCTGGCAAAAGTACTATATGTGAAACATTAAGTTCTTTCAAGAAGTCTTCAGAGGTGATTCATGCAGTGAAAGACAGAAACTTACACTTTATATCGACAAAATTAGGTGCCAGAATATTGAGTTATTCTCAAAGGAAAAATTATTTATTATACACATTCGTGTTATATTTTGTTTTTTATCCTCTAGAGTTTATAGAAAACCTTTATAGGTTTAGTAGGAATGGAAAAGATTTTTATATATACGATCGGCATCCAATTGATAGGATGGCATTAAGGTATGAACTTTTGTTGCGGTTCAAAAAAGGAAGAGTGAATTTATTTAGGTTTTATTATGAATATCCATTACGGGTTTTTTGGTCTGAATTGTATAGATTGTTTTTTAGAAGAATAGATAAAATATATGTATTATTACCCGAAGCTGAATTGAGCTATGAACGTGCATCTGGACAATATAAATCTATGGTAGATGCGGTTTTTAAAGTTGACTCTTATAAGTTATCAGCAATTCGTTATATGAGGTATCATAGATTGACTCGAATTGATATTAAAAAGGAGGACACAGTTGGTGTTATTGTGAATAAAATATTACAGGATATTAACAATATAGACAAATGAAGATAGACGAAATTATTAATAAAATATCAATTCGAGTTTTTAAAATTAAAATAGTAAGAAAGATCTTGCATTTAGGATTTAACTTTTTATCCAGGATATTAAAACCGAATATTAATAAAGTCATTTTTGGTGCAATGAATGGGAGCTGGTATGGCGATAACAGTAGGCATCTTTTTGAATGGATATTGGAAAACAGACCCGATATTGAACCCGTTTGGATGACTAATAATCGACAAGTGAAAAGATATTTGACGAAACAGAATAAACCAGTAGTCTCAATTTTCAGCTTGAAAGGTATTTGGACTATTTCTACTTCTAGGATTGGTTTCTTTACTGATAGTTTACGGGACTTGTTTATAGATCCATTTGCAACACACGCGAAAATTCGACTAGTTGCCCTTAGACATGGACGTTCTGTTAAAAGGGTTAGATTTGCAAGACTGGGACATAAAATATCAGATAAAGAGAAGGAGGAACGATTATGGGAGGCCAAGCTCATTGAATATGCCATATCTACATCAGAATTTGTTTCTGATATTCAAGAAGAATGTTTACGAATTGGGAGGGAAAAACATGTTGTTACAGGATATCCAAGAAATGATAGTGTTATTGTTCCAAAATCTGAGGCAAATCAGGTATGGAATAATTTTATAGGTGATTTGACTCCAAGAAAGATTATTCTTTATGGTCCAAGTTGGAGACATGGTAGAGGAGTTACAAATTTTTTTCCATTCGAAGATTTTAACGACGTAAAACTTGTTGAACATTTAAGAAAGGAGAATATATTGCTATTACTTCGACCTCATGTAACCGAGTTAGAAAATAAAAACTTAAGAGGTTTTTTCTCTAAGTTAGAAAAGAACTCTGATGTAATAAAGATTGCCTCTCATAAAGTCTTTCCAGATGTTAATACTATTATTCCTTATGCAGATGCGCTGATTTCTGATTATTCTGCGCTGTATCATGATTTTTTATTACTTGATAAACCGATGCTTTTTATTCCATATGACTATGAAGATTTTGCATTAAAGAATGGTTTTTTATATGATTATTATGAAAACTTACCAGGTCCAGCTATAAAATCATTTACTGAATTATGTCACAGCTTTACCGAAATAAGTAAAGATGAGGATAAGTATAGGGAGAAAAGGAATTTATTGAAGAACAAAATTCATTTAAATATAGATGATAATTCTTGTCAAAGAGTTTCACAATTGATAGATACACTTAAAAAAAGTTGGAAATATGAATGGAATTGAGTTATTGGAAAAAACAGCTACTCTTGGGTTGGGGCTTCAAATGGAGAGCGGAGAGATGCCGAAAGGTCATAATGGACCATATAGGCAAACGGAAACCTCTGTTAGGAATACAAGTCATTGGTGTGTGATTTTTGCAAAAGCGTATAAGATTACAAGAAAAGAAGAATATAAAATAGGACTTATAAATGCTGCTGATTTTTTAAGTTCTAAAGAAGCCAGGCCAAATAATTTTTCCTTTTGGCATATAGATTATAAAGGTGCAGATACCTGCAATGGCGTAATAGGTAATGCATGGACGATAGAGGCCTTGTGTGAAGCCTCTGAAGCTTTAAAAGATGACAAGTATTATGGGATTGCTGAAGAGGTTTTTTTTCAACATAAATTTCACAAAAAAACTGGTACTTGGCACCGACTAGAGATTGATGGTACGATAGGAAGAATTGATCAAACATTTAATCATCAATTGTGGTTTGCGGCTTGTGCCTCTTTTTTATTAAAATCAAATTCGGCTAACAAATCAGAAATATTAAATAGAATAAATCACTTTATAGATCAGTTACCAAAGAATCTTGCTTTATTTGATAACGGTTTGATATATCATCCAATAATTAGAAAGTTAGATAGAAGATCAATATTAAGTGATATTTTATCTTTATCTATTGAAATATCAGAAAGTGTTCTAATGAAGAACTTAAAAAAGTCAATGAGAATTGGCAAGTTTTCTAGCATGTATTGGAAATCTGTTGGATATCATTCTTTCAATACCTATGCTTTCGCTCTTCTGAAGTCCAACCTAGAGAATCACAAGCTTTGGGAAACAGAGTTAATAAAGAAATTAGTTAGTTACCTTTTGACAGATGATTACAAAAAATCGTTGCAAATAGAGAATTATTTTGGGTTTCCTTATAATCCACCGGGATTTGAAGTGCCAGTTTCATTGGAGTATTTAACAACAATAGATAGTGATAAATTACTGAGAGTATGTCAAATTTGGATAAACGAACAGCTAAAATATAGCTATAATTATGAATCTGGAATGATGGATAAAAACAATGAAGATATAAATACTTTAACGGCTAGGTTATATGAACTGTTTCGTTTAAGCGAGAATGTTCTCTCTAATTTGAGTTTGTAGTGATGGAGAATTATACTCATGTTATTGTTGGAGGCCCAAGACTCAATGAAGAGAATATCATTTATCGACGAAGAAGACTTCTTGAATATCTTGCAAAAAAACAAACTGCATCAGCAGTTTATTGGGTGTATTTTAAGCCAGGACCTATCTATAAAATAGGGAAGTTATCTTATCCAAAGCTTCCAAAAAAATATGAGAAATATCCGTACAATAAGATTAAGCAAATTGAGATTTCAGATTTTAAGTTTTTGTTATCCTTTATTACATTTTTTCAAAGCTTTTTGGTGGGAAAAATTTTAAATGAGTTTAAAGGGGAAGGCAAGAAAATATTGTGGTTTACTTTGCATAGATTTGCGAAACTTTCGGAGATCGATATTTGGAGTAATTTGATATACGATTGTTCAGATAATTGGACGAATAAGGATGAAAAGGGTCTAATGAAAAAGATCTTGGATTACATTACATCAAAGTCTGAGAAACGAATAGTTAGAAATACTAGAATCCATACAGCAAGTGCACCTTTTTTGAAAAATAAAATTGAATTAATGTCATCGAGAGAATGTTATTTGATAGAGCATGGATATAATCCGACAATGTTTGATGATTTAATAAAGCCTGCAGTAGAAAATGACAATAATAAATTTTGCTTTATAGGAGGGCTTCAAGGAAACAAGGTTGATTCAGAATTACTCCTCTCAATCGCAAAATCTCGACCTGAATGGGAGTTCTGGATTATTGGACCTTTTCCTGCCGAAAAGAATAAAGACAGTACATATAAGCAACTAGAAAAGTTAGAGAATGTTTACCTTAAAGGTCCTGTCGCCCCTGATTTAATTCCTATGCAATTACGCACTATGAATGTAGGTTTATTACCCTATAAAAACACAGAATTTGCCAAGGGGGTTTTTCCGTTAAAATTTTACGAATATTTGGCAGCTAATTTAAACGTTGTGGGCTGTAATTTGTCTTCCCTAAGGAAATATGCGAATAATGGAGTGTATATGGAGTCTAGTGATAGAGTGGATGAGTTTATTGAAAAATGTGAGATAGCACTTAAAACAGATCCTCCATCAGAATTAATCAAAGAATCTTTGAAACATGCTACATGGGAAAAAAGGTTCGATGAAATGTACTCAAAAGCTACAGAAGAATTGAATTAGTAGATTTAGGAATGAAAATTAGAAATGCCCTGTTGAGAAAAACAAAAATAATAAATATTATATTTATACTGACCTTGTTTTTTCCTTCGAATACTTATAGTTACTTACTTCAAGGCGTTTTCTTAGTCGGTTTGATTTTATCCTCACCAGAGGTTAATCATAATAGATTTTCAACTCATTTTAAATTGTTGAAAATGAGTTTTATTTTATGGATAAGTATATCATTTATATATAACGTAGTTGTTCAAACAACTTTTTATAAAGATTCATTGATAAAAATATCATACATCTCAATGTTGATTCTTTTTTTTCCAATTTCTGGTAATTTTAAGATTTATAGTAATACATTAATTATTTGTTTATCAATTATTGTTATCTCACAAATCGCCTATATTTTAAATATTCCTTTTGTTGTGAATTTGATAAATATTTTCTATCCAGATGATATTTATTCGTTGAAATCAGAATATTTGCTTTCAAATTCCTCAAATGGTTTTTTAAATATGAGATATGGAGGGTTATTCAGGAATCCTAATCACTGTGGTAGAATTGTTTCATTACTATATGCAATTTATTTAATAGATATAAAAAAATCGAAAATATTAATGAATGCGTGCGTTCTCGTATTGTTCTTGTTTTCAATTCTTTTAACGGGAAGTCGAACAGCTTTTTTGGTTGTGACGTTGTTAACTGTTTTTTTTGTTCATAAAAATATATTTGTGAGATATAAAGGCGTTTATTTTCCTTTTTTTATTCTTACATTGTTATTCGCTTTGTATTTTGGAGATTTCAGAATTGAAAGTCGGATTTTTGATTTTTCAGAGTTGAGTGGTGGGGATAAACATTCGAGTTTGACTATCAAGTTAAATTTTTTGTTAGATTATATAGATAATACACTCCTTAGACAACCTTTAGACCTAATTTTTGGTACATTTAATGTTGACAATGGTGAAAATTTTGTTCTTGATGGTAATTCAAGAATTAAGAATTTTGATTCCGAAATTGGTTATTTAATTTTTTCGATTGGATTTGTAGGATTATCATTATTATTATGGTTTTACAGAACTGTTTACAGAACAACCCAAAGGAATACACATATGTTAATGATTTTGTTGGTGTGGTCAATTTCGAGTGCAGTATTAACAAATATGAAGTTTTCATTTTTGTTTATGTTGGTTTTAAGTCTATATTATCAACGAAAAAATAAATCAAAGGAAGAACTATATGAAGGAAGAAATAAGATTGTTTGACGAAGTAATTGATAAGGAATGTATAAATGCCTTTATAGAAAACAGAAAGGAATCTTATGGTCACCAATATAGAGAGTCTGAAAACTGGTTTTTTTGGAAGTTTTATGGACGACCCGATACCAAGTCAAGGCTATCGTGTTTGTTTTTTGAGAATCAAATTTTTGGATGTAATAGTTTCTGTAGCTACCCATTAGTTTTTGAAAAAAGAAGAATAAATGCTCTTTTAACATATGAGAATTTTGTTCACCCAAAATTTCAAAAAAAAGGAATATTTAAAAAGTTAATTGAACTATCTGAAAAAAATTCTGTTGTAGAAAATTTCAGTCTGTTAATGGCTTTTCCAAACGTAAAAAGTTTACCCGGCTATTTAAGTAGGGAGTGGACACATATTGAAGGGTATATTAATTATTGGTTAAAACCTATATTTAGTCGTCGATTATTGTTAAACGTTTTTGATATTAGAAAAAAATTTGTCGCTGATATTGATGGTGTTAAAAATAGATTCGAGTTTGAAGAGTTTAATGAAAGTTTTTATAGCAATGTTATTACTAGTTTTTGGGATAAAAAGTCACTAGAATGGAGGTTTAACGAAAGGCCTCAATCTAAATATATGTTCTTTAAAACTTCAAAACTTGAAAGTGTGCTTCGACTTGGTCAAAGAGGTAAACTCATCGAATTACAGATTCTTTATTTAAACCCAATAAACGACAGGCTTAGTAAACATGATTTTAAGGAATTGGAAAAAAAAATACGTAAAAAGATGGAATTTGACTTAATTAGTTTCCCTATATCTTATGACAATCCTTTTAATAAAATGATAAAAAAAAATTGGTTTTATAGTTTCAAATCGGGTGCTAACTTTGTCTATAAATCAAATACTGACTGTTATAAGAATATTAAAATAAGTTTAAGTGGAATCGATTTTCATACTTATTAACTGAAATGAGAAGATTAATTAGAAATCTATTTTTGAATCTGGCTGGTAGTGTAAGTAGGCCAAAATCAGGAGTACATATCATCAATTCTCATTATGTACATAATGGAATATTACACGTTGAGAAAGACAAGGAAGCTTTTAGGTCATTTGTTAAACTGTTAACAAAGAATTGTGAATTAATAAGAATAGAAATAGCGGTTGAAATGATTTCTTCTGGAGAAATAGTTGACAAACCATATGTTGCATTTACTTTCGATGACGGGTTTGAGGAATGTTATTCTGTTATTGCGCCAGTATTGGAGGAATATGATTGTAATGCTGCTTTTTTTATAAACTCGAACTACGTGGAAGCAGATGATGTGTATCAAAAGGAATTTCATGAACGAATTAAGGTTTATAATAAAAAACCGATGAATTGGAGTCAGATTGCTACCCTTTTAAAAAGAGGACATGTGATTGGTAGTCATACATGTGATCATTTGGATATGGCTCAATTAACTGATGCTGAATTGGAGTTCCAACTACAAACAAATAAGGAAACTCTTGAATCCATTTTAGATTATAAATGTGATTTTTTTGCATGGCCTTATGGACAAAATTCACATTTTTCCGAACTTGCGTTAAAAAAAACATTGAAATATCACAAATACATTTTCAGTAGTTCAGATTATAAAAAATATTTTTCTTATTTAGGTAAGGTAATTAATAGAAGGCATATAGAGCCATTTTGGTCAAAGTTTCACATAAACTTTTTCTTGGCTGTCAGAAAGATAAAATGATTTTAATAGATGCTTTACATATAAATAATAGTGGCGGTAAAATACTTTTAGATTATCTCATAGAATCTATTGAATCAGCTGGCTTAAAAGTATTCTATTTGTTGGATTCAAGAATAGAGGACGAGCATCCATTAATAAGAAACAATATAGTTCAATACATGGAGGCGAGTTTTATGAATCGATATGGTTTTTATAAGCAAGAAGGAAAACGATTTGGGCTAGTATTCTGTTTTGGTAATCTTCCTCCTGCGATAAGGTTGGATGCAGAAGTTTATACATATTTTCATCAAAAACTATTTTTAAAAGTGCCTTCAAATCTCGAATTTTTCTCGAAACTCTCATTGTGGTTAAAATCTGGAATAGTGGGAAGGATGAAAAATAATACGGATTATTGGGTTGTTCAGACGGATTTAATGAAAAGAGAATTTTCTGCTAAATTTAAGGCAAAAGATGATGAAGTTTTGGTAATACCATTTTATCCTTCAATGAGATTAAAATCATCTAGTATTATGACTAGGCGAAAAAATTCATTTTTATTCGTAAGTTCGTACAATGTTCATAAAAATCATGAAAATCTGTTAATTGGGTTTAAAAAGTTTTATGATATTAATAAATTAGGAGAATTACACCTGACATTATTTGAAGATTCTTCCGAAATTATTTCAAAAGTAAAAAAGATGCAGGCAGATGGATATCCAATAATCAACCATGGGTTTATCACAAGACAAAAATTGTTGCCGATTTATAATTCTGTTGAATATATTGTATACCCTTCATTTTCAGAAAGTTTTGGATTAGGCATAATTGAAGGTATTGAAAACGGTTGTAAAGTTCTTGGAGCGGATTTAGATTATATGAAAGCTGTTTGTATTCCAGATGTGGTCTTTGATCCTTATTCGATAGATGAAATTAAAAAAGGTTTTGAAAATGCTGTTAAGTTAAAAGAAGTGAAGACGGTACAGTTAACATTTAATGAGATAGATAAAATACTCCAATTATTAAAAATAAAATAGATGGTTATTAAAGATAAAATTTTGCTTATCACTGGTGGGACTGGTTCCTTTGGAAATGCTGTTTTAAAAGGATTTATCAATTCTAGTCTGAAAGAAATCAGAATTTTTTCAAGAGATGAAAAAAAGCAAGAAGACATGCGAATTCTATACATGAATTCTAAACTGAAATTCTACATAGGAGATGTTCGAGACTATGATAGCGTTAACAATGCAATGTTAGGGGTAGACTATGTCTTTCATGCAGCAGCATTGAAACAGGTGCCTTCCTGTGAGTTTTTTCCATTGGAAGCAACCAAAACAAATGTATTTGGAACTTCAAATGTCATAAAGGCTGCGGTAAATAATAAAGTTAAAAGGGTTGTTTGTTTGAGTACAGACAAAGCAGCCTATCCTATTAATGCTATGGGGATATCTAAAGCATTAATGGAAAAAGTAGCGATTGCGGAATCACGAAATATTCCTGAAGGGGGACCAATAGTTTGTATAACCCGATACGGTAACGTCATGGCTTCAAGAGGTTCAGTGATACCTCTATTTATTAATCAAATCTCCAAAGGTGAGCCTCTTACTGTAACAGATCCCAAAATGACACGTTTTTTAATGTCATTGAACGAAGCTGTAGATTTAGTTTTATACGCTTTTACAAACGGGAAACAAGGAGATTTATTTGTGCAAAAGTCACCAGCATCTACCGTCGGAGACCTCGCAGAAGCAATGAAGTCTATTTATGATTATAACAGAGAAATCAAAATTATCGGAACTCGTCACGGCGAAAAATTGTATGAGACCCTCTTAACAAAGGAAGAGTTTATAAAAGCGGAAGACTTAGAAGGGTATTATAGAGTACCTGCTGACAATCGCGATTTAAACTATGGAAAATACTTTAAGGAGGGAAATAAGGAACTCTCAGTTTCAGAAGAATACCATTCCCATAATACGGTTCAATTAAATGTTGCGGAAACTAAAAAGAAAATTTTAGCTTTGGATTATGTTGAAGAATTAAACAAATTGAAATATGAGAAATAAACCTGAACTGATTCAAGGAGGGGTTTTTGAAGATGAACGTGGACGATTAGACTTTGTCAATGGATTCGACATGGACAGTATCAAAAGATTTTATTTTAGCGTCAATAATTCTGTCCATTTTTTTAGAGCTTGGCAAGGGCATAGAATAGAAAGCAGATGGTTTCTTTGCGTGAGCGGAGCATTTGAAGTCAAATTAATAAAAGTTGATAACTGGGAGATTCCTTCAAGTGATTTAGTTCCAGATAAATATGTATTAAGAGCTGAAGATCCGCAAATTTTATTTATTCCTCCCGGGTATGTAAACGGATTTCAAGCGTTAGAAGAGAATTCAAAACTAATGATACTTTCAAACTATGAGTTAGGAGTTAATACAAATGATGATATTAGGTATTATAATACCTACTGGAAATAAATATGAAAAGAAAAATAGGAATTACTGGCCAATACGGTTTTATAGGTTGGCATTTGTACCATACACTGGGATTAGATCCTGAAGCGTATGATAGAATCTCATTCGAACGATCATTCTTCAATAGCGAAGACAAATTAGATACTTTTGTTAGTCAATGTGATGTTATCGTTCATTTGGCTGCACTGAATCGGCACAATGACCCGAAGGTTATCTATGACACCAATATTCTATTGGTAAAAAAAATGGTAGCATCCCTTGAAAGAACAAATTCCAATGCGCACGTTATCATGTCTTCCTCTTCTAAAGAAAATAATGATAATGAATATGGGAAATCAAAAAAAGAGGGGAGGGAATTGTTTTTAGATTGGGCAAATAATTCAAAAGGTACTTTTTCAGGTTTACTCATTCCAAATGTGTTTGGCCCTTTTGGTAAGCCAAATTATAATTCTGTAGTAGCTACATTTTGTCATAAAATAACTTCAAATGACAAACCCGAAATTCATGTTGATAGTACGGTTAGTTTGATTTACATAAATGAATTAATCCAAGAAATCATAAAGATTATTCAAATTGGTCATGCAGTTAATAAAATGACGATAGCTGCGACCTCACATATTAAAGTATCGAAGATTTTAGCTTTGTTAAATTCCTATAAATCTGTATATCAGTTAAATGGAGAGATTCCAGCACTTTCGACTGGGTTCGAATTGAATCTTTTTAATACATTTCGTTGCTATATGGATGTTAAAAACCATTTTCCAGTAAAATTTAAACAGAATACAGATCTCAGAGGTTCTTTTGTTGAGATAATCCGTTTGGGTTTGGGAGGACAAGTATCTTTCTCTACAACAGTACCTGGAATCACAAGAGGGAATCATTTTCATATTAGGAAAATTGAACGTTTTGCTGTAATCAAAGGAAAGGCATTGATACAATTGAGAAGAATTGGTACAGATGAGGTATTAGATTTTTACCTCGATGGAGATGAACCTGCATATGTGGATATGCCCATTTGGTATACGCATAATATTAAAAATATAGGAGAAGAGGTTTTATATACGAACTTTTGGATTAATGAGCCCTATAACTCTGAAGATTCAGATACCTATTTTGTTGAAGTTTAAAGATAAAAAATGAAGAAATTAAAAGTTCTTACCGTCGTAGGTACACGTCCCGAAATTATTAGATTATCAAGGGTTTTGTTGAAATTGGACAATACAGATAGTATTGAGCATATTTTAGTACATACAGGGCAAAATTATGATTATGAATTAAATGAAGTTTTTTTTAGTGATTTAGGGCTTAGGAAGCCTAATTATTTTTTAAACGCGGCCGGTGGAAGTGCGACAACCACTGCTGGTCAAATATTAATAAATATAGATCCTGTCTTGGAAGATGTACGACCTGATGCTTTTTTAGTTTTGGGAGATACAAATTCTTGCTTATGCGCTATCGCAGCAAAGAAAAGAAAAATACCAATATTTCATATGGAAGCTGGAAACCGTTGTTTCGATCAACGCGTCCCTGAAGAAACAAATAGAAAAATTGTTGATCATATAGCCGATATTAATCTAACTTACAGCGATATTGCCAGAGAATATTTATTGCGAGAAGGACTGTCGGCGGATAGGGTAATTAAAACAGGGTCCCCTATCTATGAAATTGTAAATGCATATAATAGGCAGATTGATGCTTCTGATGTTTTGAATGATTTAAATTTAAAAAAAGGACAATATTTTCTGGTTTCTGCACATAGAGAAGAGAACATAAATTCTACAAATTTTATAAAATTGGTGGAGGTTTTAAATTCAATAGCCGAGAAATATAAAATACCTGTTATTGTATCTACACATCCCAGAACAAGAAATAAGATTAAAGAAACAGGAGTAAAATTTAATTCGTTTATTCAATTGATGAAGCCTTTAGGTTTTCATGATTACAACAATTTGCAAAAAAATGCAAAAGTTGTGTTGTCAGATAGTGGTACAATTTCAGAAGAGTCTTCTATTATGAACTTTAGATCTTTAAATATAAGAGAAGCTCATGAAAGACCTGAGGCAATGGAAGAAGCTTCAGTAATGATGGTAGGTCTAAATATAGAAAGAGTACTTCAAGCGTTAGAAGTTTTAGAAAAACAAGAAATTGGTGAAAAACGATTATTGCGAGAAGTAGCTGATTATTCAATGCCTAATGTTTCAGATAAAATAGTTCGAATAATATTATCATACACCGATTACGTAAATAGAGTGGTTTGGTCGAAATAAAAAAAATGAAAATTTTAATCGTTTCACAATATTTCTATCCAGAAAATTTTAGGGTTAATGATATTGCATTTGATTTAGCGAAGAAAGGTCATGTGGTTACAGTTCTGACGGGTAAACCTAATTACCCCAAAGGGCGCTTTCATGATGGGTATAATTTCTTGAATAAAGGTGAAGAAATTATCAACGGGGTGCACATAATTCGAACGCCTATTTTCCCGAGACTAGATGGTAGTGCAAAGTTTTTAATTTTGAATTATTTGTCATTTTGTTTCTTTTCTTTATTTTCAATATTATTTCGGATTAAGGGAGATTTTGATGTAATATTTTCTCATTTACCTTCACCATTGACATCAGCATTACCTGGAATTTGGTTGAAGAAAAAATTTAAGGTTCCATTAGTTATGTGGGTACTGGATTTGTGGCCGGAAAGTGTAAGTGCAAATAGTAGTATTAAAAAGGGCTTTTTGTATGAAAGAATAAAAGGTCTTGTACAATATATTTACAACAATTCAGATAAAATATTAGTAAGTTCTAATTCCTTTAAAACATCGATTATCGAAAATTTTAGTATTAATTGTAAAAAGGTTGATTTCTTTCCAAACTGGGCGGAGGACGTGTTTCTTGAATCGAAACCTACTGAAGAAACCCCATGTTTCCCCGATGGGTTTAATATTGTTTTTGCCGGAAATATTGGAGACTCTCAAGATTTTGAAAATATTTTAAAAGCTGTTGAATTAACAAAAGGTAAAGGAATTAATTGGATAATAATAGGTGAAGGAAGAAAATTAAAATGGGTTAAAAAAGAAGCAACTCATAAGGAGTTGGATAATTTGTTTCTGCTTGGTCGTTATCCTATCGAAAGAATGCCTGGATTTTTTAATAAGGCAGATGCAATGTTGGTCGCTTTAAAAAATGAGCCTACTTTTTCTCTTACAATTCCGGCAAAAATCCAAGCTTATATGGCATCATCAAAAATAATCGTAGCGATGCTAAATGGTGAAGGGAACGAACTTATTAAAAAGAGTAGAGCAGGTGTCTCGGTTAGAGCGGGTGATTATGTATCATTAGCTAATGAAGTTGTGAGGTTACAAGGAATATCTAAGGAGGAAAGAGAAATGATGGAAAAAAAGTCTAAGGAATATTATGATAGATATTTTAATAAGAAAAAATTGTTCTTGCAATTACAAGAAGTTTTAAATTATTCTGAATCATGAAGAATCTTCTTGTTTCCGGTATATCTGGTTTTGTAGGTAGTAATTTGAGAGAGTATTTAATTAAAGCTATTTCGATAACTGGAGTTTCTAGAATTGTTGAACATCCTTCCTGTATCTTGTATGATAGACTTTCTGTTAAAACGTTTGATGAATTTAATTCATTTATACACCTGGCTGGTAAAGCACACGATCTTAAAAACACTTCCGAAGAAAAAGATTATTTTCAAGTCAATACAGAGCTAACTAAAAAGCTATTCAATCAATTTCTCAACAGTGATTGCGAAACCTTTATCTACATGAGTTCGGTAAAGGCAACGGCTGATGTTGTTGATGGTGTTTTAAGCGAAACGAATATCTCCAATCCAGTTACCGCCTATGGAAAATCGAAATTGGCAGCCGAACAGTATATTTTGAAACAAGAGTTGCCTAAGGGTAAAAGAGTTTATATACTTCGCCCATGTATGATACATGGACCTAATAACAAAGGAAATTTAAATTTGTTGTACAGTTTTGTAAAAAAAGGCATTCCCTATCCTTTCGGGGCGCATAGAAATCTGCGGTCCTTTGTCTCCATCGATAATTTGTGTTTTATTATCAAGGAATTGTTAGAAAACCAAAAGATTCCTTCAGGAATTTATAATATCGCAGACGATGAGGCTTTGTCAACAAATGATTTGGTATCTCTAATCGGGAAAGTGTTGCAAAAACCTGCAAAAATACTCAACTTGCCCAAAGGATTAATAAAGGTAATTGCAAGAATAGGGGATATACTGCCAATACCCATAAACTCCGAACGTTTGCAAAAACTGACAGAGAACTATGTCGTATCGAACAAAAAAATAAAGGCAGCAATAGGCAAAGAGCTGCCATTGACAAGCAAAGAAGGTTTGGTGAAGACACTTCGATCGTTTGATTAGATTGTCTTTTGGTCTTATAGTCTTCTTGTCCCCTAGTCAGAAATTCATAAATATTAAACCAGCCAACCAGCCAACCAGCCAACCAGCCAACCAGCCAACCAGAAGACCAGCCAGACCAGAAGACCAAATAACTCAAAAACATGACAACCTATATTATCATCACAAGCTTCCTAATCATAGCTTCCCTAGTATATCTTAAACTAGCAGAGCATTTCAATATCGTTGATAAACCCAATGAAAGGAGTTCGCATACCATTCCTACGATCCGCGGAGGAGGGATACTATTTTTAGGAGCACTTTGGTTGTACTTTATAAGCTCAGGTTTTCAATACCCTTATTTGATTTTAGGAGCTACCTTAATTGGAGGAATTAGTTTTATAGATGACTTAAAAACATTGAGTTCAAAACTCAGATTGCCTTTTCAATTTTTTGCTATTGCCTTAGTTTTGATAGAAATTGGAATGCTTACTGACTCGTGGTGGTTGTTAGTGTTGGTTTTGATTATAGGGGTAGGTTTTATCAATATTTATAATTTTATGGATGGAATCAATGGTATTACCGGGCTTTACAGTTTGGCAGTGCTTTCTGGGGTCTATGTGCTGAACATAGAAGTTCAACTTATAAACCCCGACTTAATTCGATACCTTATGATTTCCTTAGGGGTGTTCGGATATTACAACTTTAGGAAAAAAGCGCGCTTCTTTGCAGGCGATATTGGTAGTATATGCATTGCTGTACTTTTGTTTTTTATGGGAGGAACACTTTTATATCAATTACAAGCTCCTGTTATAATTTTATTAGTCGTAGTCTACGGAGCCGACTCCATGATTACCATAGCCAATAGAACACGGATGGGACAAAATATTGTGGAGCCCCACCGAATGCATCTATATCAAAAATTAGTGGATATATATGGCGTTTCACATTTAAAAGTAGCAAGTATGTATGCGATGCTTCAGATGCTCGTCAATATACTTGTCTTTAAAACCTATACGGCTCCTATAAATATGCAATATACCATCTTGTTTAGCGTTATAGGATTGTTTTTTCTAACCTATGTGATTTTGTTTTATTATATAGAAAAAAGAAAAAACAGTTTGGCGTAGAACTTATGTGAAGCTAGCAAAACAGACAAAAGAAGCAACCAAAACTGCAATCGTAAACCCCGGCACTTTTGCAAATGGATAGAGCAAACGCTCAATTTCAAACAATAGTAGCCCAATCTATGAGTCCACAACAAAGAACAAAATTTTATTTGAGAAAATACCGCTCCATTCTAGGTAATGGTACTTCCTTGTTTTCTTTGAAGACGATTGATTTAGGACTGAGTTTATGGTTAATTCCTTTTTTAATAGCTAAAATTGGGATGTACAACTATGGTGTCTATGCCTTCGCCATGGCCTTGACCTGGTTTTTTGTGAATATATTGAACTACGGTTTCAACTTATCTACCGTTAGAGAGATTGCCACCAATAAGCATCATCCCGAAAGCTTACAGACCATTTTTAATGAGGTGTTGTCTGTGAAATTATTTTTATTTATCGTTTTATTGAGCGTCTATTTTGTCTTGACCTATAGCGTGCCCCAGTTTTCCGACCACAAAACATTGTATATCTGTTGTTCTTTTATTTTGTTTGGCGACTTGTTTTCTTTGCGCTGGTTTTTTATGGGGATAGAAAAAATGAAATTTATAGCATGGATCCATTTCTTTGGAACAGCTATATTTGTGACCTTGGTACTCATCAATATTCAATCCGAAAATGATTTTGATCGTGTTCCGTTGTACCAAGCGATCGGTATGAGTTTTACCTCTTTTATCTCCTTTGTATGGGTGGTTCGCAAATACAAATTCAAAATTCAACTTTTTTCAATGTCAAGAATTTTGAAGTATTTAAAAGATAACTTTAGTGCTTTTATCAGCCTTTTGCTACCTTCTACCTATGGCACTTCCTTGGTCTTTTTAGTGGGGGCATTTGGACTGCCCACCATGGCCGGTTTTACACAGATTGGCGTAAAAGTAGCGGGTGCATTCTCGACACTAACCAATATTTTGACCAATGTGTATTTTCCGGTGTTCAATAGGGTGAAAAGTACCATGGATCGTACCCGAAAGTTTTTAATCTTAGTGGGCTTTTACGCTTCCGTCCTTATGTTTTTGTTTGGCGGGTTTTTAATTGAATATTGGTTGCATTTTGAGAAGGCATCAGAGATTCAAAATGTGCAATTAATTGTGCAACTTATGAGTCCCGTACCTTTTTTAATGGCCGTCATCTCCAGTTATGGTGTGAATGGTTTATTGGTGTTGTTTCAGGATAAAATATTTGGACGTATTACCATAATATCTTCTTTCATTATGTTGCTATTCGCTATTCTATGTGTTCCGATATTTCCAGTATTTGGAGGCGCATTGGCTTTCTTGATAGGGAGAATGGTGTATGCCGGACTTTCTTTTTATTTCTTTAATGTAGGACATGGAACTACCAATTAAAAAAAATAAAATTTTATACGGGGTAGCTTTGTCCTTGTTGCTCTTTGCTAGCTTTGAATGTTTTTGGCAAATAGAAGATTTAAATGACCTTTCAATTCCGATACTGTTTTTTTTAATTGCTGTGTTGTCAGTATGGGGACTTTTTTTCGGAAAAGAGGGAAATACATTGCTTTTGAATACATCGTTTTGTCTGTTTTATTATTTCTTTTTTTCAATATGTCCAATCATCCAATTTAAAAACAAGACTGTTTTTCAATATTCAGCACCCATACCCAATGAGATGTATCGTCATGCGGGCGGGGTTTTATTGCTAGTTCTCATAGGCTATTTGTTGGTTTATAAAATAGGGTCCCGATATTTAATAAAGTGTATCCATAAAATAACAGTACCTAAAATTGAAAGGAGATTGCCGCTTTGGTTTTGTTACATTTGTACTGGTCTGGCGATACTGCTTTATTTCTATTTATTGGATTTTAATTGGCATTTGCTTTTGTTTCGGCCCTATGCAATAGATCTAAAAGCAAACACCAATTTTGGTTTGATAGGCTACTCATTATTTAATATACTCAAATTAGTACCTTTCGTAGTATTTCTATTGTATCAATGGCAAAGTAAAGTGTTTACTAAGCACAGTGTTGTTTTACTCTTGTTTCTGCTTGTTACTTGTTTTCCTACGGCGCTTTCTAGAGCGTCCATCGCTATTATTTACATGCCTGTACTTTTAATATTAGTTCCCAAAATTGGAGAGAAATATAACTATTTGGTGGTTTACCTCATTGGAGTCTTGATGATCTTTCCAATCTCTAACTCTTTTCGTTTGTGGAGTGAAGGTGTTTTTTATTTTGCATTTGAATCTTTTAATTCAGGTGACTTCGATGCCTTTCAGAATTTTGCTCTATTGTTAGAAGCATCTATTGTTACCGAAGGTAGACAATTGCTGGGTTCCATCCTGTTTTTTGTTCCTGAGACAATTTGGATCGACCGACCTATAGGTTCAGGTGCAATGCTAGCAGAACAGTTAGGGTTTAAGCATACTAATATTGCAATGCCTTTTTTTGGAGAAGGTTTTGTGAATTTTGGATATTTTGGGATACTCCTATTCTTACTAATAATTACGTTTTTTAATGTGATACTCGATACCTTATTTTTAGAAAAACGATTGACCACATTTTGGAAGTATATTTTTTATTCTTTTTTAGGAATTGAATTCATACTCATGCGCGGTGACCTTTGGAATTCAATTAAAATAATAAGCAGTTTTGTACTTGCTTATTTTGTTGTAATGATTTTTTATTATCTTATAACGAATCTAAAAGCAGTATCGGTCTCCAAAAATCTGATTGTTAAAAAATAATATTTTGCCGTCGATGCACAAGTATCATAGTAAGACCCAATTGAAACAAAAGACACTCCTAATAGTTGTCAATGTCGATTGGATTTTTATTTCCCATCGCTTAGCCATAGGAGAAGCAGCGGTCAAAGCTGGATACCATGTCATTGTGGCTGCTAAGGATTCAGGAGAATCAGCTAAAGTCATTGAAAAAGGGATGGAATTTAGAGACATACCTTTTTCTAGATCAGGAACTCATCTTGTTCAGGAATTGAAATTACTATGGCAGCTTTACAAATTATATAGAGAAATTCAACCAGATTTGATTCACCAAATCACAATGAAACCTCTGATTTACGGTTCTATCGTGGCTCGGTTGTTGCGAATAAAAACGGTGAACGCCATCAGCGGATTGGGGTATAATTTCACAAATGATAGGAAAACCATAGTGCAACGCTTCATGGTTTGGATGCTGAGGTATGGATTTGCTAAAAAAGAAAATCACCTAATCTTTCAGAATAAAGATGATTTTAAGGAATTAAAAGAGCTGAAGGTAATTCCTAAATCGGCATCAATTCATTTTATTAAAGGGGTTGGAGTAGTATTGGAGTCCTATCGTTTTGGGAAAACATCTAAAGATTCAATGATTAAAATCGTCATGCCTTCAAGAATGTTGTGGGATAAGGGGGTCAAAGAATTTGTGGAAGCCGCGCGATTGTTAAAAGAAAAATACCTGAGTAAAGTACAATTTGACTTGTATGGTAAAATAGACAAAGAAAATAAAATGGGCGTTCTAAAGTCTTATTTAGAAGCACAAGAGATTGATAACTATTTAAAATGGCATGGCCATCAAAACGAGATGTTGGCAAAATACAAAACTGCGGATATAGTTGTCTTGCCCTCGTATAGAGAAGGGATTCCAAGAACTTTGATAGAAGCCTGTGCAGCAGGATTGCCAATAGTAACCACCACAGCAATAGGTTGCAGAGACTGCGTAGAAGAAGGTAAAAATGGCTACAAAGTCCCAGTAAAATCAGCATCTGCTCTGACAGAGGCTATTGAAAAATTGATTCTTTCTCCCGAGGACCGCATTCGTATGGGAGCATATAGTCGTAAAAAAGCAGAACGCGAATTTAATCAGAAAGACGTTGTGAAACGGCATTTGGAAATCTATAAACAGCTGCTTGAATAGTTAGATTATAGAATGATCAAGAAGAGATGTTAAAAAAACAGCTAGAGTGTTTTTGCCGAATTCGGAAGGATAGTAAGAAGAAGTTTAAAATAAAATTATGAATTGCTGGTTGGGGGTTTTTCTCCAGCATCGCATAGGAGAAAAGCGATTAAAAAGACCTGCATGACTAGCAAGAAAACCAATTGGCATCACAACATTTATATAACCCAATCACTCGCAAACTTCAAGATTAATAACTATGTCGAAACGAGACATCAAATTAAGTCAAACTCGGTTGTCTGATACGACCTCGAAATACCTTGAGAAGCTCTTGCGAGCGAATCAGAATGGAGAGGACTATCCTGTTGTTCAAGATTTTGAAGCTAAAATTTGTGAGTATATCGGTGTCCCTTATGGATGTGCTTTGATCTCAGGTACTGCAGCACTGCATTTAGGTTTCCAAGTATTGGGTGTACAAAAGGGAGACACGGTGCTCTGTAGCAGTTTTACCTTTGCTGCATCTGCATTCCCTATTACATATTTAGCAGCCAAGCCTATTTTTATAGATGTTGAAATTGGCACTTGGAACCTATGTCCTGTATTATTAGAGCAAGCCATTACCTCAGAAATTTCGAAAGGGCAAAAACCAAAAGCGATTGTTGTAGTCCATAGTTATGGGGTGCCAGCCCAAATGGATGCTATTGTACAAGTTTCAAAAAAGTACCAAATACCCGTTTTGGAAGACGCTGCCGAAGCTTTAGGTGCAACTTACAACGGAAAACCAGTGGGAGCATTTGGTGATTTGGCGGTGTTTTCTTTCAATGCCAATAAAGTCGTAAGTACTTTAGGGGGTGGTATGTTGGTAGGTAAAAACCGGACACTACTAGACAAAGCAAAGTATTTGGCGACGCAAGCAAAACTCGATACGCCGCATTATGAACATACGGAAATAGGCTATAATTATAGCATGTCTCCTCTGGCGGCAGCGGTGGGCATGGCTCAATTGGAGTTGCTTCAGTCCGAAATTCAAAAAAGAAAAGCGGTATTTGAATACTATCAAAACGAATTGAAAAACTACAAAGAAATTCAGTTTTTAGATGGGAATAAAACCACAGTTTCCAATGGTTGGTTAACCTGTATACAAACACCCTCATTTGCATTTCGCGAACAATTAAGACTTCGTTTGAAAAAAGAAGGTATCGAATCTAGACCTTTGTGGAAACCCATGCATCAACAACCGGTTTTTGCCAATGAAACCGCCTATGTTAATGGAAACTCTGATGCTTTGTTTGAAAAGGGACTCTGTTTACCCAGTAGTGCCCATTTGTCTGAACAGGAATTGAAAAGAGTGATAGGTTGTGTGAAAAACAATTGACAGAAAATTAATTGTTTCACTTCTTTCTTCGTTCTTTACTTAACCTACCTGCCACCTGCCACCTCTTTCCTCCACACATTTTACCCAGAGACACAAAAGAGTTGTCAAAAAAAAAACTTAACTTTGTCGTCGAGCACTGCCCCAATCATTTCCAGTTCTAAAAAGACAGAAAGGAGTATTAATGCCGTAGAAGAATGATAAAATCATATTTAGTAAATTCCGCACAAAAGAACGTATCCCGTTGGTTGGTACTCTTTATCGATACCTTTTTGGTGGTGCAAACTTTTATTGCGGCCTATTTTATTCGATTTAACTTTTCACTCAATTTTGATCTTACCCAACTCTTTTATGAAATTCCTGTCATTGTCATTTTGGCCATTGTCAGTTTTTTGATCATAGGGTCTTATAAAGGAATTATCCGTCATACGGGACTAAAAGACGC
>Ga0206125_10001646_pt1 | contig 25518 bp, 8 predicted proteins | sample Helgoland_Spring_4_FD_148598 | JGI IMG/M metagenome (GOLD analysis project Ga0206125, IMG submission 148598) | Pelagic subsurface seawater microbial communities from Kabeltonne, Helgoland, North Sea - Helgoland_Spring_Bloom_20160331_1 | ecosystem: Environmental > Aquatic > Marine > Epipelagic ... | reverse complement strand
GCAATTCTTATTCCATTGGATGCTAACGTTGCTCCACCAGCTAAATAATCGTTAATATCTACATTATAGGTTACATTCACTGGATTTCCCAAAGGTGGAGGGAGTTGATTGTACAATTCTATCTTTCTAACATTACAGGTATCGCCAGATGCAATTCCCCAAGGCGCTCTAAAACCTACTCTAGCAATACTTCCACTAAAAGCTCCCGAAATTGGTGTTGAAGAAAGATCTATTTCAACAGTTTGAAATGTTGAAGTATTGGATGGATCACGAGTAATATTAAAGGCAGCAAACGGAGTATTTCCAGCTGTTAAATTATAGAAATATAATTTTCCAAATCCTGCTCCACCTGAGTTATAAGGCGTCTTGAAAGTGACTCTTGCTCTGTTGTAATTAGATGAATACAAGTTTAAATCTGAAGTAAGATTACCAGACCTTCCTGTTACAGATACTCCAGTAGCGTTCATATTCATTGCATCATTTCCTAAACTTAGACCACATCCTCCTCCGCTTATCCATCCTTCTTTAGAATCATTGAAGTCAAATACATAATTTTGATCTGCGCATGAAGTACATATGATTTTAATTTTATCAATATTTGCTAACTGACCTTGTGTTTTAACAAACTGAAAACTTGCCATCTCATCTTGAACAGGAGTATAAGTACAAGATAGCTCTTCCCAAGCACCATTAGCTGTTGTAAGACCAGAAGTTGCTACATCTGTTCCACCTACGTTTATTCTTAAAGTAACATATAATCTACTCTGAATAGTTTTTACGTAAGCTTTAAATTCATAAGTATTACCAGCAAATAACTGCATATCTCTAGATGCGGAATTTGAACCAGACGAATCTAATTGTCCAAAACATTTAGATCCTAAAGCACCTTGTCCATTAATAATTTTATGGGTAAAATCACCAGAACCAGTATGGTTATATCCACTTGAATTAGTAGAGAGACTTTCAAGGTGAGAAAAATTACCGCCAAAGTTTTCAGTGAAAATTGTATTCTGTGCATTAAATATTGTAATGATAAATAATGCAGCTAAAATAGTAGTATAGATTTTCTTCATTTTTGTAATTAATTTATAACGTTAATTTATAAAAAAAAGAGCAAAGAATAAACTCTGCTCTTTTATAATTTTTTTAAATAAGAGTTGTTAATTGTTAACAATCACTTTCTTGGTAGTAACAACCCCATTTATAGAATAGTTAATAAAATAAACATTGCTATTTAAATTACTAACATCTAATATATAATTAGAACTGTTTAATGTTTTGGATATAATTACTCGTCCAACAACATCCAAGACTTCTACCTTTTGAATTATTTCAGAAGAAGAAATATTTAAAATATTATTAGCAGGGTTTGGGTAGATTACAACATTGTCTATCCTATCATTTATCCCCGTTGGAGGAACAACTACACAAGGATCACAACTTGCCCAACAGACCACTCCTAAAATAGTATCAGACGCTGGAATTACTAAAACTCTATTTGTGTAAGTAGAATCCCCATTTGTACATGGTGCTCCTGGATCATTCATTTCTTGAATAGCCCAACTATCCGCTGAATATTTATATTCAACAGTATCACCAGGTGTTAAAGAAACAGTTACGTCCCATACACTATCTCCGTCTACATCACTCATTGCATCACAATTTCCACACCAACCATTAAAGGTTCCATTTAGTTCTGCTGCAGTAAAAGGATCCGTAACTTGTGACATATCTACTTGGAAAGTAATATTTATTCCAGTTGGAGGAGTAACTACAGAATTACAAGTACCATCGTAATCACATGTACCAAAACAATGTTGAATCGTAGTGTCAGAGTAAACAGGTGCTAAATTTCTATCATCGTATGGTGGAACAGCACAAGGCAATCCCGATATATTTTCTTTTGCTCCCCAACCAGAGTTTCCATTGGTAAAAGTATAATCACTAGTAAAACCAATAGGTTTGGTTACTGTAAATGACCATACACCACCACCTAAATCTGTCATTGGATTATCTCCAGGATTTCCAAAAGTACCTCCACCAGCAATAAACATTCCTGTTGGGTCAATAGTACCTCCGGTACTAGTAATAGAAGATACGTTCAAAGTAAAAGTGACATCTACAAAACTTGAAGGAGGTGGAGGACAACTACCATCTGTTTCACAACTTCCAAAACAATGTTGAATCGTAGTATCTGACATTATATTAGGCAGTAACCTATCGTTGAAATTTGCTGGATCGCCACATGGTAGACCATTCAAATTCTCTTTAGTTCCCCAATCACTTCCAGAATTTGGACTATTGAAAAATGCATAGTAATTCGGACCTGATCCTGAAACAACAGTTGCAACTCCTGTCCATAACAAACTATCTGTAGTACTTTGGACTAATAGTAGTCCATTGGCTCCACCTAGAAAACCACCACCTGCATACATTCCGTTAGGGCCTACTGTACCTCCATTTTGGTAAATAGTAGCAGTATTTACTTTTAAAGTAACGTCGTAAGTAGATGCTGGAGGTGGAGGATTTCCTCCACTACAAAATGGATAAGGACAACTTGAACTTTGTGTAGTAGTAGATCCATCTGTACAGTTTACAACTCCAAATGACCAATCAAAGCCAGAGAAAGAAGTTGGACCAGGTGTTCCAACAGTAGGTCCTAGTTTGTAAGACCAAGAATCCATATACTCCCATGGTTCTCCACTTCCATCAACATTAATATCTCCAAAAGTCTCTATTACCGTTCCATTATGGAAAAGCTCAATAGCATCGTCTCCATTTTGAGAAATATCACTAGATGCCTGTATAATGCGATGGAAATTTGAATAACACGAATCAAAATACATTGCCATTTCTGTAGTGTCTCTAGCTAATAAAATTTCATCACCAGCATTTACACTAATACTTGGGAATACATATTCTACACTATCTGTTCCACCACCATTATTGGCTACTCCAATTCCATAAACACTTAAATCTGAAATATTATTATTCGCTATTAAGTGAATGGCTTTACCACTAGACCCACCAGCAGGAACAGTGAAATCTATAATTCCTTGCAGAGCTAGATCGTTTCCAGTAGTTGAATTACCACAACTTGTACAGGTAGCCCATTTATAGCAAACTACAGAATCATTGGAAGGTAAAACTAAAAATCTATCCGAACCAAAACCTCCTGCTCCACCACATAAAGGATCATTTACAGACTCGTCTCCTCCCCAATTACCATTTACAAACTTGTAGAACTGTTGTGTCCCAACTGGTAAACTTCCATAACTGATTGTAATTGACCAAATATTATCTCCATCTGGATCTGACATAGCACAAGCTGTATCCGTAGGATTCCAATCAGGCATTGTGAAACCAGAAGACAATGCTCCGTTGGCCCCAAAGTTACCTGCAATTCTTATTCCATTGGATGCTAACGTTGCTCCACCAGCTAAATAATCGTTAATATCTACATTATAGGTTACATTCACTGGATTTCCCAAAGGTGGAGGGCCTGGACATGTTCCATCCGTTTCACAACTTCCAAAACAATGTTGTAACATAGTATCCACTGTTAATGCAGGAAGTATTCTATCATTCCAATTATTTGGATCTCCACATGGAAGACCAGTTAAATCTTCTTTAGCTCCCCAATCACCTCCATTAGCAGGGCTATTTAAGAAAACGTAGTTTCCTCCACTAGCAGGAACATTTGTAGCAACACCTGCCCAAATACCATCGTTATTTGAATCAAATAAAGGAATTGCCATAGCATCTCCAAGGATTCCTCCTCCTGCGTACATTCCATTTGGACCTACAGTGATATTTGCGGTATTTACTGAAAAAACAATATTAAAAGAAGTAGGTTGTGGTAAAGATGTCTTTTGATATACATATCTCCACCATCCTCCACCAAAATCTATATCAGCAGTTAATGTATTTGCAATTGTATCTAAAGAAATAGTATAGCTAACTGATGTTGCAGCATTAGAGGGACTAGTAATTTCTCCGTTATTAGTAACTTTAGGTAATCCCAAATGAGCACCCAATCCATTTACAGTTAAAACTCCATTAGTATAGGTATAAGTAAAACTTCCACCAGAATGTGGAGTAACTGGAGGTCTACATCCATCACCTGAACCGTCTTGCCAAGCTTCTACCCAAGTATTTCCGTCCATATAATGCATGAAATTCCCATTTAAGTCAAAACTGATAGAATCATCAAACAAACAAGATCTCGTATTTACATCACCGGCTGAACTTGACCACCATGATCCATCTCCTTGGTTTGGTCCAACTGCTAAAGCTGCTGGGATTTGTGCAAGTTTCCATGTTCCAACTAAAGGATTACTAACCGCATTAACTTGAACAGTACCTACCATACCAGATGAAGCATGAGATCCTACTGAACAATCGTAATTATAAGTTCCGGGTACAGTAAATACATGAGTATAAATTGCTGTTCCATTAGTAGGGGAAGAAATAAAACTTACAGGATTATTAAAACTCATTCCAGTAATTGTATTTATATCAAAATTCACATTATGATATCCTCCATCATTTACCCAAACAACAGTATCGTTAACATTCACTGTAAGTGTTGATGGTAAATAATAATAACTTCCTGAATTAACTGTATGAGTAACCGCAAAGAAATTCATTACAAGAGAAAACAACGCAGTGCTTAATAGTATTTTTTTCATTTTATTAATTTTTATTTTTTGGTTTAAAAAAAGAGGGGTGTTAAACCCCTCTTTATTATAATACTTAATAATTAATTACTGTACAATAACTGATTCTGTTAAAGTACCATTATTAGTTTCAACATTGATCATATACATTCCTCTTTCAAGTTCTGTTAAATCAACATCTACTTTACTTAGATTGATTTCATTGATAGACTGTACTATTTTACCATGAACATCTGTTACAGTTACTTTAACAATATCCTCACTGTTTGAGATAGTGAATAACCCATTATTTGGATTTGGATATACATCTAAGTTACCTTTTGCAAGTTCAAGAATATTACTACAATCTAATACAGTTACCACTGCTTCAGTTCTTGTTGCAGAAACACAAGCATCATCTTTCAATGCGCTCCACTGTACATCATCAATATAGTATTCATTTCCTGTATTTGCATAAAGGTTAACAGAAGCAACTGGATCTGTCACAATAAATATTCCTTGCGATGTTCCATTGGTAAATAATTCCCAAGTACCAGTGTTTAAATCTGCTTCAAACTCAATATTGAACCACACTGGGGAACCTGTTGGATTAGTACCTGTATAAGCTCCAGTAAGAACAGATGTTCCACCAACTTGTACATCTACACTTCCACCAGTTAAGAACACATCAAATGCCCATGCTGCACCAATATTCACATCTGCTTGGAAGTTAAAGTAAGCATCAGTTACAATATACATATCCATAGAGTAAAAGAACTTTCCTGAACTAAATGCTTCTCCAAAAGGAAGAACAATATCATCTCCATCAGCATTGTTTAAGTAAAGTGAGTTACTTCCACTTGATGCTTGAGCATTGGATACAGATGCATCGTCAGCACCACCTCCATTAGGACCAGTCCAAGCTTCCCATACATTGGACGATTGAGCAATTAAGTCGCCAGCAGTATAAGATTCAAAGTCATCATCATATCCTTCAGTAGCAACTGCTTCAGCGTAGTAAGAGGTAGTTGTTGATGGAGTTACTCCAACATAATCACCTTCTTCCACTAAATTACCAGCTGTCGCAGCATCGTACCACCTAATGTGACCATCACCTGTTGCGCCTATATATGCAGTGTCTCCAAAACAAATACTATCTCCCATGGTTGACATTGGTGCCATAGGTGTGTAATAGTTTTCAGCCATCATACTTAATGCATTATCCGCTAAATCGTTATCTGTTGAAAGAACACAAGCAAAATCTAAGTTGTATACACCATCGGCAGTCATATCTGCAGTTGCAGTAAATACATATTTTAGAGTATCTCCTGGATTTACAGTTGAATTAATACTTTCTACAACTGGCGTTCCACCGTTTACAGCATAAGAAAGATCGAAAGCTGACTCAGCAACCAATCCTTGGTTAACTACCCAAAGTTCAATTGGCTCAGTAGCTGTTAAATCACAACCAGATGCTACAGCAGCAGCAACTAAAGCTAAATCATTAGCAGCAGCTTCTCTTACACCAAACTCATCGATTGCCATATCTCCAGGCCATGTTTGACCGTTAACATTAGAATCTAAAGTGGCAGTAATAGAGAACTGAACTAAAGTAGCTGTAGTAGATAGCATAATTAATTCTTCGTTCCACTGATTTCCTCTGTCTCCTGTATGAGTAAAGACATTACCAACAACAGTTCCAGTACTAGCATCCCAAAGATCTACTTCTAATGTTCCCATTGCATCACCATACATGTGGTTTAAGAATCTTAATTCTGGATTGGTTAATCCACTGATGTCAATTACTTCAGAGTACATAGTAGCTACATCTCCATAAGCTCTTGGTAAAGAAGCTTCCGTATACATATAGTTACCACCACCAGTAAAGTCATCGGAAGGACCTGTACCACCAGATGGAGTACCACCAGCGTCTACTGTCCAATCAAATGTATCTGCCGTATCTTGTGACCAACAGTTAGAGAATCCTGCATCGAATGTTTCGTTGGTTGGAGCTAAAGAAGCATTACATAAAGTATTGAATGTAATAGCAGGTGAAACAGCTGATGTATCACCAGGTGCACAAACTGCATGTACTTGAGCAGTATAAGCCATATTTGGCATCAAACTAGTTAGATTAGCTGTTGTACTTGTTTGAGTTGTACCAGCGCCATTAACTATTAAAAACCATTCTGTTTCTGTTCCACCAGCTGTCCAAGAAACATCCGCAGATGTAGCTGTAACATTACTAGCAGTTAATCCAGATGGAGCTAAACAGTTAAAACATGCATTAACTTCTACTAAATCAATAGCTAAATCACCTTGGAAAGACGTTGCTCCGGTAACGTCTCTAATGTATGTAAACCCAACATAAATTTGCTGACCTACATAACTAGCTAAATTTATACCAATTTGAGCCCAAGGATCACTTGGTGTTTGAACTGCTCCAGTATTAGTATAGAGACTTGTAAATGGACCAGTAGCACTAGTTGAAACACCAACATCTAAAGTTCCTATCGCAACACCGTAAGCATGCATCCAGAAAGTTAACTCAGCATCTGATAGAGCAACAGATAAATCAATCATTGGAGTTACAGCCGTAGCAGTATCTAAACCACCAGTACTAGATTCAAAGTATAGATAGTCAGGACCACTGTGAGCACCTGTAGGACCAGTAGAACCAGAAGTTGTTCCTCCTGTACCAACATTCCAGTAACCATTTCCACCTAAATCTCCACTCCAGCCATTGGCAGGAACAATATCGTCAGAGAATGCTAAACCTGGGTTTCCATTTCCAGCACAGTTAACACCTACAGGTGGTTGTGGAGAATAGAAACAAGGAGTACAACTTCCCCAACATACATTTGGTATAACCATATCTACTGTACCAACAGTTAATACTCTATTTGTATAAATTGGATCACCATTCGTACAAGATGCAGTAGGATCGTTCATTTCTTGAATAGTCCATCCATCAGCTGCAAACTTGTATTCGTAATTTCCAGAAAGTAATGCAATTGTAGCATCCCATACTCCATCGCCGTTAGCATCAGACATAGGTGTACCAGCTGACCAGTTGTTCCAGCTTCCATTTACTTCAGGTGTAGTGAAAGCAGCAGTAACTTGGTTCATATCTACTTGGAAAGAAACATTAACCGTTGTTGGCTGGCAAATAGCTGCAGAAGTATCTGTTAAGAATAATCCAACAGCAGGGCTTGTTCCATATGTACCCAATTGACTTCCTGTAGGATCAGTTATTTGGAAAGTAATTTCACTATCCCAAGCTCCAGAATTAAATGTAAAGTCTACAACGTCTCCGTTAATGGTAGCAATAGAATCAGATCCAGAAAATCCAGAGGCTAAGCCCCAGTTTGCAACAACCGTTCCGTTAACTGCAACATCTACAGATGCTCCATTCCATCCATCTCCATAACTATCTTGCATATCTATAGTATAATTACAAGTAGGAACAGGTGGAGGAGCAGGACAAGTACCATCCGTTTCACAACTTCCAAAACAGTGCAATACTGTTGTGTCAGAAGCTATTGAAGGCATTAGTCTGTCATTCCAATTGTTTGGATCGCCACATGGCTGACCAGTTAAATCTTCCTTGGCTCCCCAATCACCACCATTTGATGGGCTATTTAAAAATACATAGTTACCACCAGCAACAGGGAATTGAGCTATACCTTCCCAAGTACCATCACCATCGGCATCACTTAAAGGAATTGCCATAGCATCTCCTAATACTCCACCACCAGCATACATTCCGTTAGGACCTACTGTAATTGTAGCAGTATTGACTTTTAGAGTAACATTATAACTTGAAGGAGCTGCTTGATAAGAAGTATTATCGTAAACAAATCTCCACCAACCACCGCCGAAATCTATATCAGCAGTCATTGTATTTCCATTATTAGAAAAAGTTAATATGTAGCTTACAGATGAAGCTGCACTTTGAGGATTATTGATTTCACCAGTATTGGTAACCTTAGCCAAACCTAAATGTGCACCTAAACCGTTTAGTGTTAAAGTATTGGTTGATGAATCATAATAGTAGTTGTAAGAACCTAATCCATCATGCGGAGCAACTGGTGCTCTACATCCATCACCTGCACCATCTTGCCAAGCTTCAACCCATGTATTTCCGTCCATAAAGTGAGCATATAAACCTGTAGAATCAAAATGTATTGAATCATCAAATAGACAAGCTCTTGAAGTAACATCACCAAGTGAACTTGACCACCACGAAACATCTCCTTGGTTTGGACCTACGCCCATAGCACCAGGAATTTGAGCTAACTTCCATGTTCCTACTAATGGATCGTTAAATGAAGGTGGTTGACAGTTTCCATTTACACTTGGTAAATCTGCATGTACACCACTTGCAATAACAGTTCCGTTAACGTCAGTAATATTCCAACTAACTTCACCAGTGTATGAACCAGTAACCCAGTTAGCTAAAGCAACAGTACTTCCAGTACTAGCAGAGAAGTTAGCAGCTCCAGTAAATCCACTAGGAATTGTTGCACCAGAAACAACTGTTACACCATTTACTGTAACGTCAACAGCATTTCCATTCCATCCATCTCCCCAAGAATCAATCATATTTAAAGTATGGTTACATCCATTTGCAATAGGAGTAGTAAATGTTAATGGACCTATCCAAGAACTTGTTTGTCCACTTCCACAGTCAGCCTGTACATATACATCATATGTTGTTAAATCAGTTAATGACGTCATACTTAGCGTTGTTGTAGATGTAGGAGTTAATGTTCCACTTCCCAAAGCAAAACCAGTAGAACCATATTCAACATTCCAAGCAGTTTCAGTACCACCTGCAGTCCACGATAAATCTGCCGAGCTAATTGTAACATTTGAAATCGTTATTGCAGAAGGATTTGGACAAGGATTATCTCGAACTTCAAAATTATCAATTGCAAGATCGCCTCTAAAAGATGAACCTCTGATTCCTGTAATTTTAAATGATACATTTCCAGTAAGACTTAATGTCACTGTTTCTTCATTCCATTGATTTCCTTGATCACCTGACTTAGTGAAAATATTAGTATATGTTGCTCCTCCATCATTTGTCACATCAACATTCAATGTTCCCATTGAAGAACCATACATATGAGAGAAAAAGCGAAGTTCAGGAGAAGAAAGAGAACTTAAATCAATTGTTTGTGTATGCATTTCGTAAGTATGGCCTAATGAACCTGATGAAGTTTCTATATACATATAATTACCACCGCCTGTTAAGTCATCTGATGGCCCAGTAGATGAAGAAGTTGTTCCATTTGCATCTAAAGTCCAGTTAGCATCATCAGTAGTTGCTTGGGTCCAACAAACAGGAAAACCTAAATCAAAATTTTCTAAATAAGGAGCTGGTGCTGCTCCACAACTAGTTGTGAATGTAAATGGGCCAACCCAAGAACTTAAATCACCACTACCACAATCTGCTTGAACATAAAAATCATAGTCTGTCTGAGGAGTTAAACCGGAAACAGTATAATTTGCAGAGCTAACAGATGTTCCTGTACCTACTGTGTAACCAGAAGGTCCATAATCAACATTCCAGGCAGTTTCAGTTCCTGATGGTGTCCAAGAAAGATCAGCACTAGAGGATGTTACATTTGAAGCTGATAAAGCAACAGGTGCAAGACACGAAGGTGCTGAAATACATATATTATCAATAAATGAATTATCACCTGGATAATTAGTACTATAAGCAGGAGAGTATTTTCCAGCATGTTCTAATTTTAAATTAAAGCTTGTACCCGCGTAAGCACTTAAATCATAGGAATGATTTACAAATGGATCTGTATTAGATGTTGGATTTAAAGAATTACCTATTTGTGTACCGTCAACAGTAACTCTAAACCATGAGTAGACAGGTCCAAAGGTATATGTTTGTCTTAAATCAAAGGTTAATATCACAACACTTTCATTAGTTGCATCTACATTAAAAGATACATTTGACTGACAAGTAGTATTAGTATTCCATGCTTGAGATTCAGTTGTTGATAAAGAACCTCCACTCCATGCACCTGACGTAAAACTATCCATTCCAGTAAGTTGAACTCCGTAAGATGAAGAACCTGCAGCTGCAGAAGCTAGAACTGTCGCACTTGCATTACTAGCAGCATTTAGTGAAGTAGTTGAAGATGGAGAACCAGTCTCAAAATCTTCACAAGAAGGAATTGCAACAGTTAACGAATTTGTTGTTGTTGAAATTGGACCAACCCAAGAACTTACAGTTCCACTGCCACAATCTGCTTGTACATATAAATCATAGGTAGTATTTGCAGAAAGTCCAGTAATCGTTGAAGGATTTGAGGTTACTGCAACCAATGTTCCTGAACCAACTGTAAAACCAGAAGTTCCATACTCAACATTCCAAGCAGTTTCGGTTCCATTACTAGTCCATCCAAAATCTACAGTTGTAGTAGTAGTATTGCTTGTAACTAGTGAACTAGGATCTGAACAAGCTGGACAAGCACTAACTCCGGTTACACTTGTAGGAGCTGAAAAGCCAGGACCTTCATCTACTATCAATACAGAATTATTATCAAATACTTGGTAAGAGTTTTCACCAGCATATGATCCCGGACTGTAGTTAAAATCTACTACATCTCCAATATCTACAGAAATCTGGTAAATTTCAGGTCCATAACCAGTTGCAATTGTAAGTCCAGAAAATACCGCAGTACCATTAACAACAACATCCATAGAACCACCATTCCATCCATCACCATAGGAATCTGTTAATTCTAAAGTAAAGAATCCACAAGTTCCAGCAACAGGTGGATACACACATGGATCACAACTTCCCCAACATACAGCAGGTAAAGTAACATCTGCATTTGAAACTACCAAAGTTCTGTTAGTGTATGTAGCATCTCCATTAGTACATGGAGCATTTGGATCGTTAGTTTCCTGAGATGTCCAGTTATCTGCAGCAAATTTATATTCATAACTTCCTGGAAGAAGAGAAATAGTTCCTTCCCAAACATTGTCTCCGTCGGCATCTGTCATAGGATTTGAAGCACCTGCCCAGTTATTCCAACTACCGTTAATTTCAGGTGTTGTGAAAGTCGAAGTAACTAGACCCATATCCACCTGGAAAGTAATATTAACAGGACTAGGCTGACAAGAAGAAACAGAAACATCTGTGGCAAAGGTTGAACCTGCTGGTGGAGCACCACCCGTATAAATTGTAGTACCTGCAGGATCTGTTATAGTAAAAGAAACTTCACTATCGTAACTTCCAGCATTCCAGAAAAAAGAAACATTGTCCCCGTTTACTGTATATACAGAATCAGTTCCTGAAGCTGTTCCAGTTCCTAAAGTCCAATTAGCAACAATATTACCACCTACAGAAACATCAATAGAACCTCCGTTCCATCCGTCTCCCCAACTATCAACCATAGCAACGGTATAGTAACATCCTGGAGGAGTTGGACAAGTAGCATCACAAGTTCCAAAACAATAAGGAATAGTAATATCAGCAGTTACAGCAGCTAAGATTCTATCGTTCCAGTTTGCAGGATCTGCACATGCTAGTCCTGTTAAATCTTCTTTAGCACCCCAATCACCACCACTAGTTGGACTATTTAAAAATATATAATTACCAGATGTACCATCGGCAAGAGAAATTGTTGTTTCCCATACACCATCACCATCAGCATCAGTTAAAGGATATGCCATAGCATCACCTAAAACACCTCCACCAGCATAAATACCGTTAGAACCTACAGTAATATTTGAGGCATCAACCTGAAAGGTAACATCGAAAAATACTGAAGGTGGAGCAGGACATGTTCCATCAGTTTCGCAACTTCCAAAACAATGCAACATTGTAGTATCAGCAGAAATATAAGGTAAAATTCTATCGTTATAATTTGCCGGATCGCTACAAGCTAATCCATTTAAATCTTCTTTGGCACCCCAATCACCACCATTGGATGGACTATTTAAAAATATATAGTTTCCAGTTACACCTGTATTCATGGTTACTGTTCCTGTCCATGTACCATCACCATCGGCATCAAATAATTGAACTGCCATAGCATCTCCAAGTACACCACCACCAGCATACATACCATTAGCACCAACAGTAATTGAAGCTGTATTTACACTCAACGTTAAATCATAAGTAGGTGAAACAGGGGCAGTACATGTTCCATCAAAAGCACAATTACCATAACAATGTTGAATTGTAGTATCCGATGTTATTGTTGGTAGAACTCTATCATTGTAATTTGAAGAAATACCGCAAGTTTGACCAGTAAGGTCTTCTTTAGTTCCCCAATCACTTCCATGAGAAGGACTATTAAAAAACGCATAATAATTTGGACCCGAACCAGCCGATATAGTAGCAACACCTTCCCAAGTACCATCACCATCAGCATCGGTTAATTGTAAAGCATCAGATCCTCCTAAAAATCCTCCACCTGCATACATACCATTGGCACCAACCGTAATATTTGCAGTATTAACTTTAAGAGTCACATCATAAGTAGCAACACAGGCAGTAGTCGCTAAAGGAAAAGGACAATTGGAAGTTTGTGTAGATGAAGAGTTATCCGAGCAATCGTTCCCTCCATAAACCCAGTTACCTACATTTGCAGCAGCTGTATCTTTCCATGCCCAGGAATCTCTGTAAGTATATGCAGAACTGTTAATATCACCAAAAGTTTCTATAACAGCTCCATTATGAAATAATTCGTAAGAATCGTTTCCATTTCCTGATGGCTCACTTGAACTTTCAATAATCAGAGTTGGAAATAAAGCTCCGTTAAATTGTTCTAAACAGCCTGAAAAATATCCAGAAAGAGTTGCTTGGTCTCTACATAACACTACGTGTTGTCCAGCAGATACACTAACTGCAGGAAACGTATATTCTTGACCATCTGTTCCACCACCATTATTGGCAGACCCTATTCCATAAACACTTAAATCTGAAATACTTTGATTAGCTGTAAGCATTAAAGCTTTTCCAGATGAACCACTTAACCCAAAATCCATAATTCCAGTCAACGTCAATGCTGGAACAGGAGCTGGTGGATTATTATACAATTCAATTTTTTGAAGAAAACAAGTATCACCAGCAGAAATACCCCATGGAGACCTGAAGCCAACTCTAGCAATTGGTCCGCTGTAAGTGCCAGATGTTGGTGTAGAAGTTAAATCAATTTCAACAGTTTGGAAGGTTGAAGTATTGGCTGCATCACGAGTTATATCAAATACAGCAAATTGAGAATTACCTGAAGCTAAGTTGTAAAAATATAATTTTCCTGCACCTGCTCCACCAGCTGAGTAAGGAGTTTTAAATGTAACTCTTGCTCTATCGTAATTAGAAGCATTTAAGTTTAAATCTGCAGTTAAATTACCAGATCTTGCAACTACGTTTGTTCCAGTAGCTCTAATGTTCATTGCATTATAACCAATACTAAGAGCAGATCCACCACCACTTAACCATCCTTCTTTGGAATCGTTGAAATCGAATACATAATTTTGATCGGTACATGATGTACATATAATTTTAATCTTATCAATATTAGCTAACTGACCTTGAGTTTTAACAAACTGGAAACTAGCCATTTCGTCTTGAGTAGGAGTATAAGTACATGTCAATTCTTCCCAAGCACCATTGGCAGATGTATTTCCTGAAGTTGCGACATCGGCACCTCCAACATTAATTCTTAAAGTAACATATATTCTACTATTTACTGTTTTTACATATGCTTTGTACTCATAGGTATTGCCTGCATACAATTGAATATCTGTAGATGCAGTTGATGCACCTGAAGTTCCTAATTGTGCAAAGCATTTAGAGCCAGAAGCACCGCTACCATTAATAATTTTGTGAACGAAATCTCCTGCGCCTGTGTGGGCATATCCACTAGAATTTGTGGAGAGACTTTCATTATGTGCAAAATTGCCACCGAAATTTTCAGTAAAAATTGTGTTTTGTGCATTAATTATTGACGTACTAAATAATGCAGCTAAAAGAATAGTGTATATTTTCTTCATTTTTATAATTTATAATTTATGTTTTGGGCCGTTTAAAAACGCCAAAATAACAGATAATAACAAGCAGTTATTAACAATTTGGTGTTGAATAAACACGAACTAATTTAAAAAAAAATAAATACAAACCATTTTAAATTCAGACTTTTTGTGTTGGAGTTAAACAAAATAAAAAATTAATTAAAAAAAATATTCAAACTATACGTATTAAAAACGTAAAAAGAATTAAGTGAAATCATTATTAATAAAAAGTAATATTTATTTGACCTATTGTTAGAATCTTAACTTTTGGATTTGTTATTAAACCAAATAAATTGTTAAGTTTAACTTTAATCTTTTATTTGAATATATATAATGAATACCAATAAATACTTAAAGCTTTACTTAATCTTTTTCTTATTGTTTTCTAACCATTTAATAGGTCAAGATTCTGATATAGTTCTTAAAGAATTAACAGTATCCACCAAAGACTTTATTAAAAACAGGCCTCCCATGCAGGGATATCCTGGTATTTTTTTAGAAGATTGGGAAGAGAAAAAGAATCCAAAATTTAAGTTAAATGATAGTATAATAGATATTATTGAAACCCCTACGGTTTATGGAGAAATAGATTTTTCTAAACCACTTACTAAAATATCTAAATATGTATATGGTAATAATTTGGGTCATTGGACCAATAGAAAATTTCTAGATAACGATAGATTTATTTTTAATTTTAAAGATGCTGGATTTAATGTGGTTAGATTCCCTGGCGGAAATGCCTCCAATGATTATTTCTGGGATGCTGAAAACATTGCTCAATGTCCGGAAGGTACACCCAATATCATATATAAAAGTGATTTTAAAAAAACAACGTCACCAAAATTAGGAAATCAAGGATCATATAGAACACGACCAGAAGATTATTATAACTTTTTATTGAGATCAAAATCAACTGGATCTATTTGTGTAAACTATAGTTATGCGCTCTATTCTGAAATTGAAGATGAAGATGAAAGGGTTAACAAAGCTGCAGAATATGCCGCAAGTTGGGTGTATGATGCCAATATTAAAAGAAACTTAAATATTAAATTCTGGGAAATAGGCAACGAAAATTGGGGGAAATGGCAAGCTGGATATAACGTTAAAGAAAGAGGAATAATAGATCCTAAAAAGTATGGAGAACATTGTAGAATATTTATTGAAAAAATGAAAGCAATTGACCCTACTATAAAAATAGGTGTTGTTGGCTACCAGAAACCAAAAACTAGAAATCCTGTTCAAAAAAGATGGAATGAATTGGTAATTCCTGAAATAATTGATGTTGCAGACTTTTATATATTACATGACTATTATGCAAAGTACGGAGCAATACTACAACCAAAAGAAATGTTAGCTGCAATAGATACTACTTACTCACACATAAAAGTGGTAAATCAAATAATTGAAAAATATACTAATAAAGAAAAGGGGTTTCTTCCAATTGCACTTACAGAATTTAATACTAGAAGTAATGCCTCTATTTCAAAAAATGATGGTGCAACAAATGTATCTCACTGTTCCGGAATATTTTTTGCTCATGCAATTGGAGAAATAATAAGACAAGGAATTGGCATGTCAATGGTTTGGGATATAGAAAATGGATATAAAGATGGTCATGATCATGGAATGTTTGCATCCTCTAAAGAAAATGGAGTGGAGTGGTTGTCTCCACATCCCTCCTACTTTCATTTTTATTATTACAATAAAATTTTTGGAGATAGCTATTACGAATCATTAACCACAAATTCTAACATAAGAATTCATTCTTCAACTTTTAGTACTGGAGAAGCTGGACTAGTTGTTGTCAACATCTCTGACAAAGAAGAAATAGTTGAAATTGAGCTTAAAAATATAGGTGCAAAAGAATCTGCTGGAGTCTTTGAAATCTACAATAAAAATCCTAGCTCAAGAAAAACAGGAATTAATAATTTTTTCGCCAATAATGATGCAGGTGGACCAGAAAATTTCAAAAAAATAAAAGCTAATCAATTAATAATAAAAAATAATGTGATTAAATTAGTTTCTAAGCCCTTCAGTGCGAATTACATTTTATCTAAATAATATGAAAATAAAGAAATTAGTATTTCTATTTTTCCCTTTACTAGGTTTGCTTTTTTTAAGTCTTTTAAATAAAAATGAAATTCAAAATATAAATAAACCAAATATTATTTTTATTGCAGTAGATGATTTAAGACCACAATTAAATTGCTACGGAAAAAATCAAATTATTTCTCCAAATATTGACGACTTAGCATCCGTATCGTACACCTATGAAAATGCAGTATGTAATTTTCCAGTTTGTGGCGCATCAAGAGCATCTCTTCTTACAGGTCTACGACCAAATAAAAATAGATTTAAGAGCTACAGTACAAGAATGGATGTGGATGCTGATAATGTTTTAACAATGGGAGAATGGTTTAAAAAAAATGAATACTTCACTTTAAGCTTAGGTAAGATTTCTCACCATAATAATGATTCTCCAGAAAGTTGGTCTATCCCACCCTGGAGGGCTACAAAAAAATGGAGAGATTATCAAACCAAAGAAAATTTAATTGCCGTTGACACTAACAAGAATAACGGTGCTGCAAAAGCATTTGAAGTTGGAGAAAATTTAATAGACGAATATGCAGATACTAAAATGGTTAATAAAGCTATTGAACAATTAGATGAATTATCCAAAAAAGAACAACCATTTTTTATGGCCCTAGGGTTCTTAAAACCTCATTTGCCATTTAATGCTCCAAAAAAATATTGGGACTTATATAATGAAAAAGATATAGAGCTAGCAACCAATAGATTCCAACCTGAAAATGCTCCAGATGAATCTATGCATAAATATGGAGAACTCAGAAAGTATACCAATATTCCATCAGATTTTAATGTTGATGTCCCAGATACAACCCAAAAGAAATTAATACATGGCTATTACGCTTGTGTTAGTTATATTGATGCAGAAATTGGAAAACTCATTAAGCATTTAAAAAAATTAGATATTTATGAAAATTCTATTATTGTTCTTTGGGGCGATCATGGATGGCAATTAGGCGAACATAATCTATGGGCCAAACATTGTAATTACCAAACTTCTCTGAAAGTGCCTCTTCTTATTAAATATCCTGAACAGAAAAAACAAAAAAGAATAAATACTGTTGTTGAATTATTAGACATATACCCTACTCTGTGCGAGTTAAGTAATATTGAAAAACCAAAGCATCTTCAAGGCAAAAGTCTTTTATATATTAATAATTTCGATCCAAAAAATTTAAATGGCTATTCAAAATACCATAATGGTGAAACAGTTACATCTATCGACAAGTCTTACACAGAATGGAGAAAAAAGGACAACAATCTTAAAGCAGATATGATGTATGATTTGGTGAAAGATTCCAATGAAAATATAAACATTTCAAAGAACAAAGAAAATTATTCCAACATCATCAAATTCCAACACTTATTGGATTCTGTTAGATCACTAGATTAGTTTTTAATAAATTTTTTAGTAGTAATAATTCCTTTTTTATTGCTAAACTGAAGTAAATAAATTCCATCCTCTAGTGAATTAATATCTACAGAAATACTTTTTAGGCTTTTAAGTGGTAGTGTCTGAATTATAGCTCCATTGATATTACTAATAGTTAACAGACTATAATCGAGATTTAAATCATTGATATTTACAATTCCTGAACTAGGGTTTGGGAAAATATTAATGTCACCACCTAAGATTTGATTTACATCAACGGGTAAACATATATAATCAGATCCATAAACATTTACATAGTCTAAATGATAAGTTCCAGTGCTTGAAAATTGTAATTTAAGTAGTCGAATATCATCTAAAATTGTAGAATCATGAGTAAATGAATAGCAATACTCTGTCCATTGATCGTAGGTAGTAAAGCTATTGGCAGATAATGCTGTGTATGGTGGAGATGCGAAAGATGTAATAGCATTAAATTCTAAACCATTACTTGAGCCCTTCATCCAGAAACTTACTGTATAAGTAGAATCCTTCACAATATCAGTTTTGCAACTTGTAAGTTGAATTGAACCAGTGGTTGTTCCAATAGTATTTACCAATATCATAGCGGATTGTAATCCGTTTTGGGCTTGACTAGGTGTTATACTCATGGAAGCTATGGCTCCATTATTTATTGTTTGTGTCCAATTAGTTAAATCAGTTTCAAAATTTCCGTCACAAACAAAAGGCTGAGGTGGAACTTCTTCATACCAAATATTATCCAAATAATAAGTCCCGTCCTCAAGGAATTTAAATTTAGCAAACCTGACATTTCCAAAAATTGTTGAATCGGATTCACTTAAGAATGTATATTCTGTCCAATTTGTGGTTAAAGTAAATGTCTCTACCCCATAGTTTGTGTAAGGAGAAGAACTTAAAGAGCTTGTAGCTGTAGCAAGCTGACCACCAACTAATGATTTAGCCCAAAAATGAATTCTATATTTTTTATTTTTCTCGATATCTGACTTGCAACTTGAAAAAATAGGTTGTCCATTAACAGTATTAGAAATATCAATTTTAGCTGAAAAATTACCATTTTGATAAGTTGTACTATCTGAAACAGCAAGAATATTAGCTCCGCTATTTGCTTGAGACCAACCGGAAACACCTGTTTCAAAATCGCCATTACAAATTTCAGTATTGGTAGGAAGGGTTGTTACTGGATAAAAACTGAAATCATCAAAACTATAAATACCATTAGTTTGTGGCTTGATTTTAATTTTTAAATTATTTAATGCATTAGTGTCTGTAGTATTAAGCTGGTATTTTTTCCAGCTAGTGGTAAAAGTAAAAGTCTTTTGAGCATAGTTGGTAAAAGGAGCTGAAGTTCTCTGTAAAACAACCAAGACATCATTTGAAGAATTTGATTTGGCCCAAAATGAAATCATGTAAAATTTCCCTTGCTGCAAATCTACTGCGCAACTTGTTAAAGCACAAGTATTTGAAGGTGGCGCTATTGAATTTATATCCATTTCCAAACCCAAACTTCCACTGTAAGCAGAAGCTGTGTCAATAGAAAATATACCAGTTGAACTACCATTACAAAACGTCCCCCAATTAGTTAAAGAATCCTCAAATGATGGATTACAAATTGTATCGGATTGAGCATTTATTGAAAGACTTGTTAAAACTAAAAATAAAATATATAATTTTTTCATTTATTATTTTTTGATAAAATGAAACATTTGATTTTGAAATAAGGAATTTTTTATTTCTATTAAATAAACTCCTGTACTAAGGGAAGAAATATTGATATTTTCTGAAAAACCATTTTTCATCTCGATATTATTACTCAAAATTAATTTTCCTGTAAGATTGAAGATATTCATGGCTGTAGGAGAATTTATTTTAAAATTTGAGGATATAGTAATATTTTCAGAAGAAGGATTTGGATAAATTTGTATTTGGTTATTAAAATTATTTTCAAGACCAACAAAATTTACTGCAGTTGTGTCTGAACCTGAACAGTTATTTGCATCTAGAACATCCACATAAAAAGTACCATTATTAATTGGAGTTATTGACGAAGTAGTTTCTCCTGTATTCCATATATAAGTAATGGGACTATTTCCACCTGTTACATTAACAGTTATCTGTGGGCTAGATAAAATAATTTGAGGGCTAGGAATATCATTAATAGTAAGATCTAAAACAGCTACAGAGTCGCAACCTAAATGATTTACAGTATTTAAAGAATAATTTCCTGATTGGGTATATGTTGTTCCATTCCAAATATAATCCCCACATTCAGAAAGAGAATTTAAGGAAGATGATGAATTTAGTATGGTTATATTTAAATCTCTAATACTGTCACAAGCTGGAAATAGAGATAGCGTATCAAAATAATTTCCAGAACTAGTAACGATATTTCCATTTGAAAGGATTAAAGTATCGCACGCAGAAATTGTATCTAAAACTACAATATCACAGTTACAAGAATCAATTTCTGAAAGTCCAATAGCATTATTTAATCCACTTGAATCCCCTATCGACAGGAAGTCTATAAATAATGGAGAAGACATATCTACATTTCCAAAATCAAAAAATACTCTGAGTTTTGAAATAATAGTTTTATCTACATTACTTTCAGAAAAAGCAGCGTCTGGAAATACGAAAGATAATATGGATGATGAATTTAAAACAGAATTGGTATTAACAGTAATTTTACCATTATTTCCATTTGTCACATTTCCAGTAGAATCTTCAAAGTCAATTCTTATTGGAAAACTACTACTAGACCTTTCAGCAATAGTTACTTTTTCGAACCCAGTTATATCAATAGTACTATCAAATTCGTAAGTAACATAACCAAATGCAGGAGCAGAGGACAAAGAATCACTAAAAACTTTTAGTTCTTGACACGCTGTTTCGTAAAAATTAAATTTAGGAACTGTAGAAATAGTTAAATTTCCCCAGTTAGAAACTGTATAATCGTTAAATTGATCTTCATATAAGTTTCCCATTTGCTGGGAATTTGAATTACTTACTACCATATTTTCCCAAAATATAGTATCTCCATTAGCTACACCCCAAGGTGCTCTTAATCCAAATCTTGCAATAGTCCCGGAATAATTACCTGAGGCAGGTATTGAAGTCAAATCTATAGTGTAAGTAGAAAAACCAGTCATAGCAGTATCAACAGCAAATACGTAGTAACATGAAGCAGTATTTGTTCCTGGAGGATAAATATAAAGTCTTGTATTGCCATTTCCTGTTGTAGGATTTTTAAGTCTAATTGTAACTTGATTATAATCTAAAGAATTTAGTCCTAGATTGGCTTGTAGATTACCACTTCTCATCAGAGGAGTAGTATTAACAGCTTTCATAGACATAGAACCGGGGAGAGCTGCAAGACTGCATCCTCCTCCACTTATCCAGCCCTGCTTAGAGTTTTGCCAGTTATAAGTAATGGGAGCCTGGGCCAATGCAGTGAAACTTAAAAATAGAATTAATGAAGAAAATAAATTTTTCATAGTTTATGATTTTTTATTTTTCAATTTATTTGGCTCATTATAAACTCTTTTAATAACAGTATCTGTCATTAACTTCATTTGTTCAATTGAAAAATCATCTTTATATTCTTTCTTTAAATCTAATAATCTTAATTTGAGACTATCAATTAAATCGTTGGAAGACTTAGAATAAATATTATTCATTTCATTTGGATCGTTCTCTAAATCGTATAGTTCCCAGGTATCCATAGAATAATAAAAATGAATTAATTTATATCTAGAAGTTCTAATACCATAATGTGGTTGAACTTTGTGCCATTTTGGATATTCATAGTAATGATAGTATACTGCATCTCTACCAATAAAATTATCATTTTCAAAAACCGATTTAAAACTTTTACCTTGAATATTTTCAGGAACATCTATCCCCGCAAAATCTAAAAGTGTAGCTCCAAAATCAATGTTCATTATCAGTTCATTGGACTTAGTTCCTGGCTTAATTAATCTTGGATTCTTTACTAGAAATGGCATTTTAAAAGACTCTTCATACATCCATCTTTTATCAAACCATCCATGTTCTCCCAAATAGAATCCTTGATCAGAAGTATATACAACTACAGTATTATCTGTTAAACCGTTACTATCTAGATAATCTAACAATCTACCTACTGCTCTATCTACACCAGCAATACATCTTAAATAATCCTTGATATATTTTTGATACTTCCATTTCTTTAACTCCATCCCCTGAAGAGTATCATTTGGTGTCCAAAATTGTCCGTTGTCACCATAAGAAAGCCATTTCATTGAATCTCTTCTAGGTAACCCAGATGGAGCAATTAGTTTAAGATCTCTTCTATTTAAATGATTTTCAATCTCCATCATATTTTCACTAGCTGCAATTCTTCCTTTATATTCATCATTAAAGGTTGAAGGCTCTGGGAAATCAAAATCTGAATATAAATCGTGATAAATAGAATCTGGTCTCCAATCTCTGTGTGGAGCTTTGAATTGATACATCAACATAAAAGGTTTGGAGGTATCTCTACTAGACAACCAAGCGATGCAATCGTCTTCAATTACCTTGGTAGAATGTCTATGTTTCTCTATAACTGTTTTTTTACCATTTATACTAAATTGTGGATGAAAATAAGTTCCTTGACCTCCCCAGTTAATCAGCACTTTTGAATAATCAAAACCTGTTGGAGTTGTTCCTAAATGCCACTTACCAATAACAGCAGTTTCATATCCATTTTGTTGAAATATTTTTGGGAAGGTAATCTGAGAACCATCAAAATCTCCACCATCAACGTTTTTGTAAAACCCATTGACATGAGAAAAATTTCCAGTTAAAATAGATGCTCTACTTGGACCACATATTGAATTGGTGCAAAACACTGAATTCATAATTGCGCCACCTTTAGCTATTCTATCAATATTAGGTGTCGGAGCAAGTTTACTTATCTCAGATCCGTAGGCACTGATTGCTTGATAAGCATGGTCATCAGCCATTATATAAACGACATTAAGTGGTTTTTTTTCTGGTAGCTCTAAGGAGGTTTTATTTTCAGTACTACAGCTTGATAAAAATAGCAGAGAAAAAGTAAAAAAAGTTATTTTTTTCATAAAGAGGAATTATAAGTTAAAATTAAATAATCTACGAAATATCCAAAATTGCCAAATGAATTACCATTTTGACTACATACAACATCTAATCTTATGATATTTCCAACATTTAAATTTCCATCAATTTGAACATTACCTGCAGTTTGATCTACTATAAAGTTGTCAAAATTAAAACTTTCCTTATTCCAAACTCCATTTGAGTTCAATGTAAATTTATAAGTCCATGCTTCGTCAATTCCTTGATCATAGCTACCATCGTTATTTTCATCTTCAAACATTTTAACAACAACAGCAGAACCATTTAAATCCGATTTAAAAAATCCATTAAAAAAGATATTTGATTTGTTAGGTTCGCTTATACCACCCAAAGGTATAGATATACGTGTTGCACCGAAATAAGTATTTGATCCTTCCCCACTGATGTCTAAAAAGTTATTTCCATGAATTGCTATTGAAGAATTATTCAGAACTTGTAATTGTGTGGTGTTTTGGGAATTAACTAAACCATATTCACTTGGATCTTCATAACTTGTTAGCAGGTAACCTAAATTAGAAAAATCTCTTTCACCCAGTATTAAAATAGAATCTGATAATGTAGTATCGCTATTATCAAAAGAAAGAACTACATCACACCACTCATACTGCTTAAAAAATATATTATCAGAATTACCGGCCCAAAAAACATTTGACAAGTTTTTTCCAGTTCCACTTATGGTAAAGTTAGCACCAGAATTTCTTCCGCTGATGTTTATGTTATAGTTAGCACTAATTGAAAATTCAGAAAAAAATCTGACAGTGTCATTTAAAGAAAAATCTACACCAACTGGCTTATCGGAGCTAAATGGCTCTAGAATTATAAGTTCACCGAATTGAGCTTCGATTGGAGGACCTATATAATCCACTTTTCCACAGGAAATTAAGAGAAGAAAAATAAAAATTACTGTAATAAAATTGAAAGTTTTTACCATTTAAAATTTAATTTGGACTAAAACAAAAAACTGATTAATACTAAATGAATTGTCTAAAATTTTATCACTAAAATTAAGAATTTGATAATTTATTAAAACACTAGACTTTTTATTAAAATCATAAGCTAATCCAAGAGAATTAATTTCATGAACTAAATCACATTGAAAAGCATTATAGGATTCAATGGTGAAATCATTACTTCTTATGGGCAAATAATCCAATCCGTTAGAAAATAATCTTTTGTAAGAACTCAAAACTGATAAGTTTTTTAAAATTTCAAGTTCTAATCCTAAGTTAATTATATTACATTTTAAATTCACATTTTGAACATTCAAATCTATTGGATGATCTCTTTTTGAAGATGAATTTGAATATCCTCCGTTAAGGACAAATTGCTTGTCAAAGCCCAATAATTTATTCAAAGAAAAATCAAAAGCAATAGAATAATTTGAATAATTTCTTTTGGTATTAATTCCCTCGCCAACTAAATCAGTTAAAAAAGAGAAATTAGCATTTACCATAATAATTTTAAGTGAATCTGAAAAAGTTAAATCTGACGAAACTCCTCTCCTATTTGGAGTAGCTAAACCATAAGGTTCAATAACTCCAAAAATTGGATTGAAATTGTCTAAGCCATAATCAATAGTTCTATTATAAATTGAATTAGACCTCATGAAATCGACACCATAGATAATATCTGACAAGGAAATGTCTCTGCTAATTGTATTGTTATTTGTTTGAGCGAACATAGAAGGAGCCAAAGAATAATTAATTCTTTTGGACTGGCTTCCAGGTGAGGAAAAATCTTCACTTACTGATCTAAAAGATGTCGAAAAAGATAAATTATCAGAAATATCAAAATTAAATCCAACATTTAGGAATTCTCCATTAATCCATTTACTATCAAAATTATTCATAGTATTTGTTAAACTTGAAAAACCGAATTCTGAGTGGAGTTTTATTTTCTTAAAATTCAAATTAAAGTTGGTAGAAAAAACATGATTATTTAAGTTAGTATCATAGTTAATTCCTTTATAATTAGAAAATAAATCTATATGGTTTAAACCTAATGAAATTATATTGGATTGATATTTAATTTCTGAACCATATAGAAATACATCGGGTGTTGAAATTTCATTTGAAGCAAGTTCTCTAGTGCCAAATGTTTTATAGGAAATAGTATCGTCTTTAAAAACAGACTTATTTCCTTTGATTACTAAACCTTGTCTTCTCCAAAAATTAC
>Ga0206125_10001642_pt1 | contig 25532 bp, 14 predicted proteins | sample Helgoland_Spring_4_FD_148598 | JGI IMG/M metagenome (GOLD analysis project Ga0206125, IMG submission 148598) | Pelagic subsurface seawater microbial communities from Kabeltonne, Helgoland, North Sea - Helgoland_Spring_Bloom_20160331_1 | ecosystem: Environmental > Aquatic > Marine > Epipelagic ... | reverse complement strand
CAGATGGCTGTGATAGTATAGCAACTTTAAGTCTAACTATTTTCCAAAGTACTTCTTCTTATTCCTATCAACATGCATGTTATTCTTTTAATTGGAATAATCTCTCACTTTATTCTTCAGGAATTTACACAAATGTTGTAACCAATAGTAATGGTTGTCAGCATATTGACACTTTAAATTTAAGTATTTCTGGGGTTAGTGCAAATAGCTATGTAACAGCTTGTGATTCGTATAATTGGAATGGTGTGAGTTACGATTCTACAGGTATTTATACATTTACTGATACTTCAGGTTTATGTACTGACACTCTTAGTTTAATAATTAATATAAGTTCAATATCAAACGATACAGTTTCAGTTTGTGATTTTTATATATGGAACGGAATAACTTATGATTCTTCAGGAGTTTATAGTTGGCAAGGAACTAATAATATTGGTTGCGATAGTACTGCATATTTAATATTGGATATAACTAATTCTACTACTTCCAATTTGAGTGTAAATGCATGCAATTCATATATATGGAATGGAAATACATATACAAGTTCAGGTGTTTTCTCTTGGATTGGTATAAATGAGCAAGGCTGTGATAGTACAGCAACCTTAAATCTTACGATAAATGGTTCCACTACATCTACTGTATCAGTAACGGAGTGTGATACTTATACTTGGAATGGGACTACATATACTGCCAGTGGAGTTTACACTTACTCTACAACAAATACAGATGGCTGTGATAGTACAGCAACTTTAAATCTTACTATTATTAATTCCACTACCTCAAGCACATCCGTAATAGAGTGTGATGCTTATTTTTGGAATGGAAATACATATACAAGTTCAGGAGTTTATACTTACTCTACAGCAAATTCAGTTGGCTGTGATAGTACAACAACTTTAAATCTTACGATTACTAATTCCACTACCTCAAGCACATCCGTAATAGAGTGTGATGCTTATTTTTGGAATGGAAATACGTATACAAGTTCAGGAGTTTATACTTATTCTACAACAAATGCTGTTGGATGTGATAGTACGGCAACTTTAAATCTTACGATTACTAATTCCACTACATCAAGTACATCTGTAACTGAGTGTGACACTTATACATGGAATGGAGTTCCTTACACAAGCACAGGAGTCTATACTTACTCTACAACAAATATATATGGCTGTGATAGTGTTGCAACTCTTAATTTAACTATTCTAAACTCTACTTTTGATACAGTTTATGCTACTGCATGTGATTCTTATTCATGGAATAATATAACATATAATAATTCTGGAACATTTTCATACTCTACACTTAACTCTGATGGTTGCGATAGTATAATTTATCTCATTTTAAATATAACAGCAAGTACTTATAGTTCTGATACAATTACTTCATGTGATTCTCTAGTTTGGAATGGTTCAACTTATATAACTACAGGAATTTACAACTGGATAGGGTTAAATGTAAATGGTTGTGATAGTGTTGTAATTTTAGATTTAACAATAAATAATAGCTCAACAGATACAATTAATGTTATTTCTTGCGATAGTTATACTTGGGATAATACTACTTATTATGTGTCTGGAATATACTTTAAATCATTCTTAAATTCTACTTATTGTGATAGTAATATTTATGTTAATCTTACAATACTAGAATCAACAGAATCATACGATACAATTACTTCTTGTGATTCTTATTTATGGAATGGAGTGATTTACTCTTTTAGTGGAGTATTTGATACTTTGCTTTTAAGTTCTAATTCAGTTGGTTGTGATAGTTTAGCAATACTCATTTTAACAATTAATCAGAGTTCATCTTCATATGATACAATTACAGCTTGTAATACTTATTTATGGAATGAAAATAGTTATACGCAAAGTGGTAATTATACTTTTGATACAATTAATTCTTTAAATTGTGATAGTACTGCTTATTTGAATCTAATAATAAACCAATCAACTGATAGTGATGTTTGGGTTACAAGTTGTGATAGTTATGTTTGGAATGGATTTACATATACGGCAAGTGGAACATATATGTGGAATGGGATAAATTCAATGAACTGTGATAGTACTGCTTTATTGCACTTAACAATACTTGAATCAAATAATACTATATTTATCATTAACTCATGTGATTCATATATTTGGAGAGGGTCAACATATAATTCTTCAGGATTATATTATGATACTCTTGTAAATCAATTAGGATGTGATAGTATACTAACACTTGCTTTAACCATAAATGATAGTGTTGTTATACAGAATAATGTGAATGCATGTGATAGTTACGCTTGGAATGGTATAGTTTATACTCAATCAGGTAATTATACATGGCAAGGAAGTACAATACATGGTTGTGATAGTATTATGTATCTTAACCTATCGTTATCACAAAATACAAGCTCATCATCTAGTCAAACAGTTTGTGATAGTATAACATGGAATAATTCGTTCTACACTACTAGTGGTAATTATGATTATACAACACTGAACTCTAATGGATGTGACAGCACAATTACATTAATTTTAACTGTGAATTATGGGTCTGCAACTTATGATACAGTTACAATTTGTTATGATGAATCATTAGTTGTTGGAAACTCTACTTATTCAATAAGTGGAATATTTACTGATACTATTAGTTCAGCTAACGGATGTCTTTCAACAATTACAACAAATCTAACGATAGCTGATGAGTTAGATGTTTATATCACTCAACCTAATATTGATTTAGAGGTAAGTATTGTTGGAGGTACAGCTCCATATTCTTATTTATGGAGTACTCAATCTAATTCTCAATCTATTACGCCATTATCTAATGGAAATTATTGGATATTAATTACGGATGAAGTGCCATGTATTGCTGATACTGCATTTTTTTATGTAGAAAATATTACAACTTCAGTTGATGAAAATAATAATTCTGAATTTTCTATTTTCCCTAACCCATCAGAACGTTTTGTTAATATTGTTTTTGGAGCGGAGATAAATAGTAATTCTGTTGTTAAAGTATTTAATTCGATTGGAAAATGCATTTATTCTGATCAAATAAATAAAAGCCAAAAAAATAGCTATCAAATTGATTTTGATATATTTGCGAATGGAATATATCAAGTTGAAATAACTTCCGATAATAATAAAGTATATAAAAAAATAATTATAACTAAATAATAATTAACTAATGGCTGATGACTTGCAATAGTTTATGAAGAAACTAATAGTAATTTTTCTTTTTCTACCTCTTGTAAATATTGCGCAAATTCAATATACTATGCCTTCTGAGGAGAATCAGCATGAAGGAACATGGTTGCAATGGCCACATAATTTTACTTATCCTCCTTGGCATCAAGAAGATAATGAACCTGCTTTTATTGAAATGGTTGCAGCATTGGAAACAGGAGAAAATGTACATATTATAGTTTATGATACAAATGAACAAATTCATGTTCAACAAGTTTTAAGTGCTGCATCAGTACCATTAACAAATGTTGACTTTTACATTCATCCAAATGATGATTACTGGGTAAGAGATAATGGCCCTATTTTTGTTTACGACAATAATAATAATTTAACAATTCTTGATTTTGGATTTAATGGTTGGGGAGGAGACGCTCCTTACGCATTAGACAACCAAATTCCAACTTTAATCGCTAATGATTTAACCCTTCCATATGAAGATCTTGATGACTTTGTTTTAGAGGGTGGATCTATTGAGATTGATGGAAATGGTAGTGCGATAATCACTAGAAGTTCAATAACAGGAGTAGATAGAAATCCAAATCTAACAGAAATGCAGATTGAGAATTATATAACTTCTTATTTAGGTGTTACTAATTTAATTTGGCTGGATGGTGCATTTGGAGGATCATTAGATATTACAGATATGCATATTGATGGTTTTGTAAAATTTGTAAACATGAATACTATAGTTACTATGAGTACTTCTGATTTAATTTATTGGGGGCTATCTACTCAGGATATTTCGACATTAAACTCCGCTACAGATGTAAATGGGAGTCCTTATTCTTTTATAACATTGCCATTAACTCAAAATAATGTCACTACTTCTTGGGGAGGTAATGTTAACTTTAAAGGTAGTTACGTGAATTATTATGTAGCAAATGATGCTGTTTTAGTTCCTGTGTATAATGACCCAAATGATTCTTCCGCATTAAGTATTATTCAAACTTTATATCCAAGTAAAACTATTGTTGGTATTGATTGTAGTAATATGTTTTATGAGGGAGGGATAGTTCATTGTATAACTCAGCAACAACCAATTAGTTTGGCATCAACAAACATCAATCAAATAAACCAACAGAATAAACGACTTATAAAGACTGTTGATGTATTAGGAAGAACTCAGCATAAATTCAATACTCTATTATTTTACATCTATGATGACGGAACAGTAGAGAAAAGAATAATTATTGAATAATTATTTGATATATTTGCTCTATAGTTCTGATGTGTAAAATAGCGAGGGACCTATTCGGGTACCTTTTGAGTTGTCATATCTAGTAGGATATAGTACTGCTACCCCGACCAATTAAAGATTAAAACTCTCCACTACTTTCTTCTTTTACATCATCATTTTTAATTGATGTTTTCTTGTTAGAAGATTTAAAGTTTAATTTCCCAATAGTATATTTGAAACTTATTCCAAATGAACGGAATGGAATTGATCTTACAGATTTCTGGGTGAAGTTTTCTCCACTAAGATCAGTTGTAAACTCTTTGTTTGCTTTAAATGGCTCAATAACTCTAATGCCTAATGAACCTCTTTTGTTTTTGAAAGTTTTCTTTATTCCAAAACTCATCATGCTAAATGTAGTAGTCGATCCTTGTAAACTTTGAGAAGGAGAACGGAAAAAACCAAAAGTTTCAGCTTTCCAGTCATTTCCTAATTTAACATTTCCTCCCACGCTATAGCTATAAAGTAATACTGGATCTGTCCAATCATTAAATCCTAAACTTGCATCTCTACCTGTATATTGATAAAGATTTAGTGAGCCTCTAAAAGTAAATTTATTAAATCGTATTGATCCAAAATAAGAAGCTCCATATTGTTTTGTTTCGCCAATATTTCTGTAAGTTAATGTGGAAATATCATCTTCAATATTTAACAATTTTTCAATTACATCAGTAGAGTGTTTGTAGTAAACTTGATAACTACCTTGAGTTATTTTACCAAATCTATTTATTCCAATTTCAAATTGTTCTGTAAGTGTAGGGCTTAAACTAGGATTACCAATTGTTATATTTCTACTGTCATTACTATTTAAGTTTGGATTAATCTGTCTAACACCTGGTCTTGTTATTCTATTATTATAACTAATTTTAATAGATCGCATAGGACTAAATGATTTAGATAAAACTATGTTAGGTAAAAAGTTATAATATGATTCTTTAAAATTATCAGTTGAGTTATTATCCCATGATCCATTTATAATTGTTTGCTCATATCTTAATCCAGTTTTTAGTCCTAATCCGTAAGGTAAACCTATTTCGGTTGATATATAAGTTGATGGCACATTTTGAGAATAATTAAATACATCTGCATTAGAATAAATTCCTTCGAATAGGTTGGAGTATACCATCTCTTTATTTCTGCTAATAAGTTTTGTTCCTATTTCTAGCTTATGATCTCCTATAGGATGCACATAGTCAATTTGAGATGTGTACTCTATTACCTTTTCATCATTGGCATTTGAAGAAATATCACCATTCTCATTTATTATTGTCATTCCATCATTTAAATCACCACCAATCTGAAATGCGAAACTTAACTTTCTATCTTCATTGTCAGCAAAATTTTTAGTGTAATCTGTAGTCCACTCCATATTTAGAGTGTTGTCTGTTTTGTTAGTATAATTTTCTGAAGTGTATGTAGAGTCATAACCTTCGTAAACTACTCTCATAGTATCGTTAAAAGGCATAACTCTGCCTCCAAAACTAAAAGATGAATTTATAGAATTGTAAGCATTTAAATCATAAAAAGCGCTAATATTTCCCCTGTATCCATTGTAATAATTTTCTGATGAACCTTCTTGATGAAGATAGTTTTCGTTCTCGCGATTACCATTAATTATTGTATCCCAATCATATCTATCATATGTGTTGGTCCCAACTCTACCTGGCCAACTAAAATATGTTCGTCCTCTTGCTGAAAGTCCAAACCTACCTTTTCCTAATTTTAAATTTGCACCTAACTTATTAACTTTACTTCCAATAGAGCCACTACTACTTAGTTGATAACCGTCAATTTTTGTTTTTTTAGTGATTATATTTACAATCCCTGCATCTCCTTCACCATCATATTTTGCTCCAGGGCTAGTAATTACTTCAACACTTTTAATTTGATCAGCAGGAATCATCTGTAAAGCAGTTGATACATCTGAAGAAAAGAATGATGATTGTTTTCCATTTACTAAAAACTTGATGTTTTGACTACCTCTTAAGCTTACATTTCCATCTAAATCAACTGATAGAAGAGGAGCTTTTCTTAAAACATCAGTTGCATCATTTTCTGAATCGTTTAAATCATTTTCTGCATTGTAAATAATCTTATCTATTCTAGTTTCATAAATTGCTTTTTCTTCTTCAATATTAATTTCGCTTAGTAATTTTGAATTTTGATTTAGTGTGATATTATTATCTTTAAAGTCTGGTTTAGATTTTGAAGTTATTACTTCAATTTGTTTATTTTCAAATCCAATAAAACTGATTCCAATAATATATTCTCCAACATTTATATTTTCAAAAACGAATCTTCCTTTACTGTCGGTAATAGTTCCTTCAATAAGTTTATTAGTTTTCTTATGAGTTAAGCTTACTGTAGCATATTCTAATACTTTTTTATTATCAGTATCTTTAATTTTACCAGATATATAGCCTGTATATTTTACTTCATTTTTATTTTTTTTACTTGCTCCTGACCACGCATCAACTTTTGTTTTTTCAGTTGTTTCCTTTTGTTTATCTTGTGCAAGTAATAAAGTTGGAATGATTAAAAGTGCAATTAGTAGTCTTTTCATTATATATTTTTATTGTATTTTGTAGTATTAATTAAAGATTGCAAGTTGATGAATCAAATAGATTTTTTTCTTTAATTATTTCAGATACACCATGTGGTACAGAATCTTCCCACGTTCCTACTTCACAAGCTCTAATTCTTTTTAGAATTTCCCTAGAAAATATTCCTAAAACATCAGGGTTAAAATTTAAATCTAGAATACGCCCATTACTGTGAAGATAGTTATATAAACCTTTAACTCTTGGGTGAATTGGAATATTATTACTATTTAATAATTCAGTATTATCAGTTGGTTTGTATGGGTAGAGGTAAAATCTGATATCTCTAGTGAAAATAATACCAAATGCCTCCATAATTCCACCATTTAAGTTCCGGTAATATTGCTCTTCAAACATATCGACTAAATTATCTACTCCCAATATAAGTCCCATTCTAGATTTAGTAAACTGAGATAAATATTCAATAATTTTATAAAACTTTCTATAGTTAGAAATCATTACAGTATAACCTAATGAGCAAAGAATATCAACTCTATCTAAAAAATCTTGTTCATTAACCTCTCCATCCGCTTTTAAATTACTTAAAGTGATTTCAAAAAGAATCTGTATGTCTTTTTCATCAACTTTTCTATTTTCTGTAAAACTAGCAAGCCCTTTTTCAAGCATGTCAATATTAACCTTAGTAACAGGCCTAAAACTCCCTCTCATTGTAAGGATGTTTTTCCTGTAAAGTATATCTGAAGGTTGTTGGTTAACGCCATCAGGAGTGAATATAACTGCATTAGTCATTCGTTCTTTCACTAGCGTTAAACTCAATAATCTATTGTCAATATTTTCAAATGCAGGCCCCACAACTTCAACCATATTTATCTCAAATTGATCTATACTTAAATTATCATAAAGACTTTTTAAGATAATTTTAGGGTCGTTCTGAGTAAAGCAAGCATGAAGCAAGTTGGTTCCAATAATTCCTACTGTTTCTTGCTGTAATTTTGCATCTTGATCATTCAATTTTACATGCAAAATAAAGTCAGAAGGTTTTTCTTCAGGAGTTCTTTGAAATCTTAACCCAATCCAACCATACCCTTGTACAGTTTTGGAATAGTTAATAGTAGAAACAGTATCAGCAAAAGTGAAAAACTTTGTATTTATATGATTTTTTCTGTCTAATCTTTCTTCAAGTAAATCATATTCATGATCTAACATTTTTTCTAGCCTTGCCTTGCAAACATACCTTCCTTCCTCTTCTTTACCGTAAATTGCATCAGAAAAATCTTTATCATAAGCTGACATTGTTTTTGCAATAGTAGTAGATGCAGAGCCAACTCTAAAGAAGTTACGAGCAACCTCTTGTCCAGCACCAATCTCTACAAATGAACCATAAATGGAATCATCAAGATTAATTTGTAATGCTTTTTGGCCTGCAGTTAAAGTTACATTAGATGTCATGTTTTTGCTCCTTAAAAGATTAAGAGGCAAATTTATGCAGATAATCTTTAACAAAAGCGTATTTATCTATAATTTTACGGCCACAGATGAAAAATAAAATGAAGATAACTTTATTGGGTACTGGAACTTCACAAGGAATTCCGGTAATTGCCTGTGATTGTGAAGTGTGTAAATCTAATAATCCAAAGGATAATAGGTTGCGTTCTTCTGTATTGATAGAAGTGGATGGTCAAACCATAGTAATTGATACAGGTGCAGATTTTAGGCAACAAATGTTAAGAGAAAATGTGCAAAATGTTGATGCAGTTTTATTCACACATCATCATAAAGATCATGTTGCAGGAATGGATGATATTCGTGCTTTTAATCATAAGTGGAAAAAGGATATGCAAATATATTGCACAAAATTTACTGAGCATGCTTTGCATATGGAGTTCCCATATATTTTTTCTGACAATCATTATCCAGGCATCCCTAAAGTGAATATTAACTTGATAGAAAACAAACCTTTTAATATTAATGATACAACTATTATTCCTATAGATGTATTGCATTATAAATTGCAAGTATTCGGTTTTAGAATAAATGATTTTGTCTATTTAACTGATGTAAGTGAAGTTCCTGAAAAAGAAAAAGAAAAAATGAAAGGGGCAGATTTAATTATTTTAGATGCTCTTAGAAGATATAAACATATATCACATTTAACTCTTGATGAGGCGGTTGATTTGTTGCAAGAATTAAAGCCTAAAGAAGCAATCTTAACTCATATATCTCATTTTATGGGTTTGCATGATGATGTAAATAAAGAATTGCCTAAAAACATTCAATTAGCGTATGATATGCAACAAATTATATTGAATACATAAGACAATAATAATAATAATAATAATTTTGATACTCTCATGAATTAATCTTATTTTTACCAAAAATAAATTTAAATGAAAAAAGTAATTTCACTCCTATTAGTTTCAATAATTTCTATTGGATTATTTGCAACAAAACACAATCATACTGATGAATATGAAGTAAGATATGTGAAAGTTAAATCTGAACTTAATAAACAATATCAAGAGCAATTAAGGAATACTCAATTGTGGCAAAATTTTAATTACAATAACCCTGGTTGGTTTGTTATTTTTAATGAAGAAAATCAATTGCCTCATAGGGCATTTGGTGAGCCAATTTATACAAATGATTTAATCTCATTTTTAGCAACTAATAACTTTAGTTTACCAAATGATTTAAGATTAAAATCAGAAATAAAAAATGATAAGCATACTAATAAAAGTTATGTTCAGTATTATAATAACATGGAAGTTATTGGAAGTAATTTATATGCAAAATTCTCTCAAAATAATGAGTTGATTGCATTCGGATTAGATGTTTATAATGACATCAATTTAAGTATTATTCCTACTATCTCTGAGCAAAATATTATTTCTTTTGCAACAACAAGTATCACTAATAATATCACTAATGTTGTAGTAAGTGATGATTTAAAGGTTTTAGCAATTCCTACTTATCGAAAGTATGATTACAGATTGATATACGAAATTAAATTTAGCACTAAAATAGAGGAGGGCCCTGCTAATTACACTTGCTATGTTGATGCTCATACTGGTGAGCTTTTAATGAGAAAAAACTCAGTTATGTATGAAGCACCACTAAGTGGAACTTCCACTGTAAGTGGTGATGTTTATACTACTAATCCTTATGACCCTGCTGTGAATAAAAAGTTTGTTGATTTAAAAGCAATTGATCAGAATACAAATAACAATTATTACACTGATAATAATGGTGAAGTTGTTCTTCCATCAAATATTGGAACTCAAATTAGATACAAACTTGAAGGGCTTTATGCTAATGTTGAAACGAATGGAGTTACTCCTGATATTTATCAGAATTTAACTGCAAATGGCTCCGTACTTTTTACAAACTCTAACTCAACTATACAGGAGAGAACTGCTTATTGGGCGGTTAATGAAGTACATACTCATCTAAAAAATATTTTCCCAACTTTCACAGGACTTGATAGTCCATTAGAAACAAATATTGATGAGGCTGGGAGTTGCAATGCTTTCTTTGATGGGAGTTCAATTAATTTTTATGCAGAAGGAGGAGGTTGTAATGCAACCGCTAAAATACCTGATGTTGTGTATCATGAGTACGGACATGCAATTAATTCTGGAAGATACAATTCTGGAAGTGGGATGTGGAATGGTGCTATGAATGAAGGTTTTGCAGATATTTGGGCATTATCACTAACCAATTCACCAATACTTGGTGCAGGTTGGGATTTAGTTGATCCAACTATTTCTGTTAGGAGATACGACCAGGATAGAAAAGTTTATCCTCAGGATTTAGTAGGTGAAGTACATGCTGATGGAGAGATTATTGCAGGTGCTTTTTGGGATACTTATCTTAATTTAAATGATATGAATCAGATGCTTGATTTATTTAAATATACTTATGATAGTGGGGTAGATGGTGCGGATGGATTAGAAGGAACTATATTTACTGATATTTTGCTTGAGGTACTTTATGCTGATGATAATGATGCTAATTTAACAAATGGAACTCCTAATGATGCTGCAATTGTAAGTGCCTTTGCTTTACACGGAATTACACTACTTTCTAATGCAGTTATCTCCCATAACCCTGTGAGTGTAGCAGCTGGAAATTCAGCAATTAGTATCAGTGCAAGTGTAGGGATTACTTATCCTTGGGCTCTGGGCTCTGCTGATTGTCATTACAGATTGAATGATACTAACTCTTGGACTAATATGCCAATGAGTGGTACATCTTCATTTACAACAACTATTCCTTCACAACCAAATGGAACTGTAGTTGCTTACTACATTTCATTAACTGATAATTATGGAAACGAATCGGGAGTTACACCAGTTGCTGCAAATTTAGCGCCAATTAATAATGCCAATTTACCTTATTTCATTTTAGTAGGTTATGAATTGTCAGAAGAAGAAGATTTTGATTTTAGTTTTGGTTTTTGGCAGACAGGTACAACTAATGATAATGCCACTACTGGAATGTGGGAGATAGGTTCTCCAATAGGTTCGTTTGCTGACCCTTCTGATCCTTCAACAATTTGCCAGACTGATGCTCAGCACACTATAGGTGGTTTTCAATGTGCTTTTACTGGAAATGCAGCATCAACAAATGATGGATTAGGAACAAATGATGTTGATGGAGGGCATACAACTTTACTATCGCCTTATTATGATTTAACTTCATATACTAACCCTGCTTTTTCTTATTACAGATGGTACACAAATAGCCCTGCAAGTGGTGCAAATCCTGGAGCTGATTGGTGGCAAGTGCTTATTACTGATGATGGAGTAAATTGGTATTATGTTGAGAACAATAAAAGCTCCGATATTAGCTGGAGGAAATTTGCTTTCCGTATCACTGATTATGTTAATTTAACGAATAATGTACAACTGAAGTTTATTGCTTCTGATAGTTTGCATTTGGGTCAATACCTTGATGGAGGAAGTTTGATTGAAGCTGCAGTTGATGATTTAATGCTTTATGAAGTTGCTACTAGTACAACATCAATTAATAATGCAAATGCAATAAAACCTGAGTTAGTAAAAATTACTGATTTATTAGGTAGAGAGGTTAAGGTTGATGAGGTGGTAGATAAAACTACTTTGCTTTATATTTATAGTGATGGTACGATAGAAAAAATAGTTGTTACTAAATAAATCCTAAAAATGAAAAAGTTACTTCTTTTACTTTTTATACCTTCTTTTGTTTTCTCTCAGAGTTGGATAGATAAAATGCAAGACCCAACAGAAAATTTTTATGATACTCAAAAAGAATTTGAAGATTTCTGGGAGAATAAAACTATAGAAAAAGGAAAGGGTTGGAAACAGTATAAAAGATGGGAGAATTTTATAAAACCAAGAGTATTTCCTGATGGATTACAGCATCCTGAGATTTTAGTACAGGAGTATAAAAACTTAGTACAAGCAAACAATCAGTTTTTAATGTTACCACCTAATGTTTGGACTCAAGTAGGGCCTGATGATGTTCCTTTGCAATCCAATGGAACTAAAAGAGGAATAGGTAGAGTAAATACTATTGCTTTTCATCCTTCAGATGCCAATAAAATATATGTGGGTGCTCCAGCAGGTGGTTTTTGGAAATCGGATAATGGAGGGCAAACATGGGCTACAACCACTGATTTTCTAACTAATCTAGGTGTCTCTGATATTGCAATTAACCCTTCTAATCCTGATGAGATTTATATTATTACTGGCGATAGAGATGGAGGGGATACTTATTCTTATGGTTTAATGAAATCATTAGATGGAGGACTTACTTTTTCCGCTACAGGATTATCTTTTAATGTAACCTCATATTACAAAGGAAATAGAGTGTTAATTGACCCTTCAAATACAACAACTATTATTGTTGCTACAAGTAACGGAATTTATCGTTCAGTGGATGCAGGAGTTTCATTTGTGCACACTTATCCTGGAATAAATATGACTGATATTGAGTTTCATACTACTAACTCAAATATAGTGTATGGGGCATCAAAAGGAAGTACTTCAGTTTATAAATCATCAGACAATGGAGTAAGTTGGATTCAAGCTGGTTTTGGTTTACCATCAACAAATGATGTTGTAAGAGCTTGTGTAGCTGTTACTCCAGCCAATCCTCAAGTTGTTTATGCAATGTTTGGTGATAATAACAATGGGTTTTATGCAGTATACAAATCAATAAATGAGGGTGCAACTTGGACACAAGAATCAAATTCTCCTAATCTTTTAGGATGGTCTTCAACAGGTTCTGATTCTGATGGACAAGCATGGTATGATTTAGCTTTTGCAGTTTCGCCTACTAACGAAAACATCTTATTTGTTGGTGGAGTGAATACTTGGAAATCTACTGATGGTGGTCAGAGTTGGAATATTAATACTCACTGGACTGGTAGTGGTGGGGCTGACTATATGCATGCAGATGAACATATGTTAAAATACAATCCTTTAAATGGAAATTTGTACTCAGGAAATGATGGTGGTTTGTATTACACTACAGATGAGGAAAATTGGACTGATATATCTGATGGATTGCACATTACGCAATTCTATAGTTTAGGTGTTTCTCAATCCGTGCAAAACAAAGTAATTACTGGATCACAGGATAATGGAACATTTTTAAAAACAAATACAACTTGGGATGCTGTAATTGGTGGAGATGGTATGGAGTGTATTATTGACTATACCAATTCCAATATCATGTACGGTGAGGTTTATTATGGTGCTATAAGAAAATCTACTAATGGAGGGAATAGTTTTTCATCAATTGCTCCATCTAATAATGGTAGCTGGGAAACTCCTTACGAACTAGATAAAAATAACCCTGAGATAATTTATGCAGGTTATGATGAAATTTATAAATCTAATGATGGAGGAGATAATTGGAGTATTATTACAAATGGAGAAACAAATGGAGGGAAGATAAATGAAATTGGAATTTCAAAATCTAATCCTGATGTTATTTATTTTACTGATGATGCAAATGTTTTTAGAACAACTAATGGTGGTAGTTCTTGGACTCAGATTAATAATAATTTACCATACAAATACATTTCATATATTGTTGTAAATCCTAATGATGAATATACACTTTGGGTAACTTTCTCTGGTTATACATCAGGTGAAAAGGTGTATAAATCAATTGATGGAGGAAATAGTTGGATTAATATATCAGGTACTTTACCAAACATACCTGTAAATTGTATTGAATTAGATAAAACAAATAATCTTGAAACTGTTTATATAGGAACTGATTTAGGGGTTTTTACTTCTGACTCTACATTAAATGATTGGAATGTATTTAATAACAACAGCTTACCAAATGTTATTGTTAATGAGTTAGAGATTCAATATCAGTCAAACACACTTTTTGCAGCAACTTATGGGAGAGGTCTTTGGAGTATTGATTTGCAAATAACATCTCCACCAATTGCTGATTTTTCTTATAATGATTCCATATTTTGTAATGTACCTTCTGATGTAACTTTCATGAATAATTCTTATTACTCAAATTCTTACTATTGGGATTTTGGTGATGGAAATACAAGTACAGCTACTAACCCAACACATTCTTATACTACTTTTGGTTTATTCACAGTTCAATTAATTGCAACTGGTCCTTTAGGACAGGATAGTGTTATAAAGCAACAAATTATTAGTGTTGATGCAAACAACCCATGTATAGTATCTTTGCCAATAAGTGGTGCTGGAAATACACAAACAATGTGTAATGGCACGCTTTATGATGTTGGAGGTCCTAGTGGAAATTACTATGACATGAATGATTGTTGGATAACAATTGCACCTCCAGGCAGCAATCAAATCACACTTAATTTTAATTCTTTTGATGTTGAAGCTCCAAGTTCATCAACCAATTGTAATTGGGATTATTTAGAGATTTTTGATGGATTAGATACAACAGCAACATCATTAGGTCAATATTGTAATGTATTAACAGGTAGCCCTGGAACAATTGTTTCAAGTAGTGGTGCTATTACTATTTTATTGCACTCTGACCAAGCAGTAAATGGCAGTGGGTTTGAAGCAGATTGGACTTGTAGTTTTCCAACTGCACCACCAGTTTCATATTTTGAAGTAAGTGATAGTGTAAGTTGTAATAGTGTAGTAACATTTACTGATTTTTCAACTAATGGCCCAACCACTTGGTTATGGAATTTTGGTGATGGTAATAGTTCAAGCTTGCAGAACCCTACACATAATTATTTGGCCAGTGGAACTTATAATGTAAGTTTAATTACAACTAATACTTATGGATCAGATACGGTTGTAATAAATAATGCAATAGATATTATTGATGTTAATCTTCAAGTTACTGGAGTAACCTCTTGTGGAAGTAGTTCAGTTACTTTAACTTCAAATTCATCATCAGGTGATGTTAATTGGTACTCTGATAATAGTTTGCAAAATTTTCTTGCTTCAGGTAGTACTTATATAACTCCAGTATTAAATACTACAACTTCTTATTTTGCACAATCAGTATATGAGTTTAATAATTTATTTGGAGGTCCTGCTGACAATACAATTGGGGCAGGAAGTTATTTTCAAGGCAGTAAGTATCTGATTTTTGATAATTACACACCCTCAATTTTAGTTTCTGTTTTGGTTTATGCAAATACTGATGCTTATAGAACAATTGAATTAAGGAATAGCAGCAACGCAGTACTTCAGGATACTACAGTATTTATCCCTACATCACCTAACGGAATTAGAATCTATGTTAATTTTGATATGCCCGTGCAAAATAACATGCAATTAGGATTATCAGGATCGAATAATGATATGTATCGTACAAGTTCTGGGTCAGTTTTCCCATATAATATAAGTAACATTGCATCTATTACAGGAACTAATGCTCCTGCAGGTTACTATTATTTCTTTTATGATTGGGAAGTTAAAAAAGAATCTTGTATTTCCAATATTACTACAGTAGATGCTGTAATTGAAAATGAGACAATTTTAACTCAAAATATTTCTATCTGTTATGGTGAGAGTATTGTTATTGGAAGTAATACTTATAATACTCAGGGAACTTATGTTGATTCATTTCTTACAACTAATGGATGTGATAGTATATTAACTACTAATTTAAGTGTTGGTGCAGGAATACAGTACTTTCAAAACTTTAATTTTTGCAGTGGACAAGGAATTCAAGTTGGGACTAGTTATTACACTACTACAGGTATATATATTGATACTATTGGCTTGAGTGGGTGTGATAGTATCATAATTACTGATTTAGTTGTTTCAACTCCTTTAACAGTTACAAATAACCAAACTATTTGCCAAGGTGAGGTTTATGATATAGGTTCAAATACTTATTATGCTCCTGGTTCTTATTTTGATGTATTGCAAACTCCAAATGGTTGTGATAGTGTAGTAAATACTTTACTTACTGTATTGCCCCCAGCTTTTTATTACAATTATGTTAGTTTATGTGATGGGGAGTCAGTTTCAGTTGGAGCTAACACTTATAGCACAGCAGGAAACTTTATAGACACTTTAAGCTCGACTAATAGTTGTGATAGTGTCGTTTCAACAGAGGTTAGTTTGTCGTATCTTGAGGTTGAAATTATTTTAAATAATAATGTATTGCAAGCAAATACCCTTTTAGGTAATCCAACTTCTTACTTGTGGAATACAGGAGAAACTACTTCTTCTATTCAAATTAATGGAGCTGGGGATTACTGGATGATTGCAACTGACGCTAATGATTGTGTAAGTGATACTGTTTTTGACACTGTAATTCATTCTCTTATAGATAATTTTTTTGCTAGTGGTTTTAATATTTATCCTAATCCAACAACTGGAATTGTAAATATTGAATTTGCAAATATTTTAGAAGATACAAAAGTAAAATTATACAATGTACTTGGTGAAATTATAGCTGAAAAGATAGTAGTAAAAACTGATAGAAAAACGACTATGAAGGTTGATTTATCCTCTTTTGCTAAAGGAATTTATTTTATTGAACTTGAGTCAGAAAAAAGCATTGTTAACCGTAAGTTGATTCTAAGATAAATTGATAAAGCATATTCCTATTGAAGTATTTACATCAGTTTGGTGGATTGGATTACTTTCTTCTATATTTACTATTATTGTTATTTTAGTTGCTTTAAAAGGCAAGAGTAATCAAGTGAAATCTTACTCATCTTATCTGTTTGCATTATTATTTTCTTTAATGTATGTAATTACTAATGTAATTACAATTAAGAATAATACTTGGAATTTATTACAAAATTTACCTTTTCAAATTTGTTATATTTCCTTAATCATTGGAATAATTGTTTTAGTAAATAAAAAACAATGGATGTTTGAATGGATGGTATTTATTGCAACTATAGGAGGTTTGTATGCTATAATTACTCCAGTTTTAACAATAGGAAATTCAGCATGGTTCTATTTTGAATTCTACTTTTTACATGCAGGTATAGTTTTTATACCATTATATTTACATAATATACATAATATGAGGTGCAGATTTGACTCTTGGTGGAAAACGCTTCTAAGAGTTCAGATTTCTATTGTGTTATTGTTAATTTTCAATTTTTCTACAGGAGCGAATTACATGTTTTTAATAGAAAAACCAATTGTAAATCATATTTTTTTAATAGGGGAGTGGCCGTTCTACGTAATTATAATGAACTTAATAGTTATTGGGCATGTTTATCTAATCAATAAGTTTATCGTTTCTCAGTAAAATATTAAAACTGCCTCTAAAGTTTTAGTGCTTTTTTTGAAGATTGCAGGTAAAACTATCATTATTATTTTTACGCTAACAGTTTACCTTAATGTAATCAATTCTAGCCTACAAAAGTGTATTTTTTCATCATTAAATTAACATTTCTCTGCACATTTTATCCCATCAATAGCAGCAGAGATAATTCCTCCAGCATAACCTGCACCTTCACCACAAGGGAATAATCCTTTTATTTGTGGATGCTGATATGTTTCTCTATCTCTTGGAATTCTGACAGGTGAAGAGCTTCTACTTTCAGGTGCGTGAACTACAGCTTCATTAGTTAGGTAGCCATTCATTTGTTTGCCAAATTGTCTAAACCCTTCTTGAAGATTGGTATTTACAAAATCAGGTAAAATATCACTTATTTTAGATGAAGTTGTTCCAGGAAAATAAGAAGTATCTGGAATGTTAGATGACTGTTTGTTATTTGTAAAATCTACTAATCTTTGTGCAGGTACTTTTTGAGTTCCCCCTGCTAGTTTGCAAGAAGCTTGTTCTATTTCTTTTTGGTAATACATTCCAGCAAGTGGTCCTTTGTCAGCATATTTTACAAAATCCTCTACTTTTAATTCTACTACAATTCCTGAGTTAGAAGTTTCATAGTCCCTTCTTGATGGTGACCATCCATTTGTAACTACTTCACCTGGACTTGTTGCGCAAGGAGCAATTATACCACCAGGACACATGCAGAATGAATAGACTCCTCTTCCGTTTATTTGTTTTACAATGGAGTATGGGGCAGGAGGTAAATACTCTCCCCTTGACTCACATTTGTATTGTATTTTGTCAATTAATTCCTGAGTATGTTCTACTCTAATACCTAAAGCAAAGGCCTTAGCCTCTATTTCTATTTCTTTTTTATGGAGTAACTCAAAAATATCTCTTGCTGAATGCCCTGTTGCCAGTATTATTTTAGGAGCTTCTATTATTGTTCCATCTTGTAATTCAACTCCTGTTACAGCATTATTTTTAATATTGATGTCTATGACTCTACTATTAAACATTACTTTTCCACCATATTCAATAATTGTTTCTCTTATGGATTTAATGATCTTAGGTAGTTTATTTGTACCAATATGAGGATGAGCTTCAATTCTTATATCTTCAGTTGCACCATGCTGTACCAATACATCAAGTATTTTATTTACATCACCTCTTTTTTTGGAGCGAGTATATAGTTTTCCATCAGAATAAGTACCTGCACCACCTTCTCCAAAGCAGTAGTTTGAATCTTCATTTACTATATGTTCTTTTGTGAGTTTTGCTAGGTCAAGTCTTCTGCTTTGTACATCTTTCCCTCTTTCTAAAATTATTGGTTTTTTTCCTTCTTCAATAAGTTGTAAAGCAGCAAATAATCCTGCAGGACCAGACCCAATAATTATTACTTCATCTGCTTTACTTACATCTTTATAATTAGGAATGTCCTCTTCCTTTTTAATAAATTTTTCATCTATATAAACATCTAATCTCAGATTTATTTTTGTAATCTTTTGTCTTGCATCTATTGATCTTTTTATAATCTCAATATGCTTGATATTTATTTTTTTTGTATTTGTTTTTTCAGAAACTACTTTTAAAAGTAATTCAGGATTAGCAGCCACCTCTGGTAGCACTTGAAGTTGTATATTAGTAATCATTAAGACAAAATTACATATTAGTTATAATAAATGGCTTTTCTGTATATCTTTGTTACATGAGATTTTTCTTGATTTTTATTTTACCATTTCTTTCGTTAGTTGTCCTTGGTCAGGAAAAAGTAATAGTTGCTGATTTTGAAATTATTAATGATGATACCATATTCATCTCTGATATATCTGAAGTTAAAATTTTAGAATTTAAAAATATAAAGGAAAAAAGCCAATATCTCATTCTTAAAAGAAGAGTTTTAAAAGTGTATCCTTATGCAGTTTTAGCTAAAGAAAAATTAAACTCTATTCATCTAGGATTAGATACTATTCCCAAAAGAAGACATAAAAAACGATATACTAAGGAAGTTGCTAAATGGGTAAAAGAGGAATATACGGATAGGCTTAAAAACCTAACAATGACTGAGGGTAAAATTTTAGTAAAACTAATTTATAGAGAAACAAAAACAACTTCCTATGAGATAGTTAAATCTTATAGAGGCAGGTTTAACGCATTCTTTTGGCAAACTATGGCTAAGCTGTGGGATAACAATTTAAAAACAGAATATGACCCTGTAAATATCAGAGAGGATATGCTAATAGAACATATCATTATTCAAGCTAAATTAGAGGGTCAGTTTGATTGATATTTACATCTTTAAATAAAAATCCTTACAAAGACTGATGTACTCCTTTGTGTATTGATGCCTGTCAACTTCAATAGTTAGTTCTTCCTTAATTAGTTCTGATTTTGCAAAAGAAAACTCCATCATTATTCTTTTTATTGGAGAAGAAATATTTCCTTTTATAAAGCAAATTTTATTCAGAAATAAATTATTGTTATTTGCTAAATCACAGAATTTAGTTTTGCTGTCAAAAGGTATGATTACAATAAACTTACCATTTTTATCCAGTAGTGCTTTTGATTTTTCAATTAAGCATTTAAAAGGTAGCGTGTGAGTATTCCTAGCAAGATTTCTTTCTGAATCTTCAGATTCGGTAGAGCCACTAAAAAATGGCGGATTACTGATTATTAAATCAAATTTTGAACTTGAATTAAAAGATTGTAATGAAGAATGAATTATAGAAATTTTATTGCTCCAGTTGGATTTTTTGCAGTTTTCAGTTGCTTGCTTAAAAGCATTTACTTCAAGCTCAATTCCTTTAATAAGTGATGATGGGTTTCTTTGAGCAGCCATTAAACAAATTAATCCAGTACCGCATCCTATATCAAGTATACTCCTTGAATTTTCTAAATCTGACCATGATCCAAGTAAAACACTATCCGTTCCAATTTTCATTGCAGATTTATCTTGTGCAACTTCAAATTGTTTAAACTTAAAATCGGACATCAATTTTCATTAGAAAAACTTCTTAAAAGCAAAAGTATAATCAAAGTTTGCAATGATATTAAAAAGTAGTGAAGTATACTTATTTGCGTTTGAGACTCATTAATTTCAAAGCCATATTCTAATGCTTTGTAGAATAAAAATGAAGCTCCTAAACCTACTAAATAACCGATCTGTTTATTTACATCAATCTTTCCAAGTAACTCTTTATCTTTGGCAACTAAAGTTTCTGCTCTTACTAAATACCCACCAAAAATAAAAGTCAGTTGATATCCCATATAGATTAAAAGGGCAGAGGTTAGGGAGTATTGTAAAAGTAAAAAAGTAATAATTGTTAAAAGCATCACTACCTCAACTAATAAGGAAATCTGAAAGAAACTTTTAATATTAAGGAGTTTGTCATAGAACTTTGCAATTACAAGCATTCCTCCAGCTAAAACCATTCCTCCTATGGAGTAAATTGAAAGATCTAAAGGTTGGTAAATTGTAATTAAGATACCAACCGATAGTCCTGTAAATGACGAGTTAAAAAGTTTGTAAGCTAAAAATGCTTTGTTATTTAACTTCATAACATTTTTCTATTTAGTAGTAAGTTAATCTTCTAACTTTTGCAATAAGTTTTGCTAATCTGATAACTTGTTTAGTGTATCCAAACTCATTGTCATACCAAATGTAAAGAACTACATCCTTTCCTTCTTCAGTACATATAGTTGCATTACTATCATAAATTGAACAACAAGTATTTCCTATAATATCAGTAGAAACTAAATCTGGGTCAACTTGATAGTTAATTTGGTTCACTAAGTTTCCTTTCAATGCTGCATCTCTCATAGTTGCATTCATATCCTCAACTGAAGTTCCTTTTTCTAAAGTTAATTTTAAAATTGCAAGTGAAACATTAGGTGTAGGAACACGAACTGCATTTGCAGATAATTTTCCTTCCAAAGATGGAATTACTTTAGTAACTGCTTTTCCAGCACCAGTTGAAGTAATTACCATATTGATTGCAGCAGAACGACCTCTTCTTGGTTTCTTATGCATGTTATCCAATAGATTCTGATCATTTGTGTAAGAATGTACCGTTTCTAAGTGACCTTTTACTACATTATATTTATCTTCAACTATGTGTAAGATAGGAGCAATACAGTTAGTTGTGCATGAAGCTGCTGAGAAAATATCTGTAGCATCAACATCAATTTCTGATGAGTTAATTCCGTAAACAATATTTGGAATTCCTTTTCCTGGAGCTGTTAATAAAACTTTACTAACTCCTTTTGCTTGTAAATGACGCGCTAAAGCTTCTTTGTCGGTAAAAGCACCAGTATTGTCAATTAATAATGCATTATTAATCCCATGTTGAGTATAATCAATATCTTCAGGATTTCCTCCATCAATAAATTTAATTACTTGACCATTTACAATTATAGATTGATTAGGTAAATCAACATCAACCACACCTTTAAATGCGCCATGTACTGAGTCTGTTCTTAATAAGTCAGCTCTTTTTGTAATTTGAGCATCAGTTAATTTTCTTACAACAATTGCTTTTAACCTTAATTGTTGTCCTTTTCCTGCTTGTTTTATTAGCTCTCTAGCTGCTAATCTTCCTATTCTTCCAAAACCATAAAGGATAACATCTTTTGCTTTGTTAGCTGAAGCTGATTTTCCAATTATATGGCTTAATTTATCTGATAAAAAAGTATTTGCATCTGATGCATTATTTTCAATGTACTCTGCAGTTAATAATCCTATATCAATTTTAGATGGAGCTAAATCCATATTAAGCATTTCACTTGCTAAAAGAGCAGCAACCTCAACATTGTTTTCTCTACCTACAACTTTATTAGCGTAAGAGATGTTGTTCATTAACTCAGAAACACCAATTTCTAAAAGTTGATTTCTAAAAAGAATCAATTCAATTCCTTTATCGTACATTAAAGTTCCTACAGAATTAAGTAGGTTAACTCCTGATTTTTCTTTGTTTACCCAACTGTTTAGTTGGTTTTCATAAGATTCAGCCATTGTTTGTTTTTTGAGTTTTAATTTTGCTGCAATAATAGATAATCTTAGTAAATAAAACTTGATGATACTTATAAAAGATACTCATTAGTTAATTTGTTCTTCAATTGATTAATAAATACACTTTTTATAAAATAAAAAAATAACAAAAATTCGATATAAAATCCTGAGATTTGCAGATAATTCAATGATTTTTAAGTTATTTACGAGTTTTTCCTGAAGTCTTGCTTTATCAGTAAATGTACTGAGAGAAGTTTAGAATATTTTACTTAATATTGTAATCATTATTGGGTAAGCTGAAAACCATTATAGAGTAAGCGTTATTTAAATCAAAATAAATATGAAAAAATTATTTACAATTTTATTTGCAGTAATTCTAACAATTAGCCTTTCAGCACAAACAGAAGCGGGAAACTTTTATATGTCATTAGGAAATGCTTATTCACCAGTTAATCAATCTAACTATTTATTTAAGAGCAATGGAATGAGTTTCGGAAATGAATGGGTAACAGGAATTACAATTGATGGTGATGATGATGATGATTCTGGTAATGATTATTGGGATAATAATGAGAAGGACAAAATATCCAGTTTTAATTTGGGAGGACAGTTTGGGTATTTTATTGCTGATGGTTTATTGACAGGTATAGGTATTGAGTATGGATCTTTTTCTAATATGACATATGAAGAATATGATATGGATGATGATGGGCTAGATGATGAAAGGACTTCTAAAAATAAAATAAATTCATTAGCATTTTCACCATTTGTAAAGTATTATATTCCATTAGGGCATAATGCATTATTTATTTCTTCTTCTTATACATTTGGAACATTAAAGAATAGTTCTGAAGATGAAATAGATTATAGTTCTCAGCAAAATTATGATGATGATGATGAAAGTGAGCCTTATAAAACTTCTCGTTTAGAATTTGGTACTGGTATGGCATTCTTTTTAACTAAGAGTATTTCTTTAGAACCATCCGTAAATTACGCTTTTAATACGTATACTCAAGAACAAGAAGTTTATGTTGGTGATACTGGCGATCCATCTTATAATCCAATTTATGATGATCAAGATAGAAAGACATCTACAAATGCATTTTATTTTAAAATAGCAGCAAGTATGTATTTATAAAAGTTTCAACTATTAAAGGAAAGGAGCCTATAGGTTCCTTTTTTTATGCTTCTAGTACTGCTTTTATTATCTCACATCCCTTAATTATTTCTTTTTCACTTATGGTAAGTGGAGGAGTTATACGTGTTGCAGTTTTGGTAAATAAAAAGTAAAATAGAATCAATCCTTTTTCTAAGCATTGCTCTACTACCTTTTTAGCCAATTTCTCATCTTCAAATTCAATAGCAAGCATAAGCCCACTACCTCTAAGTTCTTTGATTTTTGGATGCTTTAAATGCAATCTGAATAATTGTTCTTTTTCATCTACCTGCTGCATAATATTTGTAGCAAGTAAGTACTGAAGAGTTGCCAAACTAGCAGCACAATTTACAGGATGTCCTCCAAAAGTAGTTATATGTCCTAATTTTGGTTCAAAAGTTAGCAGATTCATTAATTCCCAAGAAGAAATAAAAGCGCCAATAGGCATGCTACCTCCCATTCCTTTTGCAATACAAAGTATGTTAGGGATTACATCATATTTTTCAAATCCAAAAAGAGTTCCTAATCTTCCGTAACAAGTTTGTATTTCATCAAAGATTAATAATGTTCCTGATTCATTACATTTCTCTCTTACTTTCTGTAAGAAATTATTGCTAGGTGTTATAAATCCACTTCCACCTTGAATAGGCTCTATTACTACTGCAGCAGTTTTTTTAGTAATACTATCTAAGGAATTTTCATCATTAAATATAATCTGATTACAATGGGGAATAAGAGGTCTGTATTTTGATTTATACTCTTCATTTCCCATTATACTTAAAGCGCCTTGTGTTGAACCATGATAAGAATCCTTACAAGAGATAATTTCAGATCTTCCTGTAGCACGTTTAGCTAATTTCATAGCACCTTCAATAGCTTCAGCACCTGAATTAGTAAAATAAGTAGTGCTTAAATTTTTAGGTAAGTTATTGGACAGTAGTAGTGCTAATTTATATTGTGGAGATTGAACATGTTCTCCATACACCATTACATGAGTGTATTTATCTAGTTGTTCTTTTACAGCATCAATAATAATGGAGTTGGAATGCCCTAAAGTGCAGGCAGAAACTCCTGCTACAAAATCTAAATATTGTTTCCCATTAACATCTGTAATATAACTACCATTTGCACTTTCAATTTCTATACAAGATGGAAAAGGAAAAGTCTGTGCTTGGTGTTTTTTAAAGATGTCTTTCGGCTCATCCATTTTATTTTCTAGTAATCACTTTTTTAGCAGATTCAACAATAGCATTTCTATCAATTCCGTATTTTTCCATCAATTTCATAGGAGGTCCGCTTTCCCCAAAGCTATCATCCATTCCTACCATTTCAATAGGAGTAGGGTTTTTTCTTGATAGAAGTTGAGCAATACTATCTCCAAGTCCACCATTAAGCATATGTTCCTCAGCAGTAACTACACATTTAGTGTTTTTAACTGCCTTTAAAATTGCATCATTATCTAAAGGTTTTATGGTATGTATATTTATTACTTCTGCAGAAATTCCTTCTTCATCTAAAGTCTTTGCAGCTTCTAAAGCTTCCCATACTAAATGCCCAGTAGCAAATATAGTTA